>VFQS010004442.1_pt1 | contig 10154 bp, 10 predicted proteins | sample 3512361 | NCBI WGS metagenome assembly VFQS01 (sample SAMN10412375, study PRJNA504923) | tailings metagenome | isolation source: Relicate 1 Philex TSF3 active mining | place: Philippines | reverse complement strand
GATCCTGCACGCAACGAACTGACTTGGCCGCTCTTTCTCACTGTCGATATTTTGTGAATGTGCCAAAGCGAAGTGTCATCGTTAAAGCGACAAACGAGACAATCAAAACATCGTCGCTGGTCGCTTTTGTCGCTTTAGAACGCCGCGCGAACGGGCGTAGGCTTAATCGCGCTCTTCACCTTCCGGATAATGCCCGCGTTTGACCAAGGTTTGCGCCACGCCGACCGCAATCATCAACACGCCGAAATAATACAGATACCAGATCGCGATGCCCGACACCTTCGAATTTGCGAGCGGACCAAGTTCCGCAAATATCAACAGGTCCGAAACAACAAACAAAACCGCGCCGATTCCGACACGATAACGAGGAAAATTGCTGCTCCACGCCATCGCCGCCATCGCGGCCAAAATGACGCTATAGGCCGCAACCTGAACCGCTTCGTCGGTGGTCGGCGGAAGGCCATAAGCAATCACCGGCGTCAGCAGGAAAATCGCGATTGCGAGCAGTTTCTGGCTAAACGTCGGCGCCACCCGCCGGTGCCGGAAATACAGCCAGATGGCGACCAGATGACCGGCGGCAAAGGCCAGCGCCCCTGCAACCATGCTGAATTCAATCAAACCGTCGCCCAGCGCATAAAAGGCCAATATGATCGCCAGCGGCACAAATTCCCCGACATGATGGCGGTGCAACGCAAAGGGCACCAGCAAGCCGACGGCCGCCATTTTCCAGACGAGCGCGATCAATCCGCCCTCAAGGGGAAGGAAGAGCCATGTTGCCGGAAAGCTTATCCCGGCGATCAGGCTGGCCAACAGATATGGTCGTTTATGTGCGAGGTCCTGTGTCATCCGCCGATTCATCGTGCAAACAACCGCGCAAGACAAGTGGAATATGGTCCATCATCTTATCCGCGGTCAGCCCCGGCCCCGCACGCACGCCGATGTCGCCATGCAACCACGCACTTATGCAGGCGGCGTCAAAGGCGGATATGCCTTGCGCCATCAATCCGCAGATCAGGCCGGTGAGCACATCGCCCGACCCTGCGGTTGCCAGCCATGGCGATGCATGGCGGTTGACGGCAACACGTCCGTCGGGCGCGGCAATATGGGTGTGCGGCCCTTTCAACAGGACCACCGCCCCCGACCGCCGCGCCGCGGTATATGCTGCCGCCGCGCGATCTGCGAGATCGATATCGGGAAACAGCCGGGCAAATTCTCCGGCATGCGGGGTCATGACGTCATTTGCGCCGAGATGTTCGAAAAGCCGCGCAGGATCGCCCGCGAACGCGGTGATCGCATCGGCATCCAGCACCATCGGTATATCGCGCTTCAGCAGCGCACAGACAATATCGGCAATGTCCGACCCTGCCCCCGGCCCAATGGCGAGCGCCGTCACGCGATGGTCGATACAGGCCAACGTATCATCCGCCTCTCGCAGCATGATCGCGGTCACATGCGCGGCCTGTTCCACAAGCGCCGCGCGATCGCCGATGATCGTCACCAGCCCTGCCCCGACCGCCAAAGCCGCCTGCGCCGCCAACCGCGATGCGCCCGTTCGAAGCGGCGGCCCGCTCCACACCATCGCATGGCCCCGGCTATATTTATGCGCGTTGGACGGCGGCGGGACCAGCGTTGGCCGGGTGATCGTTCCATCTTTGGTCAGGTTAAGCGTAAATCCCATAGTCCATCTTGCCGCTTTTACCTGTGCAGCGTCAAAGATTTTTGATAGCCGCGCCACATGACCAAATCATATGACGTTCAAATTATCGGTGGCGGCTTGGCAGGGTGCGAGGCAGCTTGGCAATTGGCGCAGCGCGGAATGCGGGTGAAACTTTCGGAAATGCGCGGTTCCGGCGACATGACGCCAGCGCACCAGACCGATGGCCTTGCCGAACTGGTATGCTCAAACAGCTTTCGTTCGGATGATGCGGAGAATAACGCCGTGGGCCTGCTGCATCAGGAAATGCGCGATCTGGGATCGCTGATCATGCAGGCCGCTGAAGTCGCGAAGGTTCCTGCCGGATCGGCGCTCGCGGTTGATCGGGATGTTTTCTCAGAAACCGTTACCAAGCATCTGGAAAATAATCCAAATATCGACATCGTGCGCGAACGTGTCGATGCCATTCCGGCCGACCGCCCTGTCATCATCGCCACGGGTCCGCTGACCGCAACCAACCTGGCCGAAAGCATCATGGCGAAAACGGGTGAAGACCGCCTCGCCTTTTTCGACGCAATTGCGCCGATTGTGTACCATGACAGCATCAATATGGACATCGCATGGTATGCCTCGCGCTGGGACAAGGGCGACGGCAAGGACTATATCAACTGCCCCATGGATGAAGCGCAATATCGCGCCTTTCACCAGGGATTGCTTGATTCCGAGAAGTCAGAATTCAAGGAATGGGAAACCAACACCCCCTATTTCGAAGGATGCATGCCGATTGAGGTGATGGCCTCGCGCGGGCTCGATACGCTGCGCTTTGGCCCGATGAAGCCCGTCGGCTTGGATAATCCGCGCACCGGGCGTTGGGCCCATGCCGTGGTGCAGCTGCGTCAGGACAATAAGCAGGGCACTTTGTGGAACATGGTCGGGTTTCAAACCAAGATGAAACATGGCGCGCAAGTTGAACTGCTACGCACCATCCCCGGGCTTGAAAAGGCCGAATTTGCGCGACTTGGCGGCTTGCACCGCAATACCTTCATCCGCTCGCCGATCCTCTTGGACCGTCAACTGCGCCTAAAATCATCGCCGCATATCCGCTTTGCCGGACAGATCACAGGCTGCGAAGGCTATGTCGAAAGCAGCGCGGTTGGGCTGATGGCGGGGATTATGACCGCAGCGGAGATCTCCGGCCGCACCGTCGCGCCACCGCCGCCCACCACCGCGCTTGGTGCGCTTTTGGGGCACATTACGGGGGATGCGCTGGCCGATGACTATCAACCCATGAACATCAATTTCGGGCTGTTCGCGCCGCTGGACGAAAAAGTGCACAAAAAATCGCGCAAGGCCGCGATGACTGGGCGTGCGCGGACGGACTTAAACAATTGGATCAGCGCGCAAAAGGTTGCGGCTTAACAGCGGCACCCGGGCTTTTCGGCCTGCTTCGGCCGGGTCTGCGCAAATTCCTTGCGGGTGAGCAGCTGGTCCTTGTTCTTGTCCGCGCCGGCAAAGCGCTCTCCAGTGGCCGCCGCCCATTCTTCGAAAGTGAGCAAATTATTGCCATCGCGGTCCAATGCCTTGAACGCCTTCGTTCGGCTGCCCATCATTTCGACGCGGGAAATCAGCTCGTCCCGGTTGCGATCATAACGGTTGAAACGCATTTCCTCACGGCTTGCCTTGGGCGCTTCGGGCGGCGCTGGGCCGAACGCAGGCGCATTGGGCCCCGCTTGGGGCAAGGCATCCAAGATCGCCTCAGGCGGCGGCGCGGCAGGGATCAGGTTCGGCTGGTTCGCCTGCGTCTGCCAGAACCAAAGTCCTGAAACGACGAACAACAATGCCGCTACACCGCCAACCAATATCCGCTGCATGACCTTCCCCTCATGATGACATCATGGCAATAGGGCCACAAAGCTACCACCCCGTCAAGGCATGGCCGATAAGCCGCAATCCCGTCACCTTTCGAACCGACATCGCCAAAATGGACAAGGGACGAAGTTTTCGGCCTTTTGGGAGCGCCGGAAGTGGCTGGTTATTCGGCACGCTCAATTTTGACGGGAATTCCAGCCGCAACGCATCGCGCGCCCATTGATGTGACAAAGCACTGATATCATATGACTCGCCTATCCAAACTACATAAGAACCAAAGATCGAGCCCCCACGCAACGCAGTATGTTTTGCAACATCCTGAGCGGCCCACTCCCCCTCGCCCAGCAACAACTCCCATGCCGAAACCAAGTCCTGCAATGCCGACAATGAAATGACATCTCCACACGCACCGAGGGCTTGCAGCAAAGGTTCGCCCTTTGGCCGCAGCGCGGCTTCCGCGACAAAAGCATCGCGCCACCATGCCAATTTGATTTGCGCAATCATCGGCTCACGCGCTTTGCGCACGATGTCGGCAAATCGCGCATCCAATTGAAGCAACAGGGTGAGAGCAGGCCGAAATGCAATCGGCGTATAAGCCACAGCGAGGTTGGCCGGAGGCGGCAGTTGTGGTGCTGTGCCATTCATGTCGGCATACGCTTCACGTCAATAAATTTTCTATGGTTAACAATTGGGTAACCCTGACCCTTCAAAGAGCACTTACTACTATGCGCGTAGATGGTGTCGAGAATCCATTGTGGAACCCAGGGGACAACAACCGTGAAGAATGTCGAGGCCAACAAGGTGTCTGGCGTGACGTCGCGCCTCCTAAAGAATGAAGAAGGGAATATCATTGCCCTTCTCGCTGCGTCGGTCATTCCGGTATTCGGTCTTGTTGGCGGTGGTTTTGACATGACCCGCATCTATCTAAGTCAAACGCGGTTGCAAGGTGCTTGTGATGCCGGTGCACTTATCGGCCGTAAAACGATGGGACTTGGCACATGGGTCGCCAATAACAACGCCGCAAATACGCAGGCCGAAAGGCTGTTCGACCAGAACTTCCCAAGCGGCGCTTATGGCACGACTAACCGTGTCCGCACCTTCTCCGAATCCAACGGAAACGTTACAGGGACCGCATCTGTCACCGTTCCCATGACGTTAATGCAGGTACTCGGCCAAAAATCGCAAGTTGTTACAGTCAACTGCCAGGCAGAACTGCGTGTCCCCAACACTGACGTTATGTTTGTGTTAGATACAACGGGGTCGATGGACCAGTCGATACCAAATTCAGGGTCATCCGAACGAAAGATTGATGGTCTACGCAAGGCAGTGAAATGTTTTTACGAAGCACTGCAGAAGCAAAACATCACGGATGTGTCGCCGTCAGACTGCGGAGAAAAAAGTGACCCCACTCCGTCCAACCTCGGCAACGTACAATTGCGATTTGGTTTTGTGCCCTATGCCGTCAACGTGAATGTAGGCCGGTTATTGCCGCTCGATTACATGGCGGACCGTTGGACCTACCAGTCGCGTGAAGCTGCGTTCACCGCAGGCAGCAACGCTATCCCCGTTTACCAAGGCGAAGGCTCTCCTAACCCGGGAGGTTCAGTAACAACAAGCATGGCAGACACCCCGTGGGCAGATACCGGGCAAAATATTGGGCAGTACCCTTCGGTTCTTTTGACAAAAGAGAGCGAATGCCCGCCGCCGGGGGGAGCACCTCAATCGGAACTTATCTCGACAGACGGGCCACGCCAACTTGTCTCGCAGTCCCCCACCACGCCCGTTTATCCTACTGATACTTTCGTAACACGAACCTACCAGCAGGTAACGTCCACAGCCCAGCGATCCTACCGGTATACGTATAGCGCCCTCTTGCTGGGCCGGGGTATATGCAAGTTGCAACAACGCGATACGGGGCAACAAAACGTTACCACGACGACCACGACAATCGAGCGGATAAACTGGGTCACAAATACCAATTTTACGGGTTGGACTTACAAGCCCGTCACATTCAACGTAAGCGGTCTGAAAGATAGCGAAGCAAATTCTTGGCGTTCCTCTTTGCAACTGCCAGTCGGCACGGACGGTGCCAACACCACGGTCAACTGGAATGGGTGCATCGAGGAACGCCAAACCTTCCGTGGGCCCGACAGCGATCCTACTGACGACTGGGATCCGATTCCGTCAACCGCGCTGGACATGGACATTGACCTGGTGCCGACGAAATCAGACATTGCAACCCAATGGGGGCCGATGCTGCCAAGCGTCATATGGCAGCGCTATCTGGTCAACACAGATGGGTCAGGGAACAAAAGCCGTTCGTCCACGCGGACAACTTCAAATGTATCGGTGGGAAAAGACGACGGGGTCTTAATGCCAACGGTTGGTGAAAATTGCCCGACCGCTGCAAAGAAATTTCAAACTTGGACGCCTTCCGATTTTCGCAATTATGTGAACAGCCTTACCACTGATGGCTACACATATCATGATATCGGACTGCTCTGGGGCGCGCGCATTATGTCGCCAACAGGCATTTTTGCAGCGTTAAATGCGCCAAAAAATATGACGATTGAGCGTCATATGGTTTTTATGACCGATGGAGAGACCAACGTCGTCAACGACGACTATTCGGCTTATGGCGTGCATTGGTATGACCGCCGACAGACGCCGACCGGTACCGCACCTACCAACAGCCAGCTGGTCGCTATGACGGACGCCCGCACAGCGGCGCTTTGCAATGCTATCAAAAACAAAAACATCAATCTATGGGTCGTGTCCTACGGAGACGTTAATAGTGCGACCAACGACCGTTTGAAAGCGTGCGCAACACCGGGCAAATTCTTTCAAGCCACAAGTGTTGCGTCGTTGGTCAGCAACTTCAAAGAGATTGCTGCTAAAATTTCAGCACTGCGTCTGACACAATAAGGACGGGGCGTCTGATGATCGCAAAATTCATACCCAATGAGTATGGCGTGTCCATCCTGGAGTTCGCCCTTATAGCGCCCTTGGTCGTGGCGATGATGCTCGGTGCCTTGGATATCGGGAACTCCCTTTTCGTTCGTGCGACCTTAGACGGCGCCGTGCAAGACGCGGCGAGAAGTTCGTCGTTAGAAGGTGCTACATCCTTAACGCAGCAAGATCTTATCGATGAACGGGTAGCAACGATAGTCCGCGATATTGCCCCAGATGCTACCTTCAAAGTAACCCGACGTTATTACAAGACCTTTTCAACGGCCGCGCTGGCACGCGCTGAAAAGGTTATCGAACAATCACCTGGTAACATGACATGCGATCGCGGCGAAAGCTTTATGGATGCAAACGGAAACGGGGTTTGGGACGCCGACGGCGGATCTGACGGGCAAGGTGGCGCAAAGGATATCGTCATCATCACATTTAAGGTGAGCTACCCGCGCCTTTTCCCGCTGGCGGCATTGCTTGGCTGGTCGGCCAATGTCGAAATGCAATCAGACTCAATTCTCGCAAACCAGCCTTATGGCGACCAGACAAGCTTTGGTAATCCTGTCCAAGTCAACTGCCCATCGGTGTAATATATGGAACACACATTTCTCAAAATGTTCCGCAAGCTAAAGCGTAACGAGAGTGGTCTGGCGATGGTCGAACTTGCGGTGTCGCTGCCCTTTTTCATCGGCTTGGTCGTAGGCGGCGTAGAAACCGCAAACTATGCCTCTGTCATCATGCAAATAAACCAAATTACCCTGCACACCGCCGATGCGGCTGCGCGCATTGGAACCACAACGCCATCGGCTAATAAAACGATTTCCGAAACGCAAATAAACGATGTTTTTCAAGGATCGTTGCGCGAGGGCACGCGCATCAACCTTGGTGGAAATCACGACTACACCGATCCATCATCCGGCGCGAAGTCTACGCGCGGCAACGGCCGGATCATTTTATCCAGCGTTGAAGAGGTCGCTGCATTTGACCCTTCCGCGCCGCGATACCGCATCCGGTGGCAACGCTGCGCGGGCTCAGCTAGTTTTTATAAATCAAACTATGGTAACACGTCGACCGCGACAAGCATCACCGGAATAGGTCCAGCTGGACAGCAAGCATCCCCTCCCCCTGGAGGTGTGTTAATGTTCATTGAGCTGCAATATTATTTCAAGCCGTTGATCATGAACGGCTTTTCTACTCTAACCGATAGAACAATCAGCCAAGTCGCATCCATGGTAGTACGCGAGAACCGCGACACCGTTGGCCCCACTGGAAGCGACGGGATCTACAATGATGAGAAGGCAACCGTCTCCGCCTGTTAAAGCGGGGACGGCGGATATCCCTCTAAAGACCTAGCGTTTTGCGCACGCCAGCAATAATCTTGTCGGCATTGATGAGCGTCGCCTTCTCAAGATTAGCTGCATAAGGCATCGGAACGTCTTCGTTCGTAATGCGCAAGACGGGCGCGTCGAGATCATCGAAGCCCTGCTCCATACATATAGCAAGGATTTCGCTGCCAACCGAACACACAGGCCAGCCCTCTTCGGCCACGACCAATCGATTAGTTTTAGCAAGGCTCGCCAACACGGTTTGCGTATCCAGCGGACGAATGGTGCGTAGGTCGATGACCTCGGCGCTGATGCCTTCGGTGGCTAACGTGTCAGCTGCCTCCAATGACAGCCCCACGCCAATGGAATAGCTCACAATGGTAACGTCCGTACCTTCGCGCATGATGCGTGCCTTGCCAATCGGCAACACATGTTCGTCACCGGCGGGAACTTCAAACGTGCGACCGTACAGCAGCTCGTTTTCGAGGAACACGACAGGGTCCTCGCACCGGATCGCGGCCTTCAACAAGCCTTTGGCGTCTGCGGCATCATAGGGTGCAATCACAATCAGCCCGGGCACGCTGGCATACCATGGCGCGTAATTCTGGCTGTGCTGCGCGCCAACGCGTGCTGCGGCACCGTTTGGACCACGGAACACGATGGGGCAGCGCATCTGACCACCTGACATGTAATTGGTTTTTGCTGCCGAGTTGATGATGTGGTCAATGGCCTGCATCGCAAAGTTAAATGTCATGAATTCGATGACGGGGCGAAGCCCACCCATCGCGGCCCCAGTGCCGATACCGGCAAAGCCATATTCGGTAATTGGCGTATCTATAACGCGGCGAGCGCCGAATTCGTCGAGCAAGCCCTGCGTCACTTTGTAAGCGCCCTGATATTCGGCAACTTCCTCACCCATGACAAACACGCGGTCATCGCGGCGCATTTCTTCCGCCATTGCGTCGCGCAAAGCTTCGCGCAAAGTAACTGACTGCATTGCAGCGCCATCGGTTGTGGCAGGTACCGCCTTCGGAGCAACGGGAGTGACCGCAACCACGACCTCAGCGACCGGCGTCGGTGCGACAGCTGGCGCTGGGGCGGTTTTTACTGGAGCCGCAGCCTCGTCATCGCTGGAGATCAGCGCAATCACAGTGCCGACCTTCACCCCGTCGGTGCCCTCAGGCACGGAAATGGAGGTAATCACGCCCTCATCAACGGCTTCAAACTCCATTGTCGCCTTGTCGGTTTCGATCTCGGCAAGGATATCGCCAGACTTGACGCTATCGCCTTCCTTCACCAACCATCTGGCAAGCGTACCTTCTTCCATTGTTGGCGAAAGCGCGGGCATTTTCAGTTCGATTGCCATCAATATTGCTCCACCAACACGTCAGTATATAGTTCGGACAAATCCGGTTCAGGCGATGCTTCCGCAAAATCAGCAGATTCATTCACGACTTTCCGAATTTCCTTCTCAATGGCCTTCAACTCGTCTTCGCCCACGCCAAGGTCGGCCAGATACGCCTTGCATCCCTCAATAGGGTCGCTGTTGTCGCGTACCGACTGCACTTCATCGCGGCTTCTGTACTTCGCCGGATCGGACATAGAGTGGCCGCGATAACGGTAGGTCTTCATTTCGAGCAATACAGGGCCCTTACCGCTGCGCACCCAATCCAATGCAACCTCGGCAGCGCCACGCACGGCCAGAACATCCATACCGTCAACCTGAATGCCGGGAATGCGGAAGCTTTCGCCCCGGCGGTACAATTGGTCCTCGGACGACGCGCGGTTTACGCTGGTGCCCATCGCATATTGGTTATTCTCGATGACGAATATGATCGGAAGCTTCCACAATTCCGCCATGTTAAAGCTTTCGTAGACCTGCCCTTGGTTGGACGCACCGTCGCCGAAATATGCGAGGCACACCCCGCCATCGTTCGAATATTTGTGACCAAATGCAAGGCCCGCCCCCAGCGAGACTTGCGCCCCGACGATGCCGTGGCCGCCGTAAAATTTATGCTCGGTCGAAAACATATGCATCGACCCGCCCTTGCCCCGCGAAATGCCCGCCGCACGGCCCGTCAGTTCGGCCATGATCAGATTGGGATCAATGCCATATGCCAGCATATGCCCATGGTCACGATAACCCGTGATAACGCTGTCTTTGCCCGGTGTCAGCGCGGATTGGAGCCCAATGGCGACGGCTTCTTGGCCAATGTACAAATGGCAAAAACCTCCGATAAGCCCCAGGCCATATAATTGCCCCGCTTTTTCTTCAAAACGGCGGATCAGCAGCATGTCGCGATAGAATTTCAAAAGCTCCTCTTTGGTCGCCTTATATGGCTTTGGTT
>VFQS010004441.1_pt1 | contig 10159 bp, 13 predicted proteins | sample 3512361 | NCBI WGS metagenome assembly VFQS01 (sample SAMN10412375, study PRJNA504923) | tailings metagenome | isolation source: Relicate 1 Philex TSF3 active mining | place: Philippines | reverse complement strand
AGATTGCCGAAGGAGACTTCTCTAATTTTGGAGATATTTCCACTTTATTAAATCCTGAGATAGTGGATGAAATTAAAGACGGTAAACTCTAGTTTTTAGTTTTATTGGTTAAGAAACTGCTTCATTTCTGAAGCAGTTTTTTTATTTATTTCGAAAACGATAAAAATAAACACCTGAAAAAATCAAAAAAGGAATAGTAGAAACTATTATTTTATAATTTAAGGCTAACCATCCAATTATAAAGAAAAATAAAACTAATAAAGACAATAAAAACACAGCAATCGTGTTTAATCTTTTACTAAAATTAGTAAAAAACAAACTTATCAAAAGTATAATTTGAGTAGTTAACCCTAATAATATTATTGGATGCGATAAATTATCTTTTAAACTTTCTGTTTTTGAAAATATATCTACTTCTGCTTGAAATACATACATGGAATTATTTGGCCATTCAAGATAGCAAAATAGAAACGATAGCAACAAACATAAATTAATAATTCGCTTCATTAGATTACATTAAATTTCTAATTTCTTTTTCAATTTTAAAAAAAGTAAAGCAGTAATAAATGCATCACCACTTGCCGTATGTCGATCAGATTTTTTAATTTTATAAGTATCACATAATTCATCTAACGAACTTTGTTGTTCTTGAGGTAATGATTTTAATTTTTGATACATGACGTCGGTATCCATTATTTGATTTTTCAGCGTTCCAACATCTAATCGATCTAAAGCTTGATTAATCATCTCAATATCAAAATCTATGTGATGCCCAACTAATGTAGCATCTTTTATGAAGTCTAAAAAGCGGATTACAGCTTCAGCTTCTACAATTTTTTCTTCTTTTCCTTCTTTTAAAATACCGTGTAGAGTAACCGTTTCAGGATTAAAAATATCTTGTTGTAGAAATACTTCCATAAAATCTCCCACGATAATTTGATTATTTTGAATAGCCACTGCACCAATAGAAAGAATTCGATCTGATTTATAATCCAATCCTGTAGTTTCGCAATCAAAAACTACAAAACGCTGCTCTTTACTTTGATTTTCATCGAAGTAACTAAGATACGTTTCCCAAAATTTAGGATAATCTTTAACTATTTTTTTGAACCATTTTAAAGCCATGTTTTAGGTGAAATAAGTTAATTGAAATTTATTCTTAATTACTTCTTGAATATCATTAATAGGTTGGAAATCATTTTTAAGTTTTACTTTATCTAATTTAGATAATTCACTCAAATTCAAATATCTACCATCATTTTCGTTTTTCAACCCTTCTTCCGTTCTAAACTTCAATAATTCGGCAAAAGCATCGGCACAAGCTTCATAAATTAGTGCGTTTTGAGGTTCTAATTCTGCTAATTTTGAATATCTTGAAATCGTATTGGATACATTCTTAATTCCTTTGCTTAAAGATAGAATTCGAGCGGCATCAATCAAAGGCATTAAAGCTCTTCCTTTTAAATCGAAAGTATCTTTGTGTTCGCCATCGCTTTCCACTAAAAACTGACGGAAAAATCCTAATGGAGGCGGATTTTTCAATGCATCAGCTCCTAAATATGCAAAAAACAATTGATTATCTTTAGTTTCTTCATTAATGGTATTGCTAATTGCATCTACCAAATCTTCATTTCCATATACAAAATCATAATCGAAGAAGATGGTGGACTGTAATGCATTTTTATCAGCGGGATTTGTTATCCAACCTTTGAATTGTTGTTGCCAATCTGAAATGGATTTACACCAAAGAGGATTACTAGCCATCATTTTATCTGGACAAAAATTATATCCTACTTTGTTTAATGATTTTGTTGCTATCTCAGCTAGTTCAAGAAAATATTCTTTAACTGTATTATATTTTTCTTCTGATACATCTTCAAAAACAATAGCGTTATCCTGATCAGTAAGTAACAATTGTTCTTTTCTACCTTGACTTCCCAAGTTCATCCATGCAAATTGGGCTGGAGGAGGAGTTCCTATTTTTTCAATAGCTAATTCAATAGCACGTTTGGTTATAGCCAAATTAATCTCACCCACGATTGAAGTTATATGATTAATTGGAACATTTTTATCTAAAGAATGTTGAATTAAATCAGTTAATTTTTCTCTAACTTCTTTTAAATCAGCTGATTTTTGAGCTCGCTTAGATTGTTTTAAAAGCACTCCTGGATTATTCGCTTGCGCAACCACAATATCATGTTCTGTTATAATCCCTGTAATTTCAGAATCATTTGTTCCATCTTTAGTTACACATAAATGCGAAACATTATGCTTTAACATCATAATTTGAGCCTCAGCAATGGAAAGATTGTCAGTTACTGTAATTACTGGAGATGACATGATTTTATCAATTGTAACATCAATAGAATAAAGTCCTGTTGCAATTTTTGAACGTAAATCTTTATCGGTAACTATACCTATCGGTTTTCTATTTTCATGGATAATAATACTACCTATTTTACTACTAGACATCGTTTGTGCTACGAATTTAACAATATCATTAGGTGAAGCTGTTATGGGATTTGAAGTGTATTTTATAGGCTGATAATATTGAATTTCAGTATTTTGATCATTATGAATAATATTTTCAGAAATCAATTTACCTTTATGTGTCTTATCATAAGGATTTCTTGTATTGGAAGCAAAACTTTCTAAAAGGAAACTTAAAACATCTGGATTAGCCACAACATATGGTTTGAATTTTTCAATCGGAATGGCGTAAATAATACTTTCTTCACGAGCTTTTGCTGTCATCAGATAATTATTTTTAGCAAAAAATGGTCGTAATCCTAAAATATCGCCTTCATCACATTTATCAATCAAAATATCATCAGCATCTGAAGTTACTGACAAGCCAATAGCACCCGAAGCAACAACATAAAAAAATAGATGTGTAGCGTCATTAATTTTAAACAAGGTTTGATTTTTTTCTAAATAAAGTACTTGGCAAGTTTTAGCAATTTCAAGTAAATTATCATATGATATGCTTGAAAATGGAGGATAATGTTTTAGAAAATCGGTGATGCGTTCTGCAATTGGGTTTTTCATAAAGCTTTGATTTACGAAACGAAGATACAAAGTTTGTATTGCTTAATAAAGTAATTGATTAAATTTTCTATTTTACATAATGTATATTATAATTCAATCATATACAATTTTAAAAACTATTAAAATACTACTCAAAACGTTTGTGTAAAATTATAAGAAAGTTTATGTTTGCAGTCCTTATTACAAGAATCATGGAAAACAAACAAGCCCTTAAATTAATTGAAAAGATTCAGAAAGAATTATTTAAAGATAATTTTGAAGTTTCTGAAATTGTAACTGATTTAAAAAAACTTAGAGAAATTACTTTAGAGTTAAATAATCCTGTTGTAACTAAAGCATTACGTTTAGCTTACGAACATTTAGAAAACAATAATGGATTTTTCATTGGTATTCCAGATGACGAGCCTGTTGACAGTAAAGATGCTCAAGTTGAAGCCAACATTTCGGAAGAAAATAATGTAGAAAGCTTTAATTATTTCCTTTCTTTATTAACTGATTTAGATAAGAAAAATAACGTATTGGATATAAAAGAATATAATAAAGCGTTTTTAGCTTTTTAATTCAAAAATTCTATTTTACATAATATAATCGGTAAGAAAATATTTTTACCGATTTTTTTGTTTTTTTTTAACGTATTCACATCCTGGTATTATTTATTTTTGTTCCAATTAAATCTATTTATGGAATTGTAATTTATTCTGCTTTATCATGATAAAATCTTTTCGCTCAATTGCTTTATTAGAAGGAATTTCAACACTTGCGTTGTATTTCTTTGCTATGCCAATGAAATATATTGCTAATGATCCAATTTATGTAAAAAACATTGGAATGGCTCACGGAATCCTTTTTATGTTGTATATTGCTTTTGCTATTCTGATTAAGAACGAACAAAAATGGAACACCAAAACATTCGCAATTGTTTGTTTAGCTTCTATTTTTCCGTTTGGAACCTTTTATATTGAGAAAAAATATTTGCAAAATTCATAATGAAAATCTTTAATTGGGCATACGATATTTTTAAAAGTCTAGACTTTAGTAATGATGTGGCTTCTTATTTAAATTTAGTAGTAAACATTATAATTTTAGTCATTGTATCCTATATTTTGGATTATATTTTTAAAAAAGGATTTATCATTTTTTTAGCTATAATTGCAACTCGAACAAAATCTTCATTTGATGATTTTTTAGTAGCTAATAAAACTGCTAAATATTTAGCCCACCTCTTCCCTCTTCTATTTATTTATAAGACAGTTCCTGTAATTTTAAATAATTTCACCTATTGGGAATATGTTTTTGAAAAGGGAGTAAAAATATACATTATCATATTATCGCTTTGGATAACCCGAAGTATTTTTAATTCGCTTAGAGATTATTTAAAACAAAAACCACGATTTAGTGATAAGCCGATTGACAGTTATATTCAAGTCATCATGTTGTTTTTGTGGTTATTTGGAATTGTGTCATTTGTATTAATTCTATTCGACGTAAGTAAAACTACTTTGTTAACCACTTTTGGTTCTATTTCTGCAATTATTATCTTAATATTTAGAGATACCATTTTAGGATTTGTAGCCAGTATTTCTGTTTCTGTAAATGATATGGTTCGTATTGGCGACTGGATTACGATGGAAAAATTTGGTGCAGATGGTGATGTAATCGAAATCAATTTAGCTACAGTAAAAGTTCGAAATTTTGATAATACAACGACTACGATTCCAACCTATAGCTTAATATCGGATAGTTTTAAAAACTGGCGTGGTATGTTGGATTCAGACGGTAGAAGAATTAAACGTCATATTTTGATTAAAGCCAATTCTGTACGATTTATTCAATTGGAAGAATTAGAAAAATTCAAGAAAATCCAACATTTAACTTCGTATATCGAACACCGTCAAGCTGATATTGACAAATACAATACACATAACGGAATTGACAAAAGTGTGATTGTGAACGGTAGAAATTTAACCAATTTAGGTTTGTTTAGAAAGTACATTAATCAATATATCTTATCGCATCCCGGAATTAATAAGGATATGCATTTGATGGTGCGTCATTTACAACCTACAGAAAAAGGAATTCCATTAGAAATTTACTGTTTCTCAAAAGATAAAACTTGGTTAAATTACGAACACATTATGGCCGATATATTTGATCATATTATTGCTTCTTTACCTTATTTTGATTTAGAAGTATTTGAATCTGTCAGTACACCTAGCAAACAAAGTAATTAACAACTGATTCTTAATAACTTAAAGCAACCTTCAAGAAATTGGAGGTTATTTTTTTTAACTTTAATGTAAACTAATTCACTTTATTATGAAAACGAAAGACGAATCGCTTTTAGAAATTAGGGGAGCCAGTATTGGTGTAATTACCGAACAATCAAGTTCCGAAGAAAAGTTTCAAAATCAGACATTACGTCCTATTTTGAAATTCCAAAATGAATTGTTTATTGAAGTTTTTAGAAATTACGCCATCAAACAAAAAGGAGTATATTTCACACTTTCTCCTGAAAAGAAAGAAAATTATATTGAAAACGCGATCCAACGCGATATCAAGTTCCGAAATTCTTTAAAAGGAATTGTATTCGGAATGTTTACTGTTTCCGAATACAAAGAATACACCCAAAATTCATCCAACTTAAACAAACGTATGATGAATTTACTAATTGAACGTTTGAAAAGTCAAATTCAGATTATTTAATGTGTCAATGAGACAATTAGTCAATGTGCCAATGGGAAAAATAATTGACACATCGGCACATTGGATAATTGGCTAATTATACAAAGATTCTCCATTCAAATCCGTGCTCAATACTTCGCTCATATAATCGAAGAATGGTCGCATTGCTTGAAAAGTTGCTATAACTTCCTCTTGAAAATTAGGAGCCAAAACCTCTTTGTCCGAAAAACTTCGAGTTAGTAAATATTGTTTTTTACGAATCAAATCAATGGCAGGATGTGTTTTATCGAAACCTTTTGGAGCTGTTTTTAACTCCTCGCCTTTAAGTTCTCCAAAATATTTTTTGAAAGTCGCATCAGCAACAATTGTTCTAATTTCTTCATCATCCATTTCAAATTCTTTTCGAATGCGATGCAAATCAGCTGCATTAGGTTCCCAAAAACCACCACCTACAAAACTTCCTCCAGGTTCAATGTGTAAATAATAACCACCACGAAGCATCGGTTTTGTTCGGGTGAACCCAACGCTAAAATGATTTTTATAAGGCGCTTTATCTTTCGAAAAACGCACATCACGATAGATTCTAAAAATTTGAATGCGCTCAATACTATCCATTTTTCCCAACTGCTCACCTACCGATTTGAAAAACGATTTGGCTAATTTTTGTTCGGTTTCAAAAGCTTTTTTATTCGCAGCAAACCAATCGCGGTCGTTGTTTTCTTTTAGTTGTGTTAGAAATTCTAAGGTTGATTTTTGTAGCATATTCTTTTATTTAGTTAGTTAGCCACAGATTACACAGATTAGCACGGATTTTATATTTTGGAAATCCTTTTAATCCTTTAATCCGTGGCAAAAAATATTATTTTTTTAATCGGTCTTCAATAAATTCGATTTGGGTTTTTCCGTGTGGTGATGGTTTTCCATCTTCCCCTAAATTTACCATCGTAATATTATCAATAGAAATAATGGTTTCTCTAGTCATCATATTTCGAACTTCACTTTTTAAAACTAAAGAAGTTTTTCCAAATTTAACTACATCAATTCCAATTTCAACAATATCACCTTGTTTGGCTGAGTTCATAAAATTTATTTCACTCATGTATTTGGTTACTACTCGTGAATTTTCTAATTGAACAATCGAATACAAAGCAGCTTCTTCGTCTATCCATGCCAACATTTTACCACCAAATAAAGTTCCGTTGGCATTCAAATCTTCGGGTTTTACCCATTTTCTAGTATGAAATCGCATCTTGAATTTTTATTTTAAAGGTAAGAATTTTTGGAGAAATTTGGATATATTTGATGGAAATTACTTCATCCATAATTTCAATTAAAACTATTTTTAAATTAATGAAAAAGCTATTCATTTTTTTCTTCATTTTATTTAATAGCATTTTAAATGCTCAAAATGATTCACTTGAAAAAGTTATTATTGAATTTAATCGTTTCAAATACCCAGATACAAAATACTACATTGACTTTAAAAAGAATGAAGTACAATGTGTTATGAAATATAAAATATCTGATGATTCTGATAAAATAATTTTAGATAAAACCTATAAATTTAGTGAAGAGCAAGTTATTAATTTTAAAAATGAATTAGACTTAAACATTCCTGATTCTATAATTCATAAATCTGAGGATGCTTTTGATGGTGGTAAGTTTGTAATTGATTTTTTTAGAAAAAATGGAAATACTTCTAAACTAATTACAACAAATATTAATCGAAATTCAAATAAGTATGATGCTGAATTTAAATTAATTGATAACTTTTTTGAATTTATCTATTCAGTAGTTAAAGATAGTGAAGGTTTGAAAATTTTAGACAAATCATATAGACCTTATTTTTCTGGTTTACCAATTAGAAAAATTTCGGAAAATCCTTTAGAATATAAAATATGGGGAGGAATAAGTGGTAATGCGACTTGGAGCAATGAATTGATTTCTTTTCTTGAAAGTTTACCTAAAGATACTTGCATAATTATTGATTCTGACAATCAACTAAGTTATGCATGGCAAGAAGATATTTTAAGATTATATATATTAAAAAATTCTAACATTCAATTCGCAAATATGGATTGGCTAAAATATACTCGTGAAAATCTTATTGAATTTAAAGAAAAGCTTAAAAAAAATGAAAATAATGAAGAAGAAATGGAAAAATTAAAAAGGACTTCAACTTATATTTTGTATATCAACAATAAAAATGAAATTGAAAAATGGTTGAAATTACCCAAAAAATCAATTTTAAAAACAACAGAAGAGTGTAGAAAAATTTGTCAATAAAATTGAGATAAATTATTTTATTAAATATAATTATAAAAAAATCATGAAAACAGAAAAAACTTTATTAATAATAGCAATATTAGCTTCATTATTGAAAATTTTACATATTCCTGGCGGTTCAGTTTTATTAATATTTTCATTATTAGGTTTAGCACTATGTTATTTCCCTTTTGGCTTTTACTTTTTAAGTGATAAATCCTTTAAAGAGAATACATTAACGTCATTACTGTTTGGTTGGTTGTTAAGTACTTGTTTTATAGGTATTATGTTTAGAATAATGCATTGGCCTGGAGCAATGATGTTGAACATTGTAGGGGCTATGTCTGCTTTACCATTGTTAATTTTTGCTTATTCAAAATACAAAAAATCTAATCATGAAAATATAGTTTACTTTCGTAATTTATTAATTAGATCTACAATATTATTTATTGTAAGTTTAGTATTGAGTTTTGTGAAATTACCATTTTAATTACTTCTCCCTTCCCTTCAAAACCGCCACAACATCGTTCAACTGAAAACCTTTCGCTTGTAATAAAATTAAATAGTGAAATAATAAATCGGCACTTTCAGATAAGAATAAATCGTCGTTGTTGTCTTTAGCTTCAATGACTACTTCAACCGCTTCTTCACCTACTTTTTGTGCTATTTTATTAATTCCTTTTGCAAATAATGAAGCCACGTAACTTTTTTCTACATCAGCATTTTCTTTGCGTTTTGCAATAGTGTTTTCTAATTTTGATAAAAACCCAAATCCTTGATTATTAAATTCTTGCCAACACGTATCTAAACCTGTGTGGCAAGTTGGACCAGCAGGTTTTACTTTTACTAAAAGTGTATCGTTATCGCAATCTTCTTTAATAGAAATCAGTTCTAAGAAGTTACCACTCTCCTCGCCTTTTGTCCACAATCGATTTTTATTACGACTGAAGAAAGTTACTTTTTTAGTTGCTAATGTTTGGTCTAACGCTTCTTGGTTCATGTAGCCCAACATTAAAACATTTTTCGTTTCGTTGTCTTGAATGATAGCTGGGATAAGGTTGTCTGGTGTTTTATTAAAATTTACTTTCATATTTAAAGTTATTTTTTTTGACCACATTGAAACATAGATTTTATTTTTAAAATTGTTAGTCGTTGCACTTTTCAGAGGATTGTAGCTATGTCTAAATACAATCTATAATTAACTCTCAAAAACGATTTTCTATATTTCTATGTGGTTTAATAGTATTATAATCTTACTGATATATTTTGATTTTTTAAAAAATGTTTCAATTCAGGAATTTCGATTTCTTGATAGTGAAAAACACTTGCTGCTAAAGCGGCATCGGCTTTTCCGTTGATAAAGGTTTCTGCGAAATGTTCCCTAGTTCCCGCACCACCAGAAGCGATTATGGGAATAGTTACGATTTTAGATAACTTGGCTAACGCTTCATTAGCGAATCCGTTTTTTGTTCCATCGTTATTCATGGAAGTGAACAAAATTTCACCAGCACCGAGTTGTTCGATTTCTTTTGCCCAATCGAATAAATTCAATTCTGTAGGAACTTTTCCACCAACTAAATGAACTATCCACTCTCCATCAATTTGTTTTGCATCGATAGCTACAACAACACACTGACTTCCATATTTTGCAGCAATCTCGTTTATCAAATTTGGATTTTTAACAGCTGAAGAATTAATCGAAATTTTATCCGCACCATTGCGAAGCAAAGCATCCACATCCGCAACGGAAGAAATACCACCTCCAACGGTGAAAGGAATATTAATTGCAGTAGCCACTTTTCTAACCAAATCGATTAATGTCGCGCGACGTTCTTCTGTTGCGGAAATGTCTAGAAAAACAAGTTCATCTGCACCAGTTTCAGCATATTTTTTTGCTAATTCCACAGGATCTCCTGCATCTTTTAAATCCACAAAGTTGACACCTTTTACGGTTCGACCGTTTTTGATATCTAAGCAGGGAATAATTCTTTTTGTTAACATATCTTATTGCTCGCAAAGACGCTAAGGCGCTAAGCTTTTTGATTAATTATATAGTTTTCTATTTGTTTCAAAGTTATTCTACTTTCATAAATTGCTTTTCCGATGATGGTTCCTTCGCAACCTAATTCGGCTAACTTGGGTAATTCATCGAAAGTAGAAATTC
>VFQS010004440.1_pt1 | contig 10161 bp, 7 predicted proteins | sample 3512361 | NCBI WGS metagenome assembly VFQS01 (sample SAMN10412375, study PRJNA504923) | tailings metagenome | isolation source: Relicate 1 Philex TSF3 active mining | place: Philippines | reverse complement strand
TTTAGATATAAAAGAAAGACTGGATCGAGAAATTTTAGTTAACACCTATTTTCAATCTGCCACAAGTTTAATTATCAAAAGGTCACAAAGGTGGTTTCCAATTATTGAAAATATACTTAAGAAAAATAAAATTCATTCTGATTTTAAATACTTAGCAGCAATTGAAAGTGCGCTTGTAGAAACAGCAGCAAGTCAAGTTGGTGCACAAGGATTTTGGCAATTCATGCCGTTCACCAGTGAAGAATATAATTTAATCATAAACGAAGAAGTAGACGAAAGACTGGATATATACAAGAGTACAAACGCAGCGTGTGAATACTTCAAAAAAGCAAATAAATCTTTTAATAACTGGATTCTAACAGCTGCTTCTTATAATCGTGGAATCAATGGAGTTATAAAAGATATGGCATGGCAAAAGGCAAAAAGTTATTTCGATCTTGAACAAAATGAAGAAACAGCTCGTTATGTTTTCAGAATGCTAGCAATGAAATTAATTTTAGAAAACCCTGAAAAATATGGATTTAACATACCAAAAGAACAAAGATATCCATCAATTAAAGTAAAGAAAATAAAAATAAAACAATCTATAGAAAACCTTTCGGATTGGTCAATTTCAGAAGGGATAAACATTAAGATATTAAGAAAATTAAACCCTTGGTTATTAAGTACCAGACTCACTATTAAAAACAAATACTATACATTATTGTTACCTTTAAATACAGAAAATTTGAAGCCTTACCATAACTACTAAATTTTAACTCGTGGAAAATAACATAGAAATTTTTGGTGCACGTGAACATAATTTGAAAAATATAGACCTCACCATTCCACGAAATAAATTAGTTGTTTTTACAGGACTATCTGGTTCTGGTAAATCATCTTTAGCTTTTGATACAATTTTTGCAGAGGGTCAACGTAGGTATATTGAAACGTTTTCAGCATACGCTAGACAATTTTTAGGAAATTTAGAACGACCGGATGTAGATAAAATTAACGGATTAAGTCCCGTTATCTCAATAGAACAAAAAACGGTATCAAAATCACCTCGTTCGACAGTTGGAACTATAACAGAAATTTATGATTTTCTGAGGTTATTGTACGCAAGAATAGGCATTGCTATTTCCTACAATACAGGAGAAGCGATGATTAAATATTCAGATGATCAAATCGTTGATTTAATACTTGAGCAATATAAAGACAAAAAAATAAGCATACTAGCACCAAAAATAAGAGGTCGTAAAGGACATTATCGAGAATTATTCGAACAGATTTCGAAAATGGGATTCTCAAAAGTAATGATTGACGGACAGGTGGTAGATATAACTCCTGGTATGCAATTAGATAGATATAAAATCCACGATATATCCATTGTTGTAGATAGACTTCATATTCAAAACATTGACCGGAAAAGAGTCTATGATTCAGTTGTAACAGGAATGAAGCATGGAGACAAAACCATCTCCATTCTTGATTTTGAAACAAACGAGTTAAGACATTTCAGTCGTTTATTAATGTGTCCTTCAACAGGAATAAGTTACCAAGAAGCTGAACCAAATTTATTTTCATTTAACTCACCCTATGGGGCTTGTGATCAATGCAATGGTTTAGGAGAAGTTACCGAAGCAGACATAAATAAAATCATCCCAGACACCTCAAAAAGTATTAAAAAAGGAGGAATTATTCCTTTAGGTGAATATAAAAAAACATGGATTTTTGAAAAACTTCAAACCATATTAAACCGAGAAGATTTAAGCATTGATTCACCTATTGAAAAAATCCCTCAAGACATTCTGCAAATCATTCTTTACGGAAACGAGGGTATAGAATATCAAAAAAAATATGAAAAAATAACTTTTGAGGGAATCATAAACTTTATCACTAGACATTCTGACGAAGGAAATGCTAGTATTCAGCGTTGGGCACAAACCTTCATGAATAAGGTTACTTGTTCTTCTTGTAATGGAGCGCGTCTAAAAAAAGAAGCTTTATATTTTGTTCTAGATGGAAAAAACATTGGTGATTTAGCCAAAATGGATATCGAAGAACTTTTTAATTGGTTTGAACAATTAGAAGAAAAATTAACTTCAGCGCAGAAAACAATTGCTACCGAAATTTTAAAAGAAATTAAATCACGTTTGTCTTTCATCTTACAAGTGGGATTGAATTACCTTGCATTAAATAGACCTGCTGGAAGTTTATCTGGAGGGGAAGCACAACGTATTCGTTTAGCGACTCAAATTGGTGCAGAATTGATGAATGTACTCTATGTATTAGATGAACCTAGTATCGGACTACATCAACGAGATAACACAAAATTGATTCAATCCTTACAAAATCTTCGTGATCGAGGAAATTCAGTGATTGTAGTTGAACACGATCAAGAAATGATTGAAGCAGCTGACTTTTTGGTAGATATAGGTCCGGGTGCAGGTGTTCATGGTGGTCAAATTTTAAACGCTTGTAATTTCAAAGATTTAAAAACGACAAATTCATTAACAACAGAATACCTATTAGGGAAAAAAGAAATTGAAATTCCAAAAACTCGTAGAACTGGAAATGGTCATAATTTAACACTTAAAGGCGTAACAGGAAACAATTTAAAAAACGTTTCAATTTCAATTCCGCTAGGAACATTAACTTGTATTACAGGTGTTTCTGGAAGTGGAAAATCAACACTAATAAATCAAACACTTTACCCTATTTTAAATGCACACTTTTTTAAAGGGGTTAAAAAACCAATGCCTTACGAGAAAATAGAGGGATTAGAACATTTAGATAAAGTAATTGAAATTGACCAAAGTCCAATAGGTCGTACTCCGAGATCAAACCCAGCGACTTACACCAATTTATTTACAGAAATCAGAACTTTATTTGCTGCAGCTCCAGAATCTCAAATTAGAGGTTATAAACCTGGAAGATTTTCATTTAATGTTGCTGGTGGTCGTTGCGAAACCTGTGGTGGTGGTGGTGTAAAAGTGATTGAAATGAACTTTTTACCAGATGTCTATGTGAATTGTGATGCATGTAATGGAAAAAGATATAACCGTGAGACACTAGAAGTCCGTTTCAAAGGAAAATCAATCAGTGATGTACTTGAAATGACAATTGAAGAAGCTACTGCTTTTTTTGATAAAGTTCCTAAAATCTACCGCATTTTGGAAACCTTACTTTCTGTTGGCTTAGGGTATGTCAAATTAGGTCAGGCGTCTACTACCCTTTCAGGTGGCGAGGCACAGCGTATAAAATTAGCTACAGAACTATCGAAAAGAGGTACTGGAAAGACAATCTATATACTTGATGAACCTTCGACAGGCTTACATTTTGAAGATATTCGTATGCTCTTAATTGTATTGCAAAAATTAGTTGATGAAGGAAACACCGTTTTAGTTATTGAACATAACCTAGATATCATAAAAGTAGCTGATTATCTGATCGATTTAGGTCCAGAAGGGGGTAAAAATGGTGGTGAAATATTATTTTATGGCACTCCAGAAGAAATGGCAAAACTTAAAAACACACGTTCTCAAACTGCTCCTTATATTAAGACACTCTTAAAAAATCATAAAAGATAATTTAATACTCGAAACAAATTCTTAAATTACTTCGTTATACAACTAAGATGCAATTTCTGCGTCTTGTATTAAAAATACGATCATGAACAGAACAAGAAAAGATTGGACAGATATCAAGACAAACGATAGCTGGGCCATATTCAAGATAATGTCAGAATTTGTGGAGGGGTATGAACGAATGTCGAAAATTGGACCTTGTATTTCCATTTTTGGATCAGCACGTACAAAACCAGAAAATAAATATTATCAATTAGGGGTTGAAGTTGCCCAAAAACTTGCTCAAGCAGGATATGGTATCATCACCGGCGGTGGACCTGGAATCATGGAAGCAGGAAATAAAGGTGCACAGGAAGGAAAAGGTCGTTCAGTTGGATTAAATATTGACTTGCCTTTTGAACAAAACCACAATCCGTACATCGACCAAGAACATAATTTAGAATTTGATTACTTTTTTGTACGAAAGGTAATTTTTGTAAAATATGCACAAGGCTTTGTGATTTTACCAGGTGGATTAGGTACGTTAGATGAATTATTTGAAGCATTGACTTTAATTCAAACGAAAAAAATCAACAAACGTCCTGTAGTACTAATCGGTCATAGTTATTGGGATGGTTTAATCGAGTGGATTAAAGAACAAATGCTTGAACAAGAAGCGAATGTTTCACCCGAGGATATGAACCTATTCAAGATTGTTGACACAGCCGACGAAGCAGTAAAATACATCGAAGACTTCTATAAACATCACGATTTATCTCCTAACTTTTAGGAATATCAACCATAAAATGAAAAGGGTGTCCGAAAATTCGAGACACCCTTTTTATTTTTTTTGGAAGTTGGTTAAAAATTGTCAGAACGAGGCATTCGAAAATGAAAAAAACCCAGATTACTCTAGTAAATGTGCATTTTAAAATTAAGAATAACGAAGTGTTGGCACTTTTTAGACAACTTCTATTATTTAAAATCTTTAAAACTTTCAGAAAAGAAAACCTTATCTCGATCTACCTTTTCTTCAAGTTTAGCAACAAATGATTGTCTATTTTCTGGTTTGATACATTGGGTTGGAAAAGATAGTTGTAAATCTTTGATGTAATCAAAAAAGATACTTTGTTGGTGTACAGAAACCTTTCTTAATCCTGAAAAATACAACACTTTAAAATCTCGATCAGCTACTACAACCGCTTTATTGGTTACTCCTACTCTCCACAATTTTTTAACATTCCCAATGATGCAGAAAATCAAGTGATCTAATCCTAGTGCAAAAAACACACAGGATATCCAAATTGATTTCGGAGTTAAAATTAAAAACACCAATGAAACCATAAAATGAATAACTGCCTCGATAATCAAGTATAAATTCGCTTGAGACACTCGTTGTTTATCAACAGGTTCATTCCATTGAAACTTGGCAATTTGATTCACCATACGAATTCCTGACCAACGTTTTGAGGTTCTTCTTATACCCATTAAGAAAAACAAAGCAGCAAAAGAAGCAAAAATCGTCTCCTGAAAAGGTATGAACTTTCCGCTAGTTCTTAAAAATTCAATGGAAATATCAAAACCTACTACTATCGAAAAAGCAATGGCAGGAATTATAAATAAAACCAAAAAAATATTAATAGACTTATTCATTTATAGTCAATAACTTAATTTTATTTTTCATATCCTTGATTCTGTTTTTCGCAATTGTAATTTTATGCTCAACATCTTTTCTTAAAGCATCTCCAGCTTTTGAACGAGATACGAATCCTAGGTTGTTTTCCAATTGTGTAATTTCTTGTTGTTGTTTTGTAATTTGCTGCTCTAAATCACGGCGCTCTTTTTCAATCAATTTAGAAGCATTTGGATTTGCTTTCAAAGTATCTAGATGTGCTTCGAACATCACTTTCGCTTTCTCCTCCCCTTCTAATTTGAGTTTTGTGTAATGTGCATCTATTGCTTTTTTATAAGATTGATATACAGCATCTTTATCTTTAAAAGGAACCTTACCAATTGCATTGAAACGATTTGCAAATTCCTTCAAATCTTGAATCACTTGTTGTTTATCTTCACTTACTTCATAAGCTTCAATTTCAGCAACCAACGCTTTTTTCAATTCTAAATTTTCAACATTTGCTTTGTCCTCGTTTTCAAAATGTTTCTTTTTATTATCAAAGAAAGCATCACACAAACTTCTAAATTCTCTCCAAAGTTTTTGTTCGTTACGCTGACCGGCACTGCCTAATTTCTTCCACTCTTCTTGTAAACGCAACACTTTTTCAGTAGTCACTTTCCAATCTGTACTATCTTTTAATGCCTCTAATTTTGAAATGATCACTTGTTTTTTATCTGCAACTACATCAAATTTTTCTCGAATCACTTGATAAAATGCTCTTTTCTTTTCGAAGAAATTATCACAAGCACCTCTGAATGAAACCCAAATTTCTTCGTTTTCCTTTTTTGGTCCAATTCCAACTGTTTTCCACGTTTCTTGTAAACCTAAAAGCGTTTGCGTTGCATTTTCCCAATCTTTCGTAGTTTTAAATGTATCTACTTGTTGAGAAAGTAATTCAACTCCGGCAACTAATGCTTGTTTTTTTTCAATATTAACACGTTGCGCTTCCTTTTTAGATTCGTAAAACTCACTGATCTTTTTATAAACTGCTTTTACTGCAGTCCAATATTGTTCCTTAATCTCTTCCCACAATTCTCTAGCAACAGGACCAACCTCATCAAATTCATTTTGATATAATTTGATTTGAGCTTCTAATTCTTTGATATTTTCAGAATGAATCAATGACTCTACCTTCTGTATGATTTCTTTTTTTAATTGTAAATTTCGCTTGAAGTCGTGATCTTTTAATTCTTTGTAAATCTTTAAATTAAAGAAGAATGATTCTAACAATTTAGAGTATTCCGAATGAATGTCTTGGCGTTTCTCGCGTGGAATCTCTCCTACCTCTTTCCAAGATTCATGAATCTCTTTGTAAGTACTTACGGCAGCGCCAATATTTTCTTCGTTTGCAATTAACTCTTTCAATCTTTCGATTAAATGTTTTTTCTTACGAAGGTTCGTCTCCTGCTCTAGCTTTTGTTCAGAAACTACCTTATTTCTTTTTTCCTTGTACTCAGTATATATCGCATAAAACTCTTCTTTTAATGCATCTGGCTCATTTACAAATTCTACTTGTTCACCATTTGCCTGTGCTTCCAACAATGCTACCTGTTGTTTACGTTCTTCTTCTAAACAAAAATCTTCAAATTGTGAACGTAATTCATTGACATCGCGTGAAACTGATAATACGTCTTCTGTTGAAGTTAATGCTTGTAATTTTACTACGAAATCTTTCTTTTCCATAATTGATTTAGTTAGAGTAGTGAGAGGTCGACCTCCTAGAATAAAAATATTAATTTGCTTGATATACCATTTCAAAATTCGATAACGCAACAAATTCTTGAATACGATTATCTAAGTCTTGTTGGTTAATTTCTTCTAAACGTTGTGTTCCGAATTTCTCAACACAAAAAGATGCTAATGCAGAACCAGCAATGATTGCACGTTTCATATTTTCAAAAGAAATATCATCTGTGCTAGCAAGGAATCCCATAAATCCTCCTGCAAATGTATCTCCTGCTCCTGTTGGATCAAATACCTCTTCTAATGGTAAAGCTGGTGCAAAGAATACTTTTTCACCGTGGAATAACAATGCACCGTGTTCTCCTTTTTTGATAATTAAATATTTTGGACCAAATGAACGAATCACTTTTGAAGCTTTTACCAATGAACTTTCACCTGATAATTGTCTTGCTTCTTCATCATTGATGATTAACACATCAACCAGAGCCATCGTTTTTTTCAATTCATCCAATGCGATATCCATCCAGAAATTCATGGTATCCATAGCGATTAACTTTGGTCTTTCAGTCAAACGCTCAATTACTGCACGTTGTACTTGCGGACTTAAATTTCCTAACATTAAATACTCTGCACCTTGGTATTCAGCAGGAACAATTGGATCGAAATTTTCTAATACGTTCAATTCTGTTATCAACGTATCGCGTGTATTCATATCATTGTGGTATTTACCTGACCAAAAAAACGTTTTCTCGTCTTTTTTGATTTGTAAACCATTTAAATCAACTCCTTTGCTCGACAACAAGTCCAACATTTCTTGTGGGAAATCACCGCCTACAACTGAAACTATATTTTGATTTTTTTTGAAAAATGAAGATGATAATGCAATGTATGTTCCTGCTCCACCTATAATTTTATCTGTTTTACCGAAAGGTGTTTCGATTGCGTCAAAGGCAACGCTTCCTACTGTTAATAAACTCATGTTGTGTTTTCTAAAAATTTTAAACCAAATTTACGACTTTACTCAGTAATTTCAACAAATAAAATACGATTTAAGTTCATCTATTTAGGCTTTTATTTACTCTGATTTCGAGACGGATTATTTTTATTTATCTTTGAACGGACTGCCGTACTATGAATCTGTACTCAAAAAAACAACGTTGGAAAATTGGATTATTATCAATCGCATTGATTTTGATAGCATTATCTTTATATTTTTCAAATACAATTGTTCAAAAAGTAAGTACGCGAGAACGTTACCGAGTAACCCAATGGGCTGAAGCGATTAAGAAAAAAGCAGAGTTAGTGCAACTTACCAACCAAACATTTACGCAGCTAAGGGATTTAGAAAAAGATAAAATGGAACTTTGGGCACTGGCTACCAAACAAATATTAAAGCCAATTGACGATTCAGGTATGCCTGATTATGAACTTCCATTTAAAATTACTGAAAAAAATAAAAATATACCTGTAATCCTTTATGATAACCAAAGCAAAGAAGTAAGTGAATTTAGAAACTTAGGCTTTGAATTCGATGATTTTAAAAATCAACATCCACACCAAAATGATAGTTTACTCAAAGTGTTGTTTAACAAACGCTTAATCCACATTGCAAATTCTTGGAAAAATCAAATCAGTATAGAAATTGATAAAAATTGGACCATTATTTGCGCTTATACGGATTCTAAAGAAATTACGAAACTGGAAAACAATCGCGACTCGTTAATCAAAGCATTTAATAAAGAATTAAAAACAAATAAAGGTGCCGTACCAGTACTTTTGGTTAATGCTGAAAACTCAAAAATAATTGCTTCAAACATTCCTGACATTTCAAATGAAAATGTTAAGAGTCATATCCAAAGATTGAAAATTAACAACAAACCCATTTCGATTGTATTTAGTTCAAGACAAAACAGTTTACTCTATTACGATGATAGTCCTGAATTAAAACAGTTACAGTACTTCCCTTACATTCAGTTCATCATTTTTACCTTATTTATTTTTGTTGGTTATTTAATTTTAAACACCTTCCGTAAAGCAGAACAAAATCAAGTATGGGCAGGAATGGCAAAAGAAACCGCTCATCAATTGGGCACACCTCTCTCTTCTTTACTAGCATGGGTTCAATATTTAGAAAGCATAGAACTCGATCCTACCATCACTTCCGAAATGCAGAAAGATGTCGCGCGTTTAGAGCAAGTAGCAAATCGCTTTTCGAAGATTGGTTCAACTACACAATTGGAAAATACAGATATTGTTCAAACAGTTTCTTCTGTATTTAATTATCTAAAAACACGTGTTTCGAGTAAAATATCCTTTGAATTTTCGGCTACCTCATCGGAAATATTAGTTCCACATAATCCTGCATTAATTGAATGGGTGATTGAAAACATTTGCAAAAATGCAGTGGATTCAATGGAAACAGAAGGACGATTAAAAATCAACATTCATCCAACAGAAAACGAGGTTTATATTGATATTCAAGATACTGGTAAAGGAATACCACACAACCAATTTAAAACCATTTTCAAACCGGGATTTACAACTAAAAAACGAGGTTGGGGACTTGGACTTTCTTTGGTCAGACGTATCATTAAAGAATACCACAAAGGAAACGTGTTTGTACTTCATTCTGAAACAGATAAAGGAACTACTTTTAGAATAACATTAAGAAAATAAAAATTAAATTCTGCTCAATTTCCCTCCTAGATGAGGGATTAAGGGAGGTGATAAACTAATGAAATAAAAAAACAATATGAAACAAAAACTAAACAACCCTTGGTTTGTATTTGCGCTAGGCGTAATTATCGCTAGCTGTATCTTTTTTCTTTTTCCGATCAACTTATTTGATGGAGAAATTGTCTTTCAAATTGGTATGAAAACGTGGAAGGAAAAAGCAAATATTAGTCTTTCCTATTTCTTAGGAATTGGTGCTGAAAAAGAACAACTCGAAACACTCGGTGTAGTTGATTTCTATTTACTACCCAAAGGATACATCCTTGCTTTGATTGTTATACTAGGTTTGCCTGGATTGTGGGCTTATAGAGTGTATTTGAGGGGAAATAGAAAATAATAATGTAGTAAACAACAAAAAAGGGAGAACATCACATTCTCCCTTTTGAATTATTTTGTCACATTTCGTCACATTTCGACAAGCTCAATGTGACAGAAACGTGTTAGGCTGAGCCTTTCGAAGCCTACGCTTCTACTACATTCGCATAGCTTTCTACACTTGGACAAGAGCAAACTAAGTTTCTA
>VFQS010004438.1_pt1 | contig 10166 bp, 15 predicted proteins | sample 3512361 | NCBI WGS metagenome assembly VFQS01 (sample SAMN10412375, study PRJNA504923) | tailings metagenome | isolation source: Relicate 1 Philex TSF3 active mining | place: Philippines | reverse complement strand
AACAGATCGGGGATGTCGCTCTTGTAGGTCTGCAGCTGGTTGAAGGCGGCCCAGATGTCGGCCTTCTCCTCGGTGGGGTTCTTGAGTTCCAGCACCGCCAGCGGCAGCCCGTTGACATAGACAACCAGATCCGGCCGGCGGTTGTGCCTGGGCCCCTGCACCGCCAGCTGATTGACCACCAGCCAGTCGTTGGCGGCAGGATCATCAAAGGCGATCACCCGCAGGCGGATGCCCCGCTGCTCGTTGCCATCCATGAAGGTGATCGGCAGGCCCTGGGTGAGCCAGCGGTGCATCTGCCGGTTGGCGGCCAGCAGACCCGGCAGGTTGGGATTGCTGAGCTGCAGCACCGCCGTGTCGATCGTGGCCGGCGGCACCTCGGGGTTCAGGCGGCGCAGGGCTGAGCGCAACCGGCCCTGGAGCACCACCTGGCGGTAGTCGGTCCGTTCGGCCTGGGACCCATCGGGGGCCAGCTCCGGCCCGAAGGTATGGCTATAGCCAATCTCCTGAAACCATTCGATGGCTTGCTGCTCCAGATGGTCTTCAGTGATCGGAGCCATCCGTGCAGCGAAGCCGATCTGAGGGTAGCGATGGCTGCTGTAGTGCGCCCCCGATCACGTAAGACAGGCGGGCCGAAGCCCAAGAGGCACGACCGAAAGCCCGGCCGGTAAGGCAAAGCCGCCTTACGCTGATGTCGCGACGATTCGTGGCCATGGGCCTTCTCACCGTTACCGCTAAGGGCCAGGTCACGCTGCGCCAGGAGTTGCTGCGCCACCTGGGGGTCAAGCCGGGGGAGCAGATTGAGGTGTCTGCCTTGCCGGGCGGGCGGATTGAGGTGCGTGCCGCACAGCCCTCTGGCTCGATCGAGGGCTTCATCGGCCTGCTGGCCGGACGCAGCAGCAAAACCGCCACGTTGGAGGAGATCCAACGAGCGGCCGAGGGCGGTTGGGCAGGAGAGGCGTGAACATCACCGCAGATACCAACGTCCTGGTTCGGGCCCTGGTGGGCGACGACCCTGCCCAGTCGGCCGAGGCGAGCCTGGTGCTGCGAGAAGCCACCACCATCGCCGTTCCCTTGCCCGTCCTGTGTGAGTTGGTCTGGGTGTTGAAGCGGGTCTACGGATTTGCCGTTGCCGACATCGGCGCTGCGATCCGTTCCCTGCTGGCGGCAGGCACTGTCCGGATGGATCGAACCGCCGTTGAGGCTGGCCTGGCCCTGCTGGAGGCCGGTGGTGACTTCGCCGATGGGGTGATCGCCCATCAGGGGCAATGGCTCGGCGGGGAGGTCTTTGTGTCGTTTGATCGCCAGGCTGTTGCGTTGCTTGCCCATCAGGGGGTGGCCGCAGAGCTGATCCGGTCGGATTGACGACGCGATCGTTCTGCGGAGCCTGCGACCCAGCGATCGATGACCAGCCGATAGCATGACTGATAGCAGCGCGGTCGGCTGTGGTTCAGATCCTGATTCGCCAGCTGGATGAGCGCGTGGTGGCTATCCTGCGTGCCCAGGCGCAGCGCCGTAGGGTTTCTGTGGGCGCCATTACCGAGGAGCAGTTCGAGGGCATCGCCGCGTTGGCGCCAGGGTTGTTCTCGGAACTGGTGCCAGCGGCGCCCTGTTGCCGGCGGCCCGGCGCTGGATGAAGCCCGCAACACGCCGCTGATCACGCAGGACCAGCGGCTGCTGAGGCGGTTGGGGCAAGAGCCTCAGGCCGCTGGGCTGGCTGTGGCTCTGGAGGCGTGTTGACGCTTCGGGCTCTCCACCGCGTGAAACCCTCCCTGGAACAGCTTGTTAAGGCTCAGGCCCCTGAGCCCGGGGGCAACACCTGCCAGGAACCTGAGCGTGGTGAGCCCTGACGCCGCAAGCGGCCTTGTCGTTGCAGGGCAGCCAGATGCTTCTCGATCGCCCGCTTGCTGATGTTGAGCTGCAGAGCCAATTCTCTGGCGGAAAGCCTGGGCTGGGCGCTGAGCAGCTCCAGGACCTCCACCTCCCTCGGGGACAGGATCTCCGAACCGATCTCCGAACCGGCCGTTGCGGCAGTCCCCTGCGTCCGGATCGCCTCCTGCAGAGCGTCCTCGATCGCGGTGAGGAGGTACGAGACGAACGGCTCCAGCTCTCCCTGCTGATCGGCCTGCCCCAGGCTGTCGTCGTAGCCCTGCTGCCGGGCCCGGATCACCTCCTCGATCGGCAGCCAGGCCAGCAGTGGATTCCAGCGGCTGAGGGTGAGGGTCTGCCAGAGACGACCGAGCCTGCCGTTGCCATCGGCGAAGGGGTGGATGAACTCCAGCTCGTAGTGGACGACACAACTGGCCAGCAGGGGATGCTGGTGGCGCCATGTGGACCAGATCTTCTCCCCGGTAGATCCCAGCGCCACCGGTGCGAAACCGGCCGGGGCGCTCCATCAGGCCAGCCATCAGCAGGCCATGGGCGTCCAATAGGTGCTGGTGGCTGGAGGGATTCCAGCGGGGGAGTGCCTCGTAGGCGCTGATGGCGTTGCGCGCCTCCTGAATGTCCCTGGCCGGGCCGATCACCCGCTTGCCCTCGAACAGGGCCGTCACCTGCTCAAGACTGAGGCTGTTCTGCTCGATCGCCAGGGAGGCCTGGATGGTGTGGATGCGGTACGGGCACTCCAACGCCCCAGCACCTCCGCAATGGCGGCCACCTGATTGAGCAATGCCGGGGTGAGCGTCAACGGCGGGGCGTAGGGGGTGCCCTCGTTGACGGAACCGGCCCTCATGTGGGCAGGAGCGGCACGCCTTCGCTCCTGGCGGCGGCCTGCAGAGCCTGATCCCGGCTGGCGAGGGGAAGCCCGAGGCGCATCGCCAGCTCCAGGTAGGCGGCGTCGTAGGTGGTGAGCTGATGGGCGCGGGCCAGGGCGAGGGTGTCATGCCACACGCAGGCGGTGCTGGCCGGGTCGATGCGGATCGGCAGCGACTCCAGCAACCCGAGGAAGGTGCGAATGGCAGCGGCGGTGATCCGGCCGCGGCGTTCGGCCTGGATCAGCACGTTGGTGGTGTCCCACAGCCAGAGCGATGGCGCATGGGCCTGAGCAGTCTCCAGGCGGGAGAGGATCGCCCAGGCCTCGGGGCTGGCTTCATCGGTGAAGCACCAGGCGCAGCTGAGCGACACATCGAGCACCAGATCGCCGGCTGCCAAGGGCTCGTGCGGCGTTGTCATGGACGACCGTTGTCGCGCAGGGCTTGCCAGGAGAGGCCAGCGAGGGATTGCCCGGCGTTGAAGGCCCGCAGGCGCGCGATCGTGCCGGCCACATCCGGCGGCGCCGTGTCTTCGGGGGGGACGAGCCGGGCCACGGGGCGTCCATGGCGGGTGATGGTGATCTGCTCGCCTGCCGCCACGGCATCCAGCAGGGCGGCGAGGTGGGTCTTGGCCTCAAAGGCGCCGACGCTGCGCATGGCGGTGTTTCAACCAGTTGCAGACCAGTTTAAGTTTGGGCTGTCGTGGTCTTGCATCAGCGCAGCAACTGGTTCAGCAGCGGATCCGCGGGGTGCTGCAGCGGGTTCACCACCTGAACGCCTCGCCAACTGAAGCCGGGATTCAGGTCTTCCTTGAGCAGCAAACGGGCCCCAGCTTCGGCGGCCACGTTGAGCACGAGGGCACACCAGCTGGCCAGCTGGTGTGCCACGCAGAGATCCATCGCACCACGCCAGGACGACGCATTGGTCTCCACGACCTGATACGCATCCAGCCAGCCGAGCACGGCCTCCTGGGCCTGGGGAGCGGAGCGGCCGGCTTTGCCGGTGAGCACCCGGAAGAGTTTGCCAAGGCACTGCAGGGGCACGACCAGATCGGCATCGCTGAGGCGTGCGAGCAGCTGGCGGGTGGCCCCGACACGCGCTGGATCACCAAAGCCTTCGGCATAGACCAGGAGATTGGTGTCGAGCGCTGCCCGCATGCTGGAGGGGCCTCAGTCGTAGAGCTCCTCGCGCCGCCAGATGCGGGGCTCACCGCTGGCGGGCTGGGAGGCGAGGCGCGTGAGCAGGGCCTGGCGGGCTACGGCTCTGGATGGCGCTGTGGTTTCGGCCGGTGCGATGGTGGCCACTGGCCGACCATGGGAGTGCACGGTGAAGCGCTTCCCCTGGGCCACCTGGCGCAACATCCTGGAAAAGGAGCGATTCGCTTCAGAAGCGCTCACGGCGGCGTCACCGCCTTCGGCACTCTGGTTGGGCACGGCCCTGAAGTAGTGGATTTCACTATCTTGGGCGAGCTGAAGGCTGTTGGAAAGTGCTGGCGAGAGAGTGAGGGGCGCGGTGCAGGGCGTTCGCTGGTCTTCCGGCCCGGGCGCATCAGCCATCGGGATCCTCCAGCAGAGCCATCACCAGGCTGATCATCAGGTCTTTCTGTTGAGGTGCACTTTCAGCGATCAGACAGCGCGAGGGCCGCCATGCCGTTGTCGGCGATGCGGGGCTGGCCATCGGGCAGGAGCAGCAGCTGATTGCGGCGCAGGAACTCCAGGAACAGCAGGGTGCCGATGCGTTTGTTGCCATCAGCGAAGGGGTGATCCTTGATCACGAAATAGACGCGCTGGGCCTCTGCCAATCCCAGGACCTCCGGAAGGCCATCCGCTTCGGCCGCGGCTGGCGCGAGCCGATCCTCGTCGTAGGCGAGCAACCAGCGCCAGGCGCGGCTGTAGCGCTGCACCACCTCCAGCACCGCCTGGCCTTCATCGCTCACCAGGCCCCGGGCGCTGAGGGTGCGGGCCATCAGCGCCAGCGCTTGCTGCAGATCGCCGAGGCCCCGTTCCTGCAGGCGGCGTTGATGGAGCGTGTAGCCCTGGATCAAGTGCTGGCGCAGCACCTGGGTGGCCCAGATGCGGAACTGCGTGCCGCGGGCCGACTTAACGCGGTAGCCCACGGAGATGATCACATCGAGGTTGTAGAAATCAACCTGCCGTTGGATCAGCCTGGATCCCTCCGTTTGAACCTGTGCAAATTTTGCACACGTTGAAACCGGCTCCAGTTCGCCCTCCTTGAACACGTTGCCAACGTGCTTGCTGATCACCGAGCGTTCCCGGCCAAACAGCTTCGCCATCTGAGTCTGACTCAGCCAGACGGTGTCAGCCTCCAGGCGCACCTCCAGCGACACCTGGCCATCGGCGGCCTGGAACAGAACGATCGGATCGTCAGGCTGCTGCTCCAGATGCCTTGCTGGGATGGCTGCCATCAGACACCTGCCTGCTCCAGCAGCTTCTCGGCCTCAGGGATGCGCAGTTCGCCGGAGATGAGTTTGGGGAGGAGGGTGTCTCTGACCTGAGAAAGCGCTTGACACTCTCTACCAAGCAGCAGCTGTTTCTTGATGCTGGATTCCATGGTATGATTGAAGGCATCCAGCAATCTTCTGTCAGGCCTTACAAAAGAGCAGGTTGTGACCTCATCCTGATTCAGGCCTGGTTGCGCTCCTTTTGAGGATCCCTTGTGAATTATTTGAGAAAGAACCAGATCAAAGTTGAAAAGGTAATAAAGATAGGGTTGCCCGAGTTGGCTGCTTCTTAGTAGAAAGACATGCTCATTAACCATCGCCTTCTCGAATGGAAAGCCATCTCCGTAGAGAGCCATTCTTGGTCGAAACTCTCCAGGTCTGCCTCCATCTTTGTAGAGCGCAACGTCATAGTTTTGAATCCATCCTTTGCCGGTTGACTCGGCAAATGTTGCTTCAACCCACTTTGTCTTAGAGAAGTCAAACTGGCCGACAGCGGCAATGCTCTCCGCTCCTATCGATGGGATTCCGAACGTGAGATTCTTGTCAATGCCTCCTTTTGGTCGCTTGCCAGACTCGATATCTAGAGAACAATCTCCCAGTTTCACGACTTCCCACCCCCTCGGAATCTCCCCCAGCTCCGAATCCTCAAACGAATCAGGGAACAGATCGATGATCTCATCCGGCAATCCCGTGGAGCGACCTTCGGCCTTGGCTCGGACAGGATCGAAATCCACAAACCACGACTGGAACAGCGCCTTGGCCATCGCCTCCAGGGTTTCGTTGGTCTTGCGGTTGAGTTCGATCTTGTCGTCGAGGGTGCCGAGGATGTGGGCGATGGCTTTTTGTTCGACAATGGGCAGAAGGGTTATGGGAAAGCGGGAAAGAATATCTTGATTCAGGGAAGGCATTGTCGTGCCCTCTGAGTTCGACTTCAGCCAGCTGACCGCCTTGCCACCTCTAAGCTGGTAAGAAAGATACCTTGGGCATATCGACTTGCCATTTACTCTCAGGCGAATGCCGTCAGATCCAAGGAAATACCCCTCCTCCTCTTTCTTGATGAGGGCATTTCTGTGAGTGCTGCCCTTCCTCCCGAATACGATGTCATTTTCCTGGAGGAGAAATCGTGGCAATCTTTCAATCGTCTCGCTCGAAACTCTTGGCGTCTTGGCCCCAATCTCCAAATACCCCTCTCTTATCTCCCCAGCGGAAATAACTGGAGCGCCTTCACTGGAATACTCCTCTGCCTTTAGCATTGTTCCAAACGGACCCGTCTGGAGCTCAGCCTGCCCTTCAGAGATTATTTCTCCAAGGCACGATTCCCTGGCATCAGAATCCATATCCCAACCTCCTCAGATTCTCAGCAATCTGCTGATCCAGCCTCGCCCCCTCGTCCTGCTGCTGCTTGAGCAGGACCGCAATCATTCCCTGCCACCCCTTAAGTTCCCCCTCCACAAACTCCGCCAGCTCCTGCGCCTCTACCGGATTCTCCCAGTCCCTGAGCTGAGTACACCGCGCCATCGCCGCGTCCAGCCCCGGCGATCGGTGGCGCCGGTTGGAATCCTGCAGCAGCGCCACCCGCAGGGCTTCGCGCACGATCGACAGCTGACGCTCCACCGCCGAGCGGGTGAGGTCGTCGTTCAGAGCTTCCCGCAGAGGTACCGTGCTCGTATAGGGATTCACACGAGCCATCGCTTCGCGCGCATGCTCCAGACGGCGGGTGGCTTCGGGGTGCATCTCAGGAGCTTGCATTGGCAACGATCAGCCCCTGCCTGATCGCGATTTGTTGATTCATGACCACAATGGCTGGATCGTTCAGGGCCCATAGGCAGGTGAGTGACCTCAGGCCTTTCTCCAGCAGCACCCGCACACCCTCACACTGTTCGCTAGGAATATCGGGAATCACAAGAACCAGCTGATGACCCAGATCTGCCATCGAGTATGCATCGAAGCTGGTGGGAAGAGCTGATTGATGCATTGCATGCAGTCCAACCTTGAGGGCTGCAATCAAGGCCATGGCATTAGAGAACTTCTCCCTAAGCTCTTGAACCGCACCCCTGCTATTCTCTGCCCGAGGGAAGGTGTTCTGAGCCTCAACAACATAGGTCATGCACCTACCACCGCTAATTTTGACCCAGGCAAATTCAGCCATTTTCACGCCGTGCGAATCTGGCAACCCTAAATAAAATGAACTTTTCTCGAGCCAAAAAAGATCGCTGGAGGAGAAAGGGCCAAACGTCAAACCTGATTCTGAAATCGTGATTCCATTCTGAATACTCATAACAAGACGGCCTCCAATTCGCGCTCGTAGAGTGAACCAACCTGCTCAAAGATTGGATTCTCTGGCATGCCATCGCGAAGGTCAGCGGCTTGCCAGCAGCCCTCAGCGGATGAAAGAACTGGAATTGACAGCTGGCAATTGATGGCCAGCAGGCGCAGTTGCTTTAGAACAAAATAAGAATGACTAGCCAGGAAGAACTGCAGCCCTTCCTGCGCCAGATGAGCGACGATCTCCAGGAATCTGCTAATGGCTTGGGGATGCAGCGCTGCTTCCGGTTCGTCGATGAACACGACAGACCCAGGGCTGAGCGTGCGATTGCCTAGGAGCGTGTCGAGAATACCGATCTTCTTGATCCCTTCAGCCGTAACACCAATCGCAAAACGTTGATTGCCCTTTTTGTAGATCCACTGTCCAGTATCCGGCTCGTAGATCACACGTCCGTCCAGAATCGCCTCGAGCTCCTGGCGCGCCTTGGCAAAACCTGAAAAGTTCTTGCCTTGTTTTGTGCCATGCCGCAATGCAAGGGCCAGGTCGTAATAGGTGTCGTCAAAGCCGAAGAGTTGATCGCGTTCTCGTGCTTGCAGGATCAGATGATGAAGCGACAACACTTCCTTTGCTGGCAGAAAGACAGAATTGCTTTCCTTGGGCTTATTGCTGATCACGACTGCCTGAATCTGCTGCTTTGTATCGCGCCCGAAACTATAAGAAAATTCCCGGCCATCGATCTGGCTGGAAAAGTGCAGCGACTCTGGGCTGCTTTTGCTCACCAAATCACCAATGCGTGCGGGTTGGAAGGTCCAATACAGTTTATCAGCTAAAATCTGGGCTGCTGTGCGTGGCTCGTTGCCGCGTCCATGGATCTCCAGCGTGCGCATCGCCACATAGAGACTCTTCAGCAGAAATGATTTGCCGCAGCCATTGCCACCAATCACAAGATTAATCGGACCCAGACCATTCCAGACCAGGCTGCTGAGGGGGCCAAAGTTGTGAATCTCACAGCTCTCAATCATGGCTGCCCACCCTTGTCGCACCCAGCTCGACTTGGATTGTAAGCCCGCTGACCGCATGCATCAGAATCCGTACCGGCCATGGCGTAAATCACCACCCCCACCCGCTCAATGTGCTCCAGCAGCGGCGCAAAGCTGATCTGCTCCAGCGCCTGCACATCGAAGCAATAGGGCAGCGGCAGCTCCTCCAGCTCAGCCGCAATGGCTTCAGCGCCCAGCAGTCCCAGCTCACCGCTGAGCGCCAGGTCCACATCGGAGCGGTCGTGATGCGTGCCCTTGGCGCGGGAGCCGAACAGCGTGGCGCGATGGACTTCCGGATGCTGGCGCAACACCGAGAGCACCAGCTGCAGTTCGGAGGGTTGCAGGCCTGGTTCCGTCATGGCCTCAAACCGATCATGCAGCCGTATCGACGTAGTGAACGTGACAACTGGCGGCGGGGATGGGAAGGCCATCGTCACGAAGACCCTCCAGGTGGAAGCGGATCGCAGCACTGATTTCAGCCTCCACTTCGACGATCGAATCGCCGGTGGCGACACAGCCCGGCAGATCGGGAACAAAGGCTGAGTAGTTGGAAGGGGTCTTCTCGATCACCACGGCATACTTCATGACGCGTCCTTGCGTAGACCAGCTTGCTTCAGAATACTCATCTCCGTGCCGATAGCGAGGTCGCTGCCAGGCTTGCCTGCCACCGTGACCCTACCCGGCTTGGTGGGGTGCTTGAACTGGCGATGGCTGCCGCGCTGGGCGACCTGAACCCAGCCATCGGCGCGGAGCCGATCCAGCATCTCTGAGACTTTGATCGGCATGGAGACGTGGTGGTATCCGTTCAGGGGGTGGGACGAGTACCAAGACTTCAGTCACCGCAATGGGTCTTCCCCTTTTCTCGGTGATTTCATTTCAACCAAGATGTGACCCTGTGGGCTTCGAGGGGGCAACTTCCGACTTGCAGGGGGCCGTGCAGGCGCTACGGGTAGTGTCCTTGGTTTGGTCAAACGCTATATCCACCCCCTGAACGGATACACGTGGTGTTCGTTTCAGTCTGAATCCCCAAACCCCAGCCAGGCCAGGTTACGGGCAATCGCCGCATCCAGTTTCGCCCCCTCGTCCTGCTGCTGCTTCAGCAAGGCCGTCAGGCGCTGCATCTTCTGCTCAAACGGCTCGCCATCCTGCTCCTGCTCCGCTGCCCCCACATAGCGGCCAGGCGTGAGCACAAAGCCGTTCTTCTCGATCTCCTCCAGCCTGGCGGAGTAGCAGAAGCCCGGAACATCCTCATAGCTCTGCTGCACCTCGCCATTGGCTCGCCAGGCGTGAACCGTGGCTGCAATCCTGTCAATGTCGGCCTGGGTCAGCTCCCGGTTGGTGCGGCTGGTCATCGTGCCCAGCTGGCGCGCGTCGATGAACAGCGTCTCGCCCTGGCGATCCCGCCCATGCTTGGTCTTGTCCTTGCACAGGAACCACACGCAGGCCGGAATCGGGGTGTTGAAGAACAGCTGGCTGGGTAGGGCCACCATTGCCTCCACCACATCGCCCCGCACCCTCGCCTCGCGGATCTGCCCCTCGCCGCTCTTGTTGGAACTCATCGAGCCGTTGGCCAGGATCACGCCGGCCTGCCCATCGGGCTTGAGTTTCCAGAGAATGTGCTGCAGCCAGGCGGTGTTGTCATTGCCTACTGG
>VFQS010004437.1_pt1 | contig 10167 bp, 10 predicted proteins | sample 3512361 | NCBI WGS metagenome assembly VFQS01 (sample SAMN10412375, study PRJNA504923) | tailings metagenome | isolation source: Relicate 1 Philex TSF3 active mining | place: Philippines | reverse complement strand
ACGCCACCCCCCGCACTTCAACCGCGACGATCTGCGCGTCGCCGGTCATGGTGTCGTTCGTGGCATCGGCGGCCTTGCGTGCGATGCGCAGGCGGAACCGCTGACCAGCGGCCAGGCTGTCGATCGCGGTGCATGTGATCTCGGCCACGGTCTCGATCCCGCTGGTGCCGCTGGCGGCGCTGGTCACCTCAGTCGCGGTGTCGAAGCTGTCCGCGTCCAGGTCGGTGCCGCTGCGCTCGAACGATGCCGCCCACCGCACGTTGCCGCTGGTGGCCGTGTCGCCCATCCACCAGATCCGCACCAGCAGGCCGCTGGTCAGGTTGGCACCCTCGGGGATCACGCTGATGAACGCCGCCGATTCTTCGGTGGCCGCGTCAAACTCCAGCACGCTGATGCTGTTGCGGGTGTCGAGCGTGGCGAAGTTGCTGGCCGGCGGTTGGTTGTCTCTGGCGGTGAAGCGGGCCAAGGTCTTGGTGCCGCCGCTACTCCCGCCGGTGGGCGTTGCCCATTCCGTGTCGTAGTCGCTGGCCGTCTTCTTCCGCAGCACCTGGCCGGTGGCGCCGCCCACCGGAACGCCAGGGCCAGCAGGCCCCTGCGGACCGGTGGCGCCGGTGGGTCCTTGAGGCCCCTGCGGCCCGGTTGCACCTGTCGCGCCCGCCGGGCCGGTGGCGCCTTGGGGGCCAGCAGGTCCGGCAGGGCCCGTCGCTCCGGTGGCACCTGCGGGCCCCTGGGGTCCGATCAGGCTGGTCCCAGCCCCCCAGGCACCGGCCGTCTTTGGGCCGTAGATCTCTTCCGTGGAGGTGTCGAGGTAGAAGTCCCCGTTGGCGCCCAGCCCTGCAGCTGGAGCACCGCTGCCGCTGAGGATCGTTCGCCCATCTGCACCGGCCGCCCCAGCCGGACCCGTCGGCCCTGTTGCGCCAGTAGGCCCCTGCGGTCCCGGCGGGCCTTGGGGACCAGTCGCACCAGCAGGACCGGTCGCACCGGTCGCGCCAGCAGGCCCTGCCGGGCCCTGGGCGCCCACCAGCGAGGCCAGCCACTGCGCCCGCGTGCCGGTGAACCCCTCGGCCACCGCCACCTCGTAGGCGTCATCGCCCGCCGGGCCAGCAGATCCAGTGGCGCCGGCCGCTCCCGTCGCACCCGTGGCACCCGTCGGGCCCGCGGGCCCCTGGGGGCCGGCAGGGCCAGCGGGTCCCGTGGCGCCGGTTGCGCCTGCTGCTCCAGCAGGCCCGGCAGGCCCCTCCTGACCCTCCGCAATGTTGAACACCGCTGCGCCCCAGGCGCCGCCTGTCTTCGGGCCGTAGATGTCGCCGCTGGTGGTATCGAGGTAGTAATCGCCGTTCGCGCCCAGCCCCGCAGCAGGCGCCCCAGCGCCGCGATACCAGGCCGAACCAATGCCTGCAGGCCCGGCGGGTCCAGGAGGCCCCGGCAACCCAGGAATCAGAACCTCAACGATCGCCATCTCAGGGGGCCTCCAAGCTCACGCGGCGCTCTGCCACCGCGGCGCCCTTCACCGCGTAGAAGTCGTCGCCAACAGGGGGGAACAGGTGCAGGTCATGCACTGCCTTGCCGGTCTTCACCGGAATCGCCAGCGTCTGCGCACCGGTTAGCCGGCCACGCACCTGTCCATCAGCACGATCCGGGAAGTCCACTGCCACCTCCGCGTACTTCACCGTGCGGCGTGGATTCCAGATCTCCCAGTTGGCCGTGTAACCGGTCAGCGGGATGGGCGCAAACGGCGAGGCCTCATACCGCAGCCGCAGGTGCAGCTCTGCCGGTGCACCCTGCTGGATCTCAAATGGAACGTCCTGGGGGATCACCGCCTGCCCTGTGCTGGCCTGAGTTTTCCGGCCTCATCAGTCCTTCGCAGTGCCACCGCTGCGCCGCTTGCGGGCTTCGGCAGCAGGGGCAGCAGCAGGTGCTGCAGCAGGCCGGCGGGCCACCCCATCGCGCACCTCGGGGTCGGATTCGGTGGCGGCGGCCGGCTGCTGGCCTTCGGCCTCGGTGATCACCACCGGCAGCGGTTCGTCGCGCTTCAGTTCGGTCCACGCCGCGTGCGGATCCGGCGGCATGCCGGGGGCAAAGCTGTTCAGCTGCAGCCGTTCAGGAGCCATGGGAAACGCTTGAAGCAGGGGAAAGGTGAAGCCATGAAGAAGGGCGGGGCCCCACCGAAGTGGAAGCCCCGCCCAGGGGCGGCTCAGTTGCCGCCGTTCTGCACGTGGATGGTGTTACCGCTGCCGGCGGGCACAGCCACGCCGTTCTGGCCGGTGCCGGTGCCGTCACCAGCCACCAGGCGCAGCGCCACCACGCGCACGTCGCCGGTGATGGCGGGCGATGCGGCGCCCTTCACCAGCTCCTCGATCTGCGCACCGGTGAAGCCGACCTCGAGGGTCTTCTTCCCGCTGAACACGATCGTGCCGATGGTCACGTAGCCGGTGGGGTTGGCATTGGCCAGCGCACCACCTTCGGCCACGTGGGCCACTTGGATCAGGTAGCCGCCGGCGCTGTTGTCAGCACCGCCGGTGGCCACGAACTTCACCATGTCGGCGTTGTTGAGCTTGAAGCTCAGCAGCCGAGCAGCACCGGTGCGGCTTTCGGCGGCCGCACCCTCGCCCGCACGCACGGCGCCAATCAGCACCGATTCGCGGTCGATGTAGTAAGCCTTGCGGCTCAGAAGACCAGTAGCCTTAGGCATGGATCACACAGGGAATGAAGGACAGAGTGAACGTCTGATCAGGCGATCAGATCGGCGTTGGTGATGTTGTAGAGGCGGGCCGCAGCACGCTTTGTCTCGATCACGGCACCGATGTGCCAGCTGATGCGGGTGAGGAAGGTGGGAGTGGTGAACATCTCGCCCACGTCGTACACCGCCAGGCCAGGAACCTGACCGGTGGGGGTGTTGCTGGGGCCCTGCAGGCCGCTCACCATGCCTTCGCCCAGGGCGAGGCAGTAGACCGAGCAGGTGTTGTTCGACTCATCGAACGCCTGGATCGGGTTGTTCTGGCGGTCCACGTCGGTGCGGATGATCCGCACATCGCCGTAGAACATGGTCTGCCGGCCGAACTCATCGGGGCGGAAGTCGATGTTGCCGGCCACACCGCTGGTGCGCATGGCCTTGTTGAACTTCAGACCCAGGGGGCGGCCAACCACCAGCACCTTGTCGCTGGGGGGTGCATCCACGGCATCGATCAGCTCGTCGAGCTTCGACAGGCTGAGCGGACCAGCGGAAGCGTGGTTGGCGATGGCCTGGTTGCTGCCGGTGTTGATGCGCTTGCGGAGACCGTCGATTTCGCGGCCATTGGAGGCGCTGGCGTCACCGTTGAGGAAGTCACGCTCGAAGCGCATCCGCATGGCGCGGATGGTCATGTCAAGCTGCCGGCGGTGGGCCGAGGCACCGAACAGAGCCAGCTTGCTCTGGTCGGTCTTCACGTCCTTGCCGTAGATCTTGAGGACCTCGGCTTCGGTTTTCACGGTGCCGAGGCTGTCGTCGTTCGCCTCATCAAAGAGGCGTGGCTGCGCATCGGGCAGCTCATCTTCCAGGGCGTAGGGGTAGGCGCCACCCTGCACGTCCACAAAGGGCACGATGCGAGCGAGTTCGGAAACGTTGAGGCCAGCGCGGACAGCCAGTTCCTGGTCACTGGCGCCCTGCTGAATGCGGAGCTGAAACTGCTCCCAGAGGGTGAGGGATGCCATCGGGGTTGATCGAGAGGGGCGAGTGGATGGGTTGGATTGACTTGGCCATCCCCGATCCGTCTCCCTGCGGCGGCGGCAGACATGTGACATGCCGCTGGTGTCAGCTCGGCCCCGTGGAGTCGCTCCAGGCGGAAGGCGCGGCTGCTGCCGTGGTCATGGATGGGGGGGATGTGGTCTGCGCCGATGGCATCGCGCCAACCGGGCGGGCTGGGTTGTGGATGCGCATCGCGCGCATCACCCAGCTCGCCGAGAGTTTTCCCCCCTGCCCTGTGATTTCCGCTCAGCCGGGGTAGGCGGCCGAGAGGAAGTCCCTGGTGCCGGCCTTCATCGCCTGCTGCGGATCACGAGCCACCACGCCACCGCGCTGCCCGCGGGCACCAACAAACCCGCCGGAGCCTTCACCCATGCGGCTGCGGAAGAACGAACCCACCACAGGCGAACCGTCGGCCTGCTGGTTCATCCACTCGACCGGGCTGACGCGGCCCTTGCCGTCGGCGCTCATCATCGGGTCGCCTTGGCCGTCCACCACGTACACCTGCCCGGTGGCTTCATCAAGGCGCAGGTGCTTTGAGCCGAGCAGGGCCATGAAGCCATCGAAGAAGGTGAGCCCTGCTTCGTCGGCACCATCACGGCCGTGAGCGGCCTGGAAGGCAGCCTGGGCGGCGGTGCGGATCTCCAGGTTGATACGGCGCTGCCGTTCGGTCTGCGCGGTCTCGGTGGCCTTGGCCAGCTGGTCCTGGTGCTTGCGCTCGAGGCGGTCGCGTTCGGCCTGGGTCAGCTGCTCGCGTTCGCGCAGTTCCCGCTCCAGTCGTTCCGCGCGCTCACGGGCCTCCTGCACAGCCGCCGGATGGGTCTTGTTGATTTCGGCGAGCTGGCGCTTGAGCGCATCGTTGTCGGCGCGCAGGGCGGCCAGGGCCCGCTTGCCCGGGTCGCCGAGGTGGTCTTCGGGGCTGCTGCTGTCGCCGGTGCCGGTGGAGCTGCCGGCGGCGCCAGCGCCAGCGCCAGCGCCAGTGCCATCGGTGCCGCTGCCGCCACCGTCGCCGGTGCCATCACCGGCGGGGTCGGTGTCGATGGTGGCGTGCAGGCCAGTGGGCAGCAGATCGCGCCACAGGTCGTGAAGCAGCGCGGCCTTGTTCGTGTTGATCTTCATGCGGTGCCGGGGAATCGCTCGCCCGGTGCAGGTTGCGGGCGCAGTTTTCCCCTGCCGCCGGCTACTGCCTGATCAGCTGATGATGTTGAGCCGCACGCCGCGGGCGATGGTGCGCGCCTGGGCCTCGCGGTTGAGCAGCCGCTGGCGGTTGGCCATGGCGGCCAGTTCGGCCCGCTGGAACAGGCCAGTCTCCACGAACGGCCGCGGGCCCCTGGGGTCGGCCTGGGGCGCCTGAATGGGGGTGTCGTCGGTCATGGTGTGAGGTCGGCGGGGGAGAAGCCCAGCTGGAGCAGCAGCTGGCGGCAGAGGGCGGGCTTGCCCCAGTCCCAGGTCAGGAGCAGGGCCTGGCCGGGCGGCACATTTCCGCTCAGCTGGGCCGGCACCGTGACGTTGGGCACCAGAGTCCCCGAGCTTGGGTCAAGCGGCTCATGGGTGATCGGGTCAAGGGCCGTGATCTGGCGGGCCTCAAGCGTGGTGGGATCGTCCGCCTTCCTGCGCAGCTGCAGCCACTTCGGCGAGCATGACTCAGGAGTGCCAGCAGCGGCGGCGATCGTCTCAGGCGTGCCCAGGATGCTGGAGAGCAGGTCAGTGCCAAGGCCCTGGGCCACGTCAGGGTTGCTCGTGAAGGCAGACAGCCAGGAATGCACGGCCGCCGGGGTTGCGATCGGTCGGATGCCTGTGCGAGAGATTAGGTACGAGCTGGTGGGCGCCTGGGTCTTCGTCGTCTCGGTCGTGGCAATGCTTGGCCCGCTCCAGGAATAACTCTGGAAGATTGTCACGTCATAGTTCAAGAGCTGCGGATTTGCGTAGTAATCCGCAAACTCGGCATTACTAATAGCAACTTCTCCTGTGCCGCCTGAAAGTCTAGCGGCGCGCTCTATTCGCTGATAACGCCACTCCTCTACGGTTGTTCTTCTGGTAACAGAATGAGTTGTAGATGCGATCAAAAAGCCCGGCTTAACTGGAAACACAGCAATTACCGGGCTGCTTGGGGATTCCAAAGTGCTTCGGAACTGCCTCACTTGCTGCGTAAATGGTGTGCCGCTGCTATCAAAGTCAACAAAGAAGGTTAATTGACTTGGCCTGGGGATGCTGAAGTATCGCTTTACAATTGTGTTAAAGATTATAGTATTTGGCACGTCGACTGGCTCGCCGCTGTTTGATGCTGGAGTTATTTGCAATGGCACGCTTGTCTGTCCATTGCCGCTCCAAAGCGTGTAGGTTGAGCCTGTTGGCAGAAGTTCTGCTGTCAGGTAGCCGTAGGCAACGCCAGGCGATTCCCTGCGCGGCAGCCAGTCGCCTTTTGACAGCGGAAACTCCGGCACGCCGTTCCTGCGCTGTTCCTGCGTCCTGCCGCGCACGGTGCGGCCCTGGGCCTCTGCCTGCCGGAGCTGCCGCCGCACCTCACGGGCATCTCTGGTCTGCTGCTCGCGGTTCAGCAGCTGCCGTTGATTGGCCGCCTGCGTCGCCCTGGCGCTCTCAAGCAGCCGCGGCGGCAGATTGAGCTCAATCCGGGTTGCCATCAGGCCACGGTGGTGATGTCGTCCACCAACAGGCGCACGCGGTAGCTGCGGGGTTCACCGGGGCTCAGCGCGATCGTCGGGTTCTCGGTGAAGATCATCGCGGGGCTGGTGTCCCAGGTCACCGCGCCACCGCCGCCGGCGGTGCCCAGCACCACGTACAGGGTGTCGTAGGTGAGCCCCAGGCCGTTGGCAGCCGCCTGGAAGGTGGCGAGCTGCTGCGGTGAGCGGAACCGGCCGGTGGCGGTGTCGTAGGCGCCGGCAGGAATGGTCCACTGCACCCGCGCGTAGCCCTCGGATGCCTGCGCGCTGATCTCGGCCGCATCCCACTGGGCCGTCGTGCTGTTCTTCGTCAGGCCCGGATTGCTGGCCAGGCAGGCCCTGGCCACGCGGCCCTGGTAGGCCGCCGCAAACACCCGGCCCAGCTCTGCGTCGCTGGTCTGAAACGGAACGGCCATCTCAGTTGCCTCCCCGCATTTTCACGTCGAACAGCGGGTTGCTGCCGAACTGGATGGCGAAGGTAGAGCCCGCCGGCTTGGTGATCGTCTCCGGCTTGATCACCTTTCCTGCCGTCACTGCAGCGCTGGTGATGTTGGCTGCGGTGCGGGCAAAGGTGAAGGTGTTGGTGGTAACGGCCGTCAGAGTTGCGGTGCCGTTCAGCACTCCGTTGTCGAGTTCCGAGACCACTACCACATCACCGAGGGAGTAACCGTGGGCGTTGCAGGTGAGCGTTGCCACGTTGCTAGAGAGGGCAACGTTGGTGATGTTCTTCTGGCCGACGGCGCTGACAAACAGCACCCCGAGGATCAGGTCGTTGGTGCTGGTGTCGTTGTAGAAGGCGATCGTGTTGAACGAGAAGCCGGCGCTGCTGGCCGTCCATGCCACCGGATCGCTCAACACCAAGCTGTAGAGCCCGTTCACCGTTGCGCTGCTGCTGGCGGTGCAGATCACGCCTCCGGTGGTGTAGCCGTTGCCATTGGCCACCTCGGTCAGCTGGCTGCGCTGGGTGAGGGTCTGAACGTCCGGCACCACGGTGGCGAGCATGGCCTTGATGTTGTCCGTGGCCAGGTTGTGCCCCTTCTCAAAGGCCGCCTCGGCAAACGATGGGACCGGGATGAATGTGCAAATTGCCATGGCGCGGGCTAGCTCGCGTCAGTTTTCCGGGCGGGGCGCTCAAGGCCCTGTCGGTACATCAGTGATGTCAGTGGCGAACCGCTCAAAACGGAAATGGTCCACATGACCCTTGGGGCCGATGCCCTGCTGAATCTCGGCAGCCGTGCTGCCAATCCTGAGGCCATCCGTGTAGGCGTTGGTGTCAAACACTTGCAGTGGGCCGCTGTATGAGTCGTAAGAAAACAGTTCAATGCCATTTACCGCAAACCTGCGCAGACCATTTGGTTCACGCACTAGCTTGATGTACGCCCACTGCTCAAGTGGAATTGTAGTGTACCTGTAGTCGCCACCATACCGGCTAGTCTGAAACGCTATTGAGGCTAGGCTGTTTGTGAGGCCAATCTCAATCTGTGGTATGTCCTCGCTCTGCCCGAATACAAACAGCCGCCTGTAGTAGGGGCTGTTCATCCAAGATTGAGGTCGCCAAAAGAAGCTGAGGCTGAAGGGTTCCGTGCTGGCCACGCTAAACTCGCTGCCAGACACGATGATGGCTCCTGCAGCCGAGTCGAACTCCGCGCTCTTGCTGCCCCACTTCGCCTGTGCCGTGCTCTGGGTCACGCTGCCGAGGGTGGTCACCGTGTGCGCGTTTACACTGGAGTCCACAAAGGCGCTGCCACTGCCCTCCATTTCCAGTAGCAGCTCGGTGGTGCTGAGGGTGCTGATCGTGGTGACAGGTTGTGGCAGCAGGGCCAGGTGACCGGTGCCAACCTCCAGCGTGTTGATGCCATCGGCGTAGTCCAGGGTCACGGCCTTGGGCAGGATCTCCAGGCGCGCTGCCAGCACCTCGAGCAGCGTGTCGATCGGCTGCACCTCGCCGCCCACCATCACGCCGCCGTGCACGTCTACCTCTGTGGGCAACCACGTCTGCACCTCGACGCTGCCGCCCACCTGCACGCCGCCCTGGAGGTCCACGGTCTCCTGGTAGGGCCGCACGATCTGCGCCGGGTTGATCACAGCCCCGTAGGTCGGCGCCTGGCCGGTGGGCAGCGAGGCAAAAAGGCTGCTGATGTTGGGGCTGGTGAAGTTGAAGTTGCCGGGGATCGCGATGGCGTTGGCCGGCAGCGGGTTGGCGTTGGTGGTCACCGCTGCGGTGGCCGGCAGGCTGCTCACGCCAGGCGGCAGCGGGAACCACGCATCGCCCACCGTTCCATCGATCGCCCCCCAGAAGAGCGCATCGATCGTGCACACCGCACCATCGGCGCCGATGGTCCAGGTGGTGCCGTTGACGCGGTAGCAGCCGGTGGCGCCGTTGAGGCGGATGTAGATCAGGTCAAACGGCTTGGGGGGTGTGTGCAGCGGCTGGAGCTGGAGGCCGCAGCCGTTGCGGTTGGCCAGCAGCAGGCGGTTCTCGATCCGGGCGTAGGCCAGCGCCTGGGCCTCGGCACCGCTGCTCTGCACCGCGTAGACCCCGTTGGTCTTCACGATGCGGTCGTCGCTCACGTAGGGCGGGTTGAGCTCCACCACGGTCTGGCTGGTGCTGGAGCCCACTGCCCAGGCGATCTCCGCCTTCTGCTCCACGCTCGGGGCCTTGCGTGACGCCAGCGCGGTGCGCTCAGCCTGGCCGGGCCGCTGCTGCAGGCCGTACTCGCGCTCGGTGCGGATCCGCACTTCTGAACCATACGGAACCAGCTTGAGCGCTTCCTTCAGGAGTTCACTTACGGGTTCACCGGCTTCGCGCAGCCTTGCGATTGAATCTGAACCGAACGGTGTGTTGATGTATGCAACATACTGAGAAGTGGTTGTCTGCGTTGTTCCAGAAGCAGCATTGCGTGAGTAACTAGTGGTCCGCTTCAGTGTGCATTGATTGCCCATCTGGAGCGCGCCGATGGGGCCCTCAAAGCCGCAGGCCGAGGCGTAGTCTCCTACCGGTGTGAACTCCAGGGTGGTTTCGCTGGTAGGTGAGTTGTCGTCGTCGCTGCCGCTTCCAAAGCTGGAGGTGCCTGCTGGATCTCCAACCGGCAAGCCCAGCACCGACGGATACGCAAACCTCGTAACCGAATACCGCAAGCCATTTTGCTCGCGAGATCTCTCTTCCCTGCTGGTGACACGATCTTTAGAGTCATAAGCGGTCTGAAAGTTTTTGTCGGCATTGAATGTGATGTATTGCTTGACCTGCTGGCAGCTTGCATCGGTATAGGTGTGGATCACCTGCACCGTGTCACCGGTGACGGTTTCGTTCTCCCAGTTCCGCCGCTGCACCTCGTCTTCGCTGAGGTTGGTGTCCGGCGGCACCAGTTTGAGGCTGGTGTAGCGGGCCATCACGGCCTCGCCCGGCAGCTCACCCACATTCATGGGCGACAGCTCGATCACCTGCTGCTGTGTCACTAGCACGCCGGTGCCCTGCTCCTGGTTCTTGTCGATGAACTCCACCTGCTCGGCTTCATTGACGCGGCAGAAGTAGCCCTCTGAGGCGACAATCCTGCTCAGCTCTTCCACGTAGCCGGCGCTCAGGTCCCATTCATCCACAATCCGGCTGATCGTGAGCGGGATCGCGCCTGCTGCCGTGAGGCCAAGGGCATCGAGGATCTTGCCCACCACGAAGGCTGCGGTGATCGGCGGCGTCGCCACGCGCCTCTCCGCCTCCGGCACGGTGCTGTTCTCTTCCTCGTTCGTCGGGTTGGTGATCGGCGGCTT
>VFQS010004436.1_pt1 | contig 10172 bp, 16 predicted proteins | sample 3512361 | NCBI WGS metagenome assembly VFQS01 (sample SAMN10412375, study PRJNA504923) | tailings metagenome | isolation source: Relicate 1 Philex TSF3 active mining | place: Philippines | reverse complement strand
CCCCAAAACCCCAAAACCCCATATCATCAAGAAAAATAGAACATTTTTTTTAGAATTAAAAAGAATCCTCATCGTATACAAAGACATCAGTTGAAGTCGAAGCAACAAACCTCGCAAAAAGCATTTTCCAGGTCATTGAACAAAGTGCACTGAGGACATTGCTTCTTGTTAATGTGGTCGTCAGTAGCTCCACTATTATTCATCGGCTGGTTGCCAGTTCCCGCACTTTGATTTGCATTAGCAGCTTAGAAGGCGTCATCGGGATCAAAGTAAGCGGTATCACCTGGAGTGGCTTACTCTTCAGGGGTACTTTTTCCGCTCTGATAGATGTCGTATTCATCATTCTCAGGTATACCATCATCATCGTCAATCTCTTTGTTGACTTTTTTCTTGTTGATAAGTGGCGCTGCTTCTCCAGTGGATGCTCCTATCCTTGATTCGGCAGGATGAACTTTAGCAACCGCATTCCTGTTTCTTAGAGGAAGGCTAATTGGAGGAATAGCTGAGCGCTGATTGTTGGTTTGAGCTCCTCTCAAATATCTCTCTTTGAACCTAAAATCAGTCATTATTTTCTAAATCTCTAGCATGTCTGCTTCTCCATCCTGAGAAGGCTTCAGTTTATGAAGAGTAATAAATGTTTTAGTAGAGTGTGGCTGCACCATGCACTTAAAGCCTCCCTTAGGATATACTAGGTTCAAAGGAGAATATTCGCAGATCTCTTAAATTTAGTTGAATGATACAGAGCACTTGATTGAGCAATCTCTGTAATTGATAACTTGTATTCTATATACCAAATCTTCGCAGTAGTTAACTTAATATGGCCAAATGACCTGTCTTTGTTCAGGTTGTTCAACAGCAGTGTCATTTTGAACGTTTTCTTCTCCGATGTGAGGTTAGTATCTAGGCTGTTCAGGTTGGTCATTGTTTGTGATAAATACAGAGGAGCCTACTCCATCATATTGAATGTTTTGGGAATTAATTATGTCATCCTGGCCTTCCTCAATTACGTTGATTCTGTAAATCTGCTCCTGCATCTCATTCTGGTTTTCATTATTGAAGCGGTCAATTTCCTCATTTACATCGACTTCTCCCATATCTTTGTAACCATCTGAGTTGAATGAGGCCTCATCCGAGTCCTTGTTATTGACCATCTCCCACTGTTCGTCCTCGTCCTTGATCACCCTGCGGTTATCATTGTCATCGTTCGTCCTGTGCTCTTCTTCCCTCTCATCCCAGACATCTTGGTTCTTGTCAACCAGAATGCCTTCGCGACGTCCCATTTTGTCTTCGACTTTGCCGGAAAGGGAGGATGATTAGAAGACGTTATTTATTGCCTGTGCTTCCATCTCTTGCTGCATTGGATGAACACCACTTGAGAGATGCTTATTGGCGCCACCTGATCTCCTGAAGAAACCGCTTGGTATCGCTAGGTTTGTGTCACCTGTGGGCAAACTCTCTGTGTAAGTGCAACCCAGTGCAAAGATTTGCAGTTGAACATTCCCGTAATCATTCTCAAAGACAAGTTTCTCGCTCATGCACCCAGTGATCACATAAGGTTGAGGGTCAGCTCTGATCACTTAATTACCAATAATGGGCTGTGAATCAGGGTACATCTTGGCAACAACCCCCTCTGACTCTCCTCGCTCAAGTGAAACAGGAGAAATAAGATTTCTTATATTCTCTTCTTCATCGTCGACTTCGAAGTCGTTGGACATGATAGCATCCTCTTTTTGTTCATTTTCATCTGCAATTGGTTTGTATGAAATCTTGAAAGAACTATTAGACTCATTCTTTGATCTGTTTATGAATTGAGAGTACTTTTCATAAAGTGAAATGCATTTCACGACAATTTCTTCCTTTTAAGAGGAATAAGTGCCCGAATAGCCTTTCTTCGCATCGACAAGCTGTTTCTCTAGGTAAGGCATGAACCAATCTGTATAGCGTGCATAACAGTACGTGGGGCTAGGCAACTTTGAGAAGAATTCTGCTACATAGTCATCCAGAGAGATAAGGTTAAGTAAACCCAGGAGGCAATTAACGGTGTACGTATCCATCCTTCCCTTATATCTCCACAATAGATGAAGTAATGAGTCATCAATTGAATCTTGAATCAAAGCGCTCTTGAACTAGTAAGCCTCGTCACTCATGGATTGAAGAGCACTCACTCCTATCTTAGTCAGCACCTCATTTGGATCATTAGTGATAGAAGTCTGCGAGGTAACGGAATTGAGAATTCCAACACCAAACATCCACTCAAGTCTATTTTGTTAGAATTGATCCTTAATAATAGCAACTTGAGTTACCACGTCAAGGTAACTTTTGACTTTTTCGAAATCACCGCGGGAGATTCCATGAAGTAGTAGTTTGGCAATTTTCTTAGAGAACTTTTCGTACTTGTAACATAAGTGGGCTATCGTTTTTCCAAGTTCCACACACTGTACACCCTCTTTTAGGCACAACTCGACGAACTCACTTGACAATATGTAGTCAAAACTTTCATCTTTTAGAGGGTACTTCTCGGGTAGATTAGTCATTGTAGCTGCATCAAAGCCTAGGAGTGTGGAAGGTGGCTTCATCCCTTCTTGGTTGTCTGGGACCCACTGCTGATACTCTAGTCTCATAGTCGGAGTCAAGCTGTATCGAGTAAATTAGCATATAAGGCCGACAATCGGGTCGAATGTTGACAATTTTTATGAGATCTTCAAATTCACATTAGCCAACAAGAAGTCGAGCAGATAGGGAACGATTTCGAAGTTCTGCAAAATTACCTCGTGTTAGAGTTGGCCCTCATTGATAATATTGTAGATCATTAGAAGGAACTGATCGACTTTTTGCCAGTTTTTAGCGCACTCAGGTGACTTGAGTGACTTGATAAAGAGGCAGAGAATTTTGTCTGCATCTTGCTTGAGTGCCTCGAGACTCTCTGGTATTTGCTGACCCTTCTTGATTGTATCTGAGTATATCTGATAAATCTTGTTAAAGAGAATTGAGGTGAATCTTCCAGAATAGAACCTTGATGTTTTATCCGTGCAAAATAGCATTATAGTCAGGAAATGCTGGCAATTATCCTCGATATAAGAAGTTTTGAGGATTTCATGAAGCAGAGATGGCTCGCCCTTGCTGAAAGTGTAAGGACTGTCAGAAAAAGTCATGACAGTCTATATGCTCGAGGTTATATCGCTCATGGACGTGTTGTACATGTAGTATGAGAGCATGTCAAACATGACTTTCTGTGCAATTTGGAAAGACACTCTCTTTAGTTTCTGGAAGTTGTGAAGATAGTCGTACTTATATTGATGCTGCGTCATTACAGAGTGATTTGCAATATGTCTTATCGTATTCTTGATGAAATTGAAGAACTGCTCGTGATAAATGTGGCGGTCTATCAAGAACATCTGATTGTCCTAGAGAATATCGCCTCTCATCCAGTCTGGTACAAATGAGCTGATACTCTTGTAAGGAATCAACTTGAACTTCTCACCATTGGCAGGATCTGTTTGGTAAGAGTCCTAATCTTAAGCTGGAGGAGCATCAGATATTTCAGCGACAATAGGGGAAGCATTAACTCTAGAATTAGCAGTATCAATGCCTTCCAGAGATGCCTAATCACCCTTTCTCTCGTCATCGATCTCCATATTGTTTTCTCCAGAAGATGGACCTGATGCAGATTGGTTATCTTCTTCAACCTCTGCCTCCTTCTCCTTCTTTTCTGGCACAAACACTTCTTTGACCGGCTTCTTCTTCATCTTTTCATAAACAAGCATGTATGCGCTCTAGCCGTATGAATTACCAGTGCCGCTCTGCTGATAATACGCTGAGAGATCATTATCCTGAATCCCGTTGCCATATCCATTTGACCCGCCAAATGCCTCTTGCCTAAGATCTCCAAAATTGAAGTACTTAACGGTCTCATCATCAAAGACCTTCCAAGGGTCTTTTTCAGTCTGGAACCACTCGGGCTTGACCTCATCAACCTCTTCGTGTCCTCTCTTAGTATTGATCAGTGAGTAGTAATGACCGTGCTCGGCGGTGCCTCTATGAATGGTCACGCCCACAAGTTTGTAGATGTACTCATCGTCATTGATGTCACTCAAATGCTTCACATCTTCATGCTCAAGCAACTCCGCAGCATGGCCCTCTTCATTCATAATCTTTTTGAAAGAATAGTCTTTCAAGTCAAGCACGTTGGGGAAATCGAATAGTGAGTTAATCTTCTCGTTCTGGAAAGTATCAAAGTTAAATTGAATTCGCTGTAAGTGAACAATCAAAACGTTAGGAGGCTCAGCGATCAACTGTCTCTTTTCTACATCGACCTTCTTTTGGCAGTTTTCGCACTTAAAGTCGTTAATGATAGAGCTCTCAATCATTTTCTAAAGACTGTCAAGTAGTCCAGTGCGATCTCTCACTCCAACACTTAATGTATAGAACGTCTCAAGTCGGTTACGAATGTTGCCGCACTCTGGGCACTTTAATTGGGAACATACTTTGCCTCCGAAAATGTTGTCCAAGAGATGCTTTTAACTAGTGGGCTTCAAAAGCTCCTCTAATCTTGCAAAGAATATACCGAGAAATTCTTGAGCATCTTGCTAAATTGCTGTATTCGTTGGGTTTCCATCGAAGTCTTTGAAAGCAAAGCAGAAACCCATCGGGTAAAAAGCTTATCGTTCAGATAATTCTAAGTTTGCAAACATTAACTGAAGCTGCAGCAAAAGGTTGTCATTGATCAGGTAACCTTTGTATTCTTTGAGGTTTAATGGTGAATTATCAACAGCTCTGAGAAGTTGATATCTGAACTGAGGAACCATAAAGAATTGTTGCATCATTGAGTTCATATAGCAAATGCAACCAAGATTTACAATTCCAACATAATTTTATGAAGATGAAGAGATGCTTCTTTAATTTTCAGAAGGTATATACTTCCAGTCTTTTGGTCTCTTCATATCTTTTATTAAGCTCCACACTTTTTCATCTAGGAATTCAGCAAGCAAATGAGGTTCAAGGACTTCCATGAATTTTTAAAGCAGTGAGTAAGCAGCAACTCTAGATTCTTTAGATTTTGACTTGTTTTCACTTTGGGTCAACGACCTTGGATTGAAAAATAGGTGCTCATAGAATAATTCCTCAAGTACTCCTGTATTGAGAATCACTGATTCCATTTTTTCCTTGTCTATACCCTTTTCTTGGATAATCTTGATGGTTCTTTCAATCATTTAAAGGTATCCAATCAGAGTCTTGTCTTCAATGACTGATCCCTTGGTTTCCTAGGTATTATGCGACTTAAATTTGAAAATAGCTCCATGCAAAATCTCATAAACATCAATTTAACTTTCATCATCTGCAGTGGTTTGCCTTAAGCATTCTTCAATTAGTGAAGTGAAAGTTTCGAAGAAAAACTTGCATTCTCTCCACATAAAGTAGTGCTCTGACTTTGGATAGTTGTTCTTGAATACATCCAAGAAGAAAGTTACAGGTTTCATACCGGATGGATTCACAACTTTTTGACAGATGCATTTTATGGTAGATGCAAAATCAGACCTTACCTTGATACTTTTGTAAGTGAAGAGTCCAGTAGTAATCAACTCTTCAACATTCTTGATCGAAAACATCTGCTTTATATGAGGTCTTTTGAACGCATAAAAATTGTTAATCAAGCCTCCATTCTTAACGAGAGTCGCAAGCCACAGACTCAGAGCGTGCTCAATAATCAATGTATCATCCTCTGCCAATTCCTATTTTCCAAGCACCAAACAAATGAGCTCAAGAATTTAAGCCTGCAAGCCAGCAAAGTCAATTTTGTTGAGAATATCTGTGTTCGATCCAGATTTTTGAATAATAAGAGCAAGAGCCTTAAATTTCTTCATTGATTCATCTTCTGTATTGAGAGCAGGTGCTTCATCTTTGACTTATACACCTTGTGACACATTTTGTTTTGGTTCTTCTTAGATTTTGGAAGTCATGTCTTGATCACCAAAAAGGAACTCGGTGGTAATCTCGGGCTGATCAATATCATTGTTGCTGAATTGAACTCTCTTTTCCTAGAGTCTTTGCACAAACTTGCCTTTTACGTTTTTGGAAGGCGTCTTAAATTCTTCCTCCTATTTTTCAGTGTTTGTAGCAACTCCTGATTCTTCCTGTTTGGATCTTGTACGGACAAGTTCAAGTACAGAGATCACTTCTTACTCATCATCTCCAGAGGAGTAGGCAGCGATCACAAAGATTTTGATGAGACGGAGCATTTGCTCGATGAAATTCTTCTCGAATTTATTCATGTGATCAACTGATTTGTTCGACAAGATTTCAAGGGACTTGTGGAACATTTTGAGAATTTGCTGGAATCCTCCGAGCACCATGAATCTTTCAAACCAATCTTGCTTGAATTTATCCTCTTCAGTTTGATCACAAAGTTCTTTCGGTGTGTCATCTTGGATTGAAGATTGTTCTTCAATCAAAGCCTCAACAATTTACAGGACATAGAGCATCTTATTGATACTTTGCATATCAAAGATATCGTCCCATTTGAAATTTTCCTCACGATCAAGGGCAAGTACTTTGTAGTAGAGATGGGGATTCGTTGAAATGGTCTTGATTAGAGACCATGCAGAGTTCGCTACTTCGGGGTTCATAGTCTCGACCAGAGAAAATATTGACTGGAAATTGTTTTAGTCCGCTGCAAGCTTGAATCGGGGCATCGCATCCCGAGTTTTTCTTTGTTGATACAGTTCGGGATCTGCACCGTCCAAGGCATAAGGGAGCAAATCTTATCTGTAGCCGATAGAGTTTATGTTCGACCACACAATCTGTTCACAGTCGAAGACGCTCTTCTTCCAGAATCTCATGAAATCCTCTTCCTCTATCAATCCATCTTGGTTAGGATCGTAATCATTAAATAGAAGCACCAGTGTATCATCAGTATCTTTAACTTCAGAGGTATCAGTGCAAATAGATATGAACTGTTTAACAGCGTCTCTATCGAGAACGAGTCTGCTGGTGGGATCAAGTGGATCGGAGAACTCAGCGAACCTTGAAAACAAACCCTTGAAGAGATGCTTTACCTGGTCTGACAAATCAGTCTTTTCGGGATTGAGTAATGAAACTCGGTTTGACTTGAAGATATCATTTTTGAACAATGTTATTTGTTCGTTCCGCTTGAATTTGAGCTCTTTCAGAGTCTTTCCATTGTCGATCTCAGGGAGATTGGTGCAGCCAGAATATCTATAGATGCGAATAGAATAGGGATGGCAGGGTTGTTCTTGGATGTAGTTCCCAGAGTTATCTTTGTTATAAACTCTTGCAACTCTCTAGCCAAGGATTTTTCTCAACTCGAATAGAGTTGTGTTAGATTGCACCCCGATTTCAAACTTGCTTTCATATTTTGTCCCGTTTTTCATCGAGTTGGTGACCTAAATAAGGTCAAGATAGGTACCCTTGAATATTCCGTTGTGGCTTCTGACACCCCTGGTGCCGTGCTTCTCAGAATTCAAAATAAGCTCCTTAATCAACGTGAGGTATTTGAGAATTTTGCTCTCCTCTGGCGGCTAAACTCTCTAAGTCACAGTCTTGGTGATTGAGGATAATGCCATAAGGGGTTTCTCCACCTTTTCATAAACATCCTTCACAGGTTAATCTCTGTTCAAAATAATTTCTTTAAGTTTGTTGATGCCTTTGATGCAATGCTAAAGATACGAATCCTCAAATTCTGGAATCCTAGACTCCAAATTGAAACTTACACAAGTGTACAGCTTAATAAGGAATTAAGTAGCTCTCTAAATGAGCATATTGGTAGAAGAGGCAATGACAATCTTCCAAATGGTTTCAATGCCGTCAAGTTACCAAGGGGCAACCAAAATTTAGAAGTCTGGGTCCTCTTCCGAATCTTTGCTCTTATTAAATGAGAAATTCTAATAAGATCCTCCCGTCACATTATTGTATGAAGTCATTTTCGGGGCAGGAGGGTATTATTGGACGTTAGACTATGAATTTAAAGCAGCCAGTCTGACAATCTTATTGTTCTTTTGGTTTAACAGCAGGAAGAAACTGTATATGGAATTGAAGCCTTCGATCGTCATTTTTGTGTATATTTACTCATCGCCGTCATTTCTAAATACGAATTCTTAGAAGAACTCGATAATATCATCGAATTCAACAATGGTGATTCCAGAATCGTACAAATCACAGACGTCCTTGATAAATTTGTAGAACAAATCTGAGTCATCTTAAAACATTTGCATTTCAACGAGCTCTTTCCAAAGAACGCTAAGATGCATCTTAGAAATTTTTATAGCAGAATTGACTGTAATGAATTTCAAGAATTCAATCCTTTCATTAAGTTAATCTGAATGGCAAAATCTCTCAGCAAGTACTGAATCTGCATAGTTTTTCTTATCAGACTAAGCCATCATGTTTTCAATTGTCTGTTTGATTATCAATCCTTGCCTTGCTTTTAGCATGTAGTGCTTAAAGTTAAGGAAGAAATGAAGCATCAAATCCATGTTTTCGTCGATGTAGTTAATGAATTTGGATTTATTTTCGAACTTTGTCTGGTAACTGGATTTGTCAACTGAGTTGTCTTGGTCGACTTACATAGCATCATCCCCTCTTTAATCTTCAGGCTGCACAACTTTTTAAATGATTTGGCCTTGGAAATCTCTGAGCAACTTTGAAATCATCTTGATGCAGAGGAATCCTTCTTGATTATTCTTTAGAGACTCGATTATTCTCTTGAAGATGGTCAATTTGTGGGAGTTATCCCAGGTCTTGATGATATCAGTAATAGCAATACTACCCTTGTTGACAAGAACTTTGTCGATTGAGTCAACTTATGGAATTGCGAGTCTCCACATGTACTCGACTGCCTTGTGGCCATACTCTTGCTCCCCTGATCTCGCTCTTTTTCCAATCTCGTACACTAAGTCTACCTGCTCTTTCAACACTTTTGCCAATGGAACTTGAGACAGATAGTCGATGATGAAGTTTATCTCGTTAATTTTAAGCACCGATGACAACTCATTAAATAGTTTGTACAGTTCGAGTTGGGTGGTCTCGTCTTGCTTAGTGGCACTCCAGACGAGTTCCATATCTTCACTGGACAAAGCATCTTGAGAAATCATAATTTTCAGGACTTCTTCTCCTCTTTCCACCAGCTGTTGATGCGCTCTCTCTTTAGAAAACATCTGGTAGAGCACTTTGTGATGCTTCAACTTATCTATAACTGCCTTTAAGTAGCTGTCAGTGTTAAGTTTATCGGATTGATTTTGCTTAACTTCCATAGATGCCTAGAATGTCATCTGCGTTGCGGACTTGCACACCTCAGATATCATTTTGGCGCCATCAATCCTCTTTTCCAGGAAATTGAGTTTGAGGAAGTAGCATCCGATTTCGAGGGTAAGCATGTTTTTCTCGTTTTCCCTCATTTGATAAGGCATCAGTCTGGTCATGACAATATTGAACAGGTACTGAATAAGTGTGTCCACTCTCTCTTTCTTGAAATTTTTCAGAGATGCCTCGCTAGAAGTCAGAATCTTTTTCTTGATTGCTTAATAAAGCGCGGGAAAGTAATCATTTACAAATGCTTTGTTAAACATCATGTAACAATTCGTAATGCTATCTAGATAGTAAAAAACAGTCTCCAGGCTCAACTAGTCGTAATTTTCCCGATTTATCTTATCTAAGATCTTTTAAAAGGTCCCAGCAGCGCCAAGTCTATTCAATAAGGTGACAAGCAACCCAGACCGGCACTTCTGTCTGATCACACCATAGACTGGTTTATCAGGAATCTTTGAATACAGAAGCATATCGAGTTAGTCTTCAAATGTTTCCTCCATTTATCTTCCTAGTAACTATTTGGACTCCTCGAATGTTTTAGCTTGTGACTGATATTTTTAGATTCTGGGGCTGCTAGCATTTATCCACTCATCGAACGTAGCTGGCCATCCGATGTATCTTCGGCCTTTATCGTCTTACTTTTCTCCTTATTCATCGAATATCCTAAATCCTACAAGCAGCTTGGTGTATTCTCGTTCGTCAACTTCTTGAATAACCATTGTCTCAATGATGGTGGAAGCGTACCAAACTTTTGCACCATCATGGGAGTCTATAATATCTCCCTCTTTCAACTAAAGGCGCCAGTCTTCATCTTGGGTTTTTGTGTTAAAGATAGCAAGGTCTGGTGAGTA
>VFQS010004435.1_pt1 | contig 10174 bp, 9 predicted proteins | sample 3512361 | NCBI WGS metagenome assembly VFQS01 (sample SAMN10412375, study PRJNA504923) | tailings metagenome | isolation source: Relicate 1 Philex TSF3 active mining | place: Philippines | reverse complement strand
GTGAGGAGGAGGGCGGTGAGGATGAGACGGGTCATATCCCATCAACCCCGCCCGGCGGATGAAGTTCAACCGGAAACGCCCGGCGACTCACTCGGGCTTGTCCTTCTCCCGGATCTCGCGGCGGATGTCGATGGCGAGGCCGATGGCGGCGACGAGGACAAGGCCGGCGAGGTGCCGCCAGAAGCCGCCTAGCACGACGTCGTCCGTCGCGACCTTGGAGCCGAAGATGAAGGCGGTGAGCCAAGGCGCCACGGTGTACAATCCAAGGGAGAGCGCCGTCCTATCCATCGGAGGCCTTCCCGGCAGGAGCATCCGGATGCCCCAGGCGATGCCGCCGGCCCCTAGGACGACGGATGCAACGCGGGAAGGGAAGGGCGTGTCGAGGAACCGACACAGGAGCGTCCATGCGACCGCTGATGACGTGATGAGCGCGATGGCGCGCTCGGCGAGCGTGCGCGACCTCTCGGGCAACAGGGTCTCGGAACTGAACCCGTGGCTTCCCGCGGCCCGGGGTTCCGAAGGGAATCCGAGCGCCCAACGGAGGAAGACCGCGAGGGCGGCAGCCTGGCGCCACAGGGTGAACATGCCGGAGTCTCCCCTCGGGCGCCCGGTTATCCAATCCCAAATTTGCCTCGGCGCCGAGCCCCTCGGAAAGCGGATGCCACCCGCCCCCGCCTTGACTCCCGGCCCGCGGGCGGGCTTGCTCCGGGGCGATGGAAACCTCCCCGGGCACCTACGATTTCTCGGCCTTCGAGGCCCGCTGGCAGGGCTATTGGAAGGCGCGCGGCACCTTCCGCGCCGAGCCCCCCTCCTGCGGCAAGCCGAAGTACTACGTCCTGGACATGTTCCCCTATCCCTCGGGCGCCGGCCTGCACATCGGCCACCCCGAGGGCTACACCGGGTCCGACATCCTTGCGCGCTACCGCAAGGCGACCGGCCACAATGTCCTCCACCCGATGGGCTGGGACTCCTTCGGCCTGCCCGCCGAGCAGCACGCCATCGCCACCGGCGAGCACCCCGCCGTCCAGACCCGCCGCAACATCGACAACTTCCGGCGCCAGCTGCAGATGCTCGGCTTCGCCATCGACTGGGACCGCGAGATCGCGACCACCGACCCCGAGTACTTCCGCTGGACGCAGTGGATCTTCCTCAAGCTCTTTCGCCACGGCCTCGCCTACGTCTCGGAGAAGCCCGTCTGGTTCTGCCCCAACCTCGGCACCGTCCTCGCCAACGAGGAGGTCCTGAACACGCCCGAGGGTCCGCGCTCCGAGCGCGGCAACCACCCCGTCGAGCGCCGCCCCATCCGCCAGTGGGTCCTGCGCATCACGGCCTACGCCGACAAGCTCATCGAGGGGCTCGACGCCCTCGACTGGCCGGACTCCACCAAGCGGCTCCAGCGCAACTGGATCGGCCGCTCGGAGGGCGGCGAGGTCGCCTTCGCCGTCGACGGGCACCCCGGTGCCTCCCTGACCGTCTTCACCACCCGACCGGACACCCTCTTCGGCGCGACCTACATGGTCATCGCCCCGGAGCACCCGCTCGTCGCCCGCCTGACCACCGACGACCAGCGCGAGGCCGTCGAGGCCTATGTCGCCGCCGTCCGCGACAAGTCCGACCTCGAGCGCACCGACCTCGCCGACAAGACCAAGACCGGCGTCTTCACCGGCGCCCACGCCATCAACCCCGTCAACGGCGCCCGCATCCCCATCTGGATCGCCGACTACGTCCTGATGACCTACGGCACCGGCGCCATCATGGCGGTGCCCGCCCATGACGAGCGCGACCACGCCTTCGCGACCCAGTTCGGGTTGCCCATCATCCAGGTCGTCGCCGCCAAGGAGGGTGTCGATGTCGCCAAGGCCGCGTGGACGGGCGACGGGCCTATGGTCAACTCCGGGCCCTATGACGGGCTCTCCTCCGCCGAGACGAAGCGCCGCATCCTCGCCGACCTTGCCGCCAAGGGCGCCGGCAAGGTCGCGGTGAACTACAAGCTGCGCGACTGGCTGTTCTCGCGCCAGCGCTACTGGGGCGAGCCCTTCCCCATCCTCTGGGTGTCCCGCGAGGACCTCGCCCGTGTCCCGGCCGACAGCGCCCTGCGGGAGTTCCTGCCCAAGGAGCCGGTCGCCTGCCAGATCGACGGTCGCGAGGTCTGCGCCGTGCCCCGCACCTCCGCCCAGCTCCCGCTGACCCTGCCCGAGGTGAAGTCCTACCAGCCCTCCCCGACCGGCGAGTCGCCCCTCTCGCGCGAGCCGGATTGGCTGAACGTATGGATCGACCTCGCCACCGGCGCCACCGTGCCGGCGTCGAGGCCGCAGCCCGGGCCCCTCTGGGTCCGCGCCCAGCGCGAGACCAACACGATGCCGCAGTGGGCCGGCTCCTGCTGGTACTACCTGCGCTACCTCGACCCGCGCAACCCCGACGCCCTGGCCTCCAAGGAGGCGCTCGCCTATTGGGGCAACCCGGACTTCTACATCGGCGGGGCGGAGCACGCCGTGCTCCACCTCCTCTACGCGCGCTTCTGGCACCGGTTCCTGCACGACCTCGGCGTGCTTCCCACGCCGGAGCCGTTCCGCAAGCTCTTCCACCAGGGCCTCATCCTCGGCGAGGACGGGGAGAAGATGTCCAAGAGCCGCGGCAACGTGGTCAACCCGGACGATATCGTGAAGGCCCACGGCACCGATGCCCTGCGCCTCTATCTCATGTTCCTCGGGCCCCTCGAGGCCTCCAAGCCTTGGAGCGCCAAGGGCATCGAGGGCGTCAGCCGCTTCCTGCGCCGCGTGTGGCGCCTGGCCATCGACGAGGCCACGGGCAAGCCGGGGGCCCGCTGCCAGGCCGCCGAGGAGCCGGAGGAGGTGACCCGCGAGCTGCACCGCACCATCCAGAAGGTCACGGCCGACATGGACGCGCTGTCCTTCAACACGTCCATCTCGCAGATGATGATCTTCCTCAACGCGGCCGAGAAGGCGCCCGCCATCCGCCGCGCGACGCTCGAGGACTTCCTGCGCCTGCTCGCCCCCTTCGCGCCGCACCTCGCCGAGGAGATCTGGGCCCGCCTCGGCCACGACGGCGGCATCTCGGCCGCGGGCTGGCCCAAGGCCGACCCCGCCAAGCTGGTCGAGTCGACGGTCGAGGTCATCTTCCAGGTCAACGGCAAGGTTCGTTCGACCGCCAAGGTCGCGAAGGACACCTCCAAGGAGCAGCTCCTCGCGCTCGCCAAGGCCGACCCCGCGGTGGCCAAGTTCCTCGAGGGCAAGGCCGTCGCCAAGGAGATCGTCGTCCCCGGCAAGCTGGTGAACCTCGTCGTGCCGGGCTGAGCCCGCCGACCGGCCTCAGAGCCCCCGGATGCCCTTGGCGGCGAGGTGGCGCAGGCAGCGCGCCTCGGCGGCGCGCATGGCCGCCGCCTCGGCGGGCCTCTTGTCGCGATACCCGGCGAGGTGGAGCCAGCCGTGCACCAGGTAGAGCAGCAGCTCGGCCTTGGCGGATTGGCCATGGACCGGCCCCTCCCGGCGGGCCTGGTCGACGTTGAGGACGATCTCGCCGGCGAACGGCGCGACCGGGTCGGCGTCGCCGACGAAGGTGATGACGTCCGTGACCGAGGGGTCGTCCATGAACTCGGCGTGGACCCTGGCGATCTCCCGGTCGCCGACAAAGGCCACCGACAGGTCGCCCTTCGGGCACTTGGCCCAGCGCTGGGCGTCGAGCGCGGCGATGACGCGGCCGACCGCGGCCGCGGGCGCCCGGAAGCCCCGGCGTCGCGAGACGGCGGCGACCTCGCGGCTCATGCGCCGTTGCCCTTGCGCAGGCGGGCGTAGGCGCGGATGACGCGCTCGACGAGCGGGTGCCGGACCACGTCGGCGTCGTCGAACCGCCGCAGGGCGATGCCGGGGACGCCTTCCAGCGCGACCACCGCCTCGGCGAGTCCGGACGGGCGCCCACGGGGCAGGTCGACCTGGGTGGGGTCGCCGGTGACGACCATCTTGCTCCGCTCCCCGAGGCGGGTGAGGAACATGAGCATCTGCTCGGGCGTGGCGTTCTGGGCCTCGTCGAGCACGATGAAGGATTCCGGCAGGGTGCGGCCGCGCATGTAGGCGAGTGGCGCGACCTCGATGACGTTGCGCTCCACCAGCCGCTCCGTCTCGTCCTTGCCGAGCATGTCGTGCAGGGCGTCGTAGAGCGGGATGAGGTAGGGCAGGATCTTCTCGCGCAGGTCGCCGGGCAGGAAGCCGAGCGCCTCGCCGGCCTCGACCGCCGGGCGCGTCAGCAGGATGCGCCGCACCTTGCCCGACATCAGGGCGTGGACCGCCGCGGCCATCGCGAGGTAGGTCTTGCCGGTGCCGGCCGGTCCCACGCCGAGGGTGATGTCGTTGGCCAGGATGGCCTCGAGGTAGTCCTTCTGCGCGAGCGTGCGCGGCACGATGCTGGCCCGCTTGAGCGGCAGGATGAGCGGGGTGGCGAGCAGCCGCTCCCAGCGGTCCGCGGCGTCGCGCGCGTGGTCCGCCATCATCCGGCGGAAGTCGATGGGGCGCAGGAGAAGCCCTTGCGACCGGGCGCGCTCGAGGTGGCCCAGCAGGCGGCCCGCCCGGGCGACGGCCTCGGCCGGCCCCTCGGCCCGGATCCAGCCGTCGCGGGCCACGAGGTGGACGCCGAGCGCGGCCTCGGCCTCGGCCAGCAGGCCGTCGTCGCCGCAGTGCAGGGCCGAGCGCTGCTTGCCGTCGGCGAAGGTGAAGGTCTCGGAGGCGGTCTTGGCCATGTTCAGGAGCGGAAGGCGGCCGAGAGTCTCTCCCAGAGCTCCTCGAGGGCCTGTGGCAGGATATGGGTGTCGGCGGTGACCGGCATGAAGTTGTGGTCGCCCTCCCAGCGCGGCACGACGTGGGCGTGGAGATGGCGGGGGATGCCGGCGCCGGCGACCTTGCCCAGGTTGATGCCGATGTTGAAGCCCGCCGGGCGCATGGTCGCCGTCAGCGCCGCCTGGGCGCGGATGATGAGGTCGAGGAACTCCGCCCGCTCGGCCTCGGTGAGCCCCCCGAGGTCCGCGACCTCGCGGTTGGGCAGCACCATCAGGTGGCCGGGGTTGTAGGGGAAATTGTTCAGCAGCACGAAGCAGGTCGCCCCGCGGTGGACGACGAGGTTCGCGCGGTCATCGCCGGCGGCGAGCAGGGCGGGGAAGGGGTTCTCCTCCGCCGGTTTCTTGCGGCTCTCGATATAGCGCATCCGCCAGTAGGGGTGGAGGTGGTGCATGAAATCGCGACTGGGGGATCGGGGATGGAAAGGACGAAGAGATTTAAGGACTAAACGATGAGGGGATAGAAGGCGAAAGACCTCCGATGCTCCTCTGTCCCGCCCACTATTCGACCCCTTCACCCCTCCCCCTCTTTTATCCCTTCTATCCTTTCTATCCCTTCCATCCCTTAAATCCCCATCCTTCTCCTTCAAACCCTCTCGCCCCCGGCCTCTCGCTCCCCTATTCTCCCTACATGGGTGCCTGTTGCCAGCCCCCCAAGCCCAAGCCGCCGAGCGCGGCCTGTTGCCATGCCGCCCCGCCCCCGGCGACCGGCTGGCGTCGGTGGTGGAAGGCCTGGCTCTGCCTCGCGCTCGGGGCGGCCAACATGGCCTTGCCGATGGCCGTCATGCCCGCGCCGTTCAGCCCTGGGTATTGGTGGCTGCATGGCTTCCTCATGGCCGGGTCCGCCCTCAGCTTCGCCTGGCTGGGCTGGCCGATGCTCCGCGGCTCCCTCGAAGCGCTCCGCGAGGGACGTCCGAGCCTCGAGGCCATCTTTCTCCTGTCCTCGCTGGCCGCCCTCGCCCTCTCCGTCCATGGCACGTTGACGGGCGGTTCGGCGCTTTACTACGACGTCCTTCCGGTCGTCCTCGCCATCTATTGGGTCGGCGCCGTCCTCGGCGAGCGCAGCCGCCGGGATGCCGATGCCGCCCTCGCCGCGCTCAGGGCCGAGCTCGACACCGTGCGGATCGCCGTCCCCGGAGGGGCGCCCCGCCGCGCGCGGCGCGCCGAGCTCGCCGCGGGCGACCGCGTGCTCGTGCTCGGCGGCGAGACGATCCCGGTGGACGGCCGGGTGCTCGACGGCGCCGCCACCGTCGTCGAGGCGGCCATCACCGGCGAGCCCTTCCCCGTCCCCAAGGCGCCGGGTGCCGCCGTCCACGCCGGCTCGGTGCTGGTCGACGACGGGCATCTCGAGATCCTGCCGACGGGCGGGGCGGCGAGCCGGCTCGACGGCGTCCTCGGCGCCGTCGACCGCGCCCTGATGGCCCCCAACCGCCTCCAGCGCGAGGCGGACCGTCTCCTCGGCTGGTTCCTTCCCTTGGTGGTGGCCGCCGCGCTCGCCACGCTCGCGGGCTGGTCGCTGGCCGGCCATCCCGCGGCGGGGTTCCGACATCTCCTCGCGGTGCTGCTGGTCGCCTGTCCCTGCGCCCTCGGCCTGGCCACGCCCATCGCCGTCGTCGCGGCCTTGCATCGGCTCGGACGTCTCGGCCTCGCGCCGCGCGACGGCGACCTCATCCTGCGGCTGTCGGAGGTCGACACCGTGGCGCTGGACAAGACGGGCACGCTCGGGGAAGGGACGCCCCGGGTGGTCGCGCTGCGGTGCGCGCCGGGAGTCGACGAGCCGCGCCTGCGCGGGGTCGTCGCCGCCATCGAGGCCCTCGCGGACCATCCGCTCGCCCGCGCCCTGGCCGGCCTCGGCGCGCCGGCGCCGTTGCCGGGACTCGCCGTCCGCGCGGTCCCCGGTCTCGGCGTCATCGGCACGTGGGACGGCGGGGAGGCGCGGATCGGCGAGCCCGGCCTGCTTCCCCCGGGCGCCGACCTCGGCTTCGCGTCCGACCTCGCGGGCAAGCGCGTGGTCATCGCGATCGATGGCAAGCCGGCGGCGGTCGTCGCGCTGCAGGAGACGCTCCGCCCCGACGCCGCCCCGGCCATCGCCGCGCTGCGCGACCTGGGCCTCGGGGTCGAGATCCTCACCGGCGATCCCCATCCCGCCTGGTCGCGCATCGAGGGCGCGGAGGTCCATCCGGGCCTGAGCCCGGCCGACAAGGCCCGGCGGGTGCGCGCGCTCGGGGCGGAGGGACGTCGCGTGCTGTTCGTGGGTGACGGTCTCAACGACCTCGAGGGGATGTCCGCGGCCCACGCGAGCATCGCCATGGCGGCGGGCGCGGACCTGACCCGCCATGCCTGCCATGCGGTCCTCGCGGTCGACCGGTTGCGGGCGCTCCCCGAGGCCGTGGCGCTCGCCCGGAGGGTGCGGGCCGACCTCCGTCGCAACCTGCTGATCTCGCTCGCCTACAACGGGGTGGGGGTCGGCCTTGCCGCCGTCGGCATCCTCGAGCCTTGGTCCGCCGCCCTCGTCATGCTCGTTTCCTCGCTGTTGGTGGGGGTGCGGGCGGCTCGCTCGGCCCGGCCGGAAGCCTGACCGCCGCCGACCCTTGCCAAGCCCTGCCTCGTCCGTCAGCCTCAACCCCATGTCGAGGTCCTTCCTGCTCCTTCTCCTGCTCGCCGGGTCGCTCCTGGCCCAGCAACCTGCCGGCCGCCAGCTCGCCGGCCTGGAGCAGGATGTCGCCGAGCTGCGGACCGAGCTCGCCAAGCTCTCGCAGCAGATGGCCGACCTCGACCAAGCCGTCCGCGCCCTCCGGTCCCAGCCCGCGCCCGCGCCCCAGGGCGCCTCGCGCGAGGCCATCCTCGCCGAGGTGGACCGCCGCAACGCCGCCTTGCGCGCCGACCTCGATCGCGCGCTCGCGGCCTTCACCAAGCAGGTCAACCAGGCGCTGGCCTCCCGCAGCCCCGTCGCCGCCCCTGCCGAGACCTCCTCGGGCGCCGCCACCACTCCCGCTCCCACGGCCCCTTCCCGTCCCGATCTTCCCGCGGACATGCCCCGCACGGGTATCCGCTACAAGGTCCGGGCCGGCGACACCCTCAGCACCATCGCCCGCCGCAACCAATCGAAGGTCGACTGGATCCTGAAGGCCAACCAAATGGACAACCCCAACGCGCTCCGCGTGGACGACGAGATCTTCATCCCCCAGAACTGACACCGGCATGAGCCAGACCCCTCCCAAGAAGACCAACCTCGGCCGCGGCCTGGGCAGCCTGATCTCCGGCGGCGCCGGCGCCAATGCCGCCAAGCCCACCCCGGCCGCCTCGCCCGGCATCGCCGCCGCGACCGCCAACCCGGCGCCCGCCCCCGGCATCGTCGAGGTCCCCGTCGGCCAGGTCGTCCCCAATCCGCGCCAGCCCCGGCGGGAGTTCGACGATGCCTCCGTCAAGGAGCTCGCCGAGTCCATCCGCGCCGAGGGCCTCATCCAGCCCATCGTCGTCCGCAAGGTCGGCCAGGGCTTCGAGCTCATCGCCGGCGAGCGCCGCCTGCGCGCCTTCCGCCATCTGGGCATCAAGGTCATCCCCGCCCGCATCCTCGAGGTCAGCGACGCCGCCAGCGCCGTGCTGGCCCTGGTGGAGAACCTCCAGCGCGCGGACCTCAACCCGGTCGACGAGGCCCTCGGCATCGCCTCGCTGATGCGCGACTTCAAGCTCACGCAGGACGCCGTCGCCGAGCGCCTAGGCAAGCCCCGCGCGACCGTCGCCAACTCCGTCCGCCTCCTCCAGCTCGACCGCGAGGTGCTCGGCTACCTCGGCAAGGGCCAGATCAACGCCGGCCATGCCAAGGTCCTGCTCGGCCTCGAGCAGGCCTCCCAGCAGATCCAGGCCGCCCGCCGTATCGTGCAGGACGACCTCTCCGTGCGCGCCGCCGAGAAGCTCGTCCGGCAGCTCCAGGCGCCGCGCCCCGGCGATCGACGTCGCCGCGTCGCCCAGGCGCTCGAGGATGTGCAGCGCCGCCTCACCACCCATCTCGCCGCGCCCGTCCAGGTCCAGCGCCGGGGCGCCAAGGGCGTCATCTCCATCCGCTACTCCGGCGACGAGGACCTGCAGCGCATCCTCGAGAAGCTCGGGCTGAGGGGCTGACCCGCTCCGCTTGGGGAGAAAGGGATGAAAACGACGAAAGGATAAAAAGGACCCGAGGATGTACGGGACCTGAGGATTGAAAGGATCAAGCGATAAAAAGGACGAAAGGATAAGTAGTCACGGATGGATCATTTGATGGTGTGTCGCGTATCCACCTCGATGAAGCCCTTCCATTCCTTACTTCCTTTGAATCCTTTGGTCGCTTCCATCCTTTCTTTCCTTTCCATCGCTTTCATCCTTTAGTCCCTTCTATCCCTTCATCCTTTTAATCCTTATCGTCCTTTTCGTCCTTTAGTCCCTTCTATCCATTCTCCCCACGCACCATGTCCACCGCTCTCCTCTTTTCCGGCCAAGGCGCCCAGGTCGTCGGCATGGGTAAGTCCCTCTACGAGGGCAGCGCGACCGCCAAGGCGCTCTATGACCGCGCCGCCCAGGTTCTGCCCTTCGACCTCAGGGAGGTCTGCTTCAACGGCCCGGCCGAGACCCTGACCGAGACCCGGGTCTGCCAGCCCGCGCTCTATGTCCAGGGCTATGCCATCGCCGAGATCCTGCGCGAGCGCGGCCACCTCAAGGAACTCAAGGCCTGCCTGGGTCTGTCGCTTGGCGAGCTGACCGCCTACGCCTTCGCCGGTGTCTGGGACTTCGAGACCGGCCTCAGGATAGTCGCCGAGCGCGGCCGACTGATGCAGCTGGCCTGCGAGTCGTCCAAGGGCGGCATGGCCGCCGTCATCGGCGGCACCCGCGAGGAGATCACCAAGCTCTGCGAGGCCTTCGACATCCAGGCGGCCAACTTCAACTGCCCCGGGCAGGTCGTCATCTCCGGCGACGCCGACAAGATCGCCGCGGCCGTGCCCCGCGCCAAGGAGTTCGGCGGGTTCAAGCTCGTGAAGCCCCTGACCGTCGCCGGTGCCTACCACAGCCGCCTGATGGAGCCCGCGCGCGCCGCCTTCGAGGCCTACCTCAAGGACATCCCTTTCAACGCCCCCAAGGTGACGGTCTACACCAACACCACCGGCGCCGCTGTCAGCCAGCCCGCGGACCTAAAGGCCGCCCTCGCCAAGCAGGTGGTCTCCTCGGTCTACTGGGAAGACAACTGCCGCGCCGCCGCGGCCACGGGCATCGCCAGCTTCTACGAGTGCGGCCCGGGCGGCGTGCTCGCCGGCATGATGAAGCGCACCGCGCCCGAGGCGCCGGTGACGTCGCTGGCAG
>VFQS010004433.1_pt1 | contig 10174 bp, 11 predicted proteins | sample 3512361 | NCBI WGS metagenome assembly VFQS01 (sample SAMN10412375, study PRJNA504923) | tailings metagenome | isolation source: Relicate 1 Philex TSF3 active mining | place: Philippines | reverse complement strand
CATCAGAGCTCAGCCCCAAAAAGCTTGCCACCATCATCGACAACGCAACAGCGGTCATGGCCGAGGCCATCAAGCAGGGCGGTACATCATTTGATGATCTGTACATCAACGTCAACGGCGAAAGTGGATTCTTTGAACAATCACTTGCTGCCTATGGACAAGAGGATCAACCCTGCCCACGATGTGGCACCCCCATCAAGAGAATTACCTTTGGAGCGCGTTCTTCACATTTCTGCCCTCGCTGCCAGAAGCGTTAAGAGTTACTTACCGTGATTAATGTACCTCCATCGGTAGTTGCAGGGAGTGCACCGATACTTAAAACCTTACAATCACGCACTTCATAAAATTAAGTTAACGCCTCAACGAATTTAACACTAGGTAAATTTTTAGAATCGACTATCTGGTAGCGTGAAAAGTTTGCCAATCCTTGGGGCACGCGTCATCTATTTGCTACGGAATTTTAACTCGCACCTCGTTTACTGCGCTCGACCAAAGGAGTCACATGAAGAAAAACATGCTTCGTGGAGTTATCGGCATAGCGCTGACACTCTCACTATCAACACCTTTCGTAGTAGCTCAAGCTGCGACGAAAGCACCTGCAAAGGCCACATCGGCAAAGGATGTCGGTGGCCTTAAGGAACTCATCAAACTTGCCAAGGCTGAAGGCGAACTCAACACCATCGCTCTTCCAGATTATTGGGCAAATTATGGAAATGTCATCAAGGCATTTGAAAAGAAGTACGGAATCAAGGTCAATTCTTATGATCCAGAGGCGAGCTCTGCTGAAGAGTTAGTAGCGGTTCGAACACTCAAGGGTCAGGATCGTATGCCTGATGTTGTTGACGTTGGATTGCAATTTGCTGTCCAAGGCGCACAAGAGGGCCTCTGGGCTCCGTACAAAGTTTCTAGCTGGAAAGACATCCCAGATGCAGCTAAAGACCCAAATGGTCTCTGGTTCTCTGATTACGGCGGGTACATCGCAATCGGCTACGACGCAAACTTGGTAAAGACCCCACCAACCTCATTTACCGATCTTCTCAACCCAATCTATAAGAATCAGGTTGCTCTCAATGGAGATCCAACATCTTCGAACTCAGCTTTCCTTTCAGTTCTTGCAACATCAGTGGCAGCTGGCAAGGGAATCAAGGGTGCAAACAACATCCAGTATGGCCTTGATTACTTCAAGAAGTTGAAGGAATCAGGCAACTTTGTACCAGTTGCAGCGACACCTGCAACGGTTGCGCAAGGTCAAACCCCGATTCTGCTCGATTGGGACTACCTCCACGCCAAGTACAAGGGCGAGGGTGGAATGGTTGACTGGAAAGTCGTCGTTCCTTCCGATGCATTGCTCGGCGGTTTCTATGCTCAAGCGGTTGTGAAGAATTCTCCACACCCAGCTGCAGCTCGTTTGTGGCAGGAATTTCTCTACAGCGATGAGGGTCAAAATCTCTGGTTACAAGGTGGCGCTCGCCCAATCCGTCTCGACGCCATGGTGAAAGCAAAGAAGCACGATACGACTGCGTACGCAAAGCTTCCAGCAACTCCAAAGACTGCAACCCCAGTCTTTCCTTCACTCCAGCAACAACTTTTGGCAAAGGCAACACTTACCCCAGCCTGGCCAAAACTCTAACTCCACAACCTCCAAGGAGTTATCGGTGGGAGGTGGCGAAGTTTCAAGGTGCTTCGCCACCTTTTCACCATTACTAACCAATTTTATTTAACGATATAAGAATCGAATTATTAGTGCGCAATCAGATAAAGCTTCTTGGACTTGCCCCACTTCTTATCTACATGGGGATCTTCCTTGGCATACCCCTGATTACCATTGTCAGATTTTCATTTCTCAATAGCGCTGGCGAATTTACCTTCAATAACTTCACCACCATTAGCAGCGGGGTCTACCGCGATGCTTTCATCTTAAGCGCAGAGCTTTCGGTTATCTCGGCTGCAATTTCGCTTGTACTTGGCTTTATCTTTGCTTATGCGATTGCTACTTCTAAATTTCCACTCTTCAAGAAGTTAATCGCTACCGCATCTGGCGTCTTGGCAAATACCGGTGGCGTGCCTCTGGCTTTTATGTTTATTGCAGTGCTGGGAACCTATGGTTCTCTGACTACCTGGCTAAAGAGTATCGGCATTGAAATTTACGGCGGGGGATGGACCATCTACTCATTTTCGGGCCTGCTCATCGTCTATCTCTACTTTCAAGTTCCACTTATGGTGCTGCTCTGCCTTCCAGTACTAGCTAACATCAAACGCGAATGGAAAGATGCTGCTCAGTCACTAGGCGGTTCATCGTGGATCTATTGGCGCCGAGTTCTGATCCCCATCCTGTCACCGCAACTCTTAGGTTTCTTCCTCTTACTCTTTGCCAACTCTTTTGCCGCATATGCCACTGCAGCAGCGCTAACCAGCGGTTCCCTTGCACTTGTTCCAGTACAGATTGCATCCCTGATTGGCTCTAATGTGCAGGTCGATGGAGCCAATATTGCGATGACTTTGGGGCTCGGCATGGTTGTACTGGTTGGGATATCAACGATTGCTTATGCCCAGCTAGAACGGCGCAGTTCCAGGTGGCGCAGATGAAGTACCTGCAATCGCTGTTGCGTGGTCTGACTATCACAATCGGTTTACTCTTCTTTGGGCTTCCTATCTATGCCGCCTCTGCTTTCGCCTTTAAAGATCGCGAAGGAAATTTCTCGCTGGCACCATTAGAACGAGCTGGAGCCAACCAAGAGTTGATGCAGTCACTTGCTCTTACATTGCAGATTGCACTTGGCACAGTCGTAATCACACTTTTATTACTAATCCCCACCATCGCTTTTCTCCACTTAGCTCTGCCGCAAGCGCGCACCTTCGTGGAATTTCTTACCTTAACTCCACTTGTTATTCCGCCAATTGTGCAGGGCGTTGGTTTTCTATACTCGATGCCCACCCAACTTAAATCCACCCCCAATGCTCTGATCTTTGCCTACGTTATTTTGGCTCTTCCCTTTAGCTATCGCGCTATTGATGCAGCATTTTCGACCATCGATATCCGCACTCTTTTTGAAGCATCAACTTCTCTTGGTGCCAGCTTTCTTACCGTCATCCGTAAAGTAATTATTCCCAATGTCAGCGCTGGAATATTTGGAGCCGTCTTTCTCACCATCGCGTTAGTCCTCGGCGAATTTGCCTACGCATCTCTGCTCTTATGGGACACATTCCCTACGCAATTGGCAGTTGCTGGCTTATCCGATGCCAACACTGCAGTTGCGCTTTCAGTCTTGAGTTTGGTTGGCGTCTGGCTCATTCTCAATAGTTTGACCATTTTTTCTCGTCGCAGCAATTTCACAGTCACAGGAGCGCGTTAATGTCGAAAGTAATCATGAGCAATATTGAAAAATCTTTTGGCGCCACCCACGCCTTACGTGATTTCTCGTTAACGATTCCCGAAGGCTCGCTCATAACTCTGCTTGGCCCATCCGGTTGTGGCAAGACCACCGCTTTACGTATCTTGGCTGGGCTCATCAAAGCTGACAGTGGACGTACGCTCTTTGATGAGACCGATGTATCAGATACTCCCTCAGCAGCGCGCGATATTGGCATGGTCTTTCAGGCTTACAGCCTCTTTCCCAATATGAACGCACGTGAGAATGTTGAGTTTGGTCTGCGCGTACGCAAGATTGGCAAAGAAGAGATGAAGCGCCAAGTTGATGACATCCTTGAGCTCATTGGCTTGGCAGAGCATCAAGGCAAATATCCTCACCAACTCTCTGGAGGGCAACAACAACGAATCGCACTGGCGCGCGCAATTGTGATTAGACCGCGCATCCTCTTACTGGATGAACCGTTATCTGCCCTTGATGCACAGGTGCGTGATCAATTACGTGATGAAATCCGCCGTGTTCAGCTTGAATTTGGAATCACCACCTTATTTGTCACTCATGACCAAGAAGAGGCAATGACTATCTCAGATCAAGTCGGTGTGATGCACTTTGGAGAGCTGTTGCAGTTGGATTCCCCGCAGAAAGTTTATGACTACCCAGCCAATCCCATTGTGGCGCGCTTTATCGGTGCGATGAATGAGATTCCCGCAATAGTGGCGGGGGATTCTGTGATTGCGCTCGGTCAACGATTAGCAATTGCTCAGAGTTCTATCTATTCAAAAAATGTAGGAAGCCATTCTGCGCTGGTACGCCCCGAAGCAATTATCCTCAATACTGATGAAGGTGAAACGGGAACGATTACACAGATAGCATTCCTTGGGCCGACTTCTCGTGTACATGTTTTACTCGATACCGGAGTTCACATCACAGTTGTGCTGCCCTCACCACAAGCAGTCACGCTTACTCCACAACAGCGCACCATGGTCAAAATTGCTACCAACGAAGTATTGGTCTCAGATTGATGGCAATCCTCCCAACCTCACACAATTTTTTTAAGACTCAGCCCAATCGATTGGGATGGCGCCAATTAGAAATGCAACCGCGCAACGAAGGTCGCACATCGATCTCGCCCTTGATTCGCAAACCACTGCTGAGTCTTATCCACTTATCTGATACTCATATCTGCGATGCACAATCGCCAGCGCGCGTTGAGTATCTTGATCGTTATGCAGACCCGCATCATCCTGCTTCCTCATTTTTAGGAACACTTGTTGGCACGTATCGCGCCCAAGAAATATTAACTACTCAAGTTCTAGAAAGTATGGTGCAGAGCGCAAATATGATCGACCATGCTCCGCTATCTGGTGCATTTATCGACGCAGTTTTAGTCACCGGCGATCTGACAGATAATGCTCAAGTTAATGAACTCAACTGGGCCGCAACCCTGTTGTCAGGCGGATTGCTGACCCCGAATAGCGGCGCTCCCGATAAATGGGAAGGCGCTGGCGGAGATTATTACTCTCCATTCTTTTGGAACCCTCACGGGACACCCTCAGGAGAGAAGGAAGATTTTCCACGTTACCTATACGGGTATCCCACCATTCCGGAACTTTTACACGCCGTTCGCGCACCCTTTATAGCAACTGGTCTTACTCACGAGTGCCTTCTTGTTCACGGCAATCATGATGCGCTCTTGCAAGGCACGGTCGCCCCTGATGCGCTCTTGCGCAAAATTGCAACTTCCGATGAGAAGATCTTTCAACTCTCTGATGAAGAAGCTCTTCACGCGCTACAAAAGGTTACAGAGATTGGCCCTGCTCAGTATCCCGAACCACTGACTGCAGTATCCAAAAAAATTGCACCTGATCCAGACCGCAATTTCCTAGAGGAACTTTCGTGGCAGAAAAAATTCGAGCTTCCTCAGCATGAGTCAGTGAATCAGGCGCTGCGATACTGGAGCAGAGATTATGATTACCTCACTCTGATAGCTCTTGACACAGTCAATCCATTTGGCGGTTGGCAAGGCTCAATTGATCAAAAACAATTCACTTGGCTTAAGGAGTCTATCCAAGCAAAGAGTGACCGCTATGTGGTCATCACCTCGCATCATCCCGTGCAAACAATCATCAACGGCTTTACTACCGATACCGAATCGCGCATATTGGGAGAAGAGATAAAGCGCTATTTGATAGATCAACCTAACGTGATTGCCTGGATCTGCGGCCACAATCACCGCAACAAAATTGAATATATCGGCCCTAACCCCGAAAAAGGTTTCTGGCAGATTGAAACGGCATCGCTCATTGACTGGCCGCAGCAAGGTCGAGTCATTGAAATCTTCCTTGATAAAACCGATCAGATTGGTATTGCGTCAACACCCATTGAACATCAAGGCAGCCTGGCAGATGACTATTCCAATAAACCTTTGGATGACGTAAATACTTTAGCTGGGCTCTCTCGCCTCCTATCACTCAACGATTGGCAGCGGCGCGAAGGTGCCTTCGCCATTGAACATAACGAGGGGCGCGATCTCGACCGTTACGGTGTGGTCTGGCTACCCAACCGCCTCAAGATCTAAACATGTAAACCGCTACTCCCAGTAGAACTCACCCTCGCACTTAATAATCTTTGCGCACATGGCATCAAGTGATGGCCCAACGTTGTATTGCAGATCATCGAACCCACCTGCCAGTGTTCCAATCACCCGACCCTCGTTATCAACGATAGGTCCACCACTATTTCCAGGTGATGCATTTGCGGTAATCAATATCTGGCTCTCGTTGTAATTGAGCACTGACCCAAATGCCACCGATCCTTCGTAGGCATCAGCGCTACCGACCAGCATCGCCCAATACCCTGGCTGTGGTTGATAGGGAGATAGCTGCAATACCGGAATCTTGAGATCAGCCACAATCACAGCCAAATCATTCTCTTCATCTAAAGTCACAATCCTGGCCGGTACTTCATCGGCATAGAGCCGCGCCACCGTTAAGTACTTCTCTTTACCGATGCAATCTTCAACCACATGATGATTTGTAATAAAGACATTGTCATACTTTTTATACGCTGGCTCATCAAGTGCAACCGCCCATGCCGAACCAATACTTTCTAACTTTGGCACCTGACAAAAAACACTGACCGTCGATCGCTGCGTGTGTTCGACAGTGGCTGAAATATTGCGCGGTGGCACAAATCCATCCTCACGCGGATCGGTAATCGAAAACTGTTGCGCCGGTGACCACGCCAAAAAGAAGGCACCCATGGCAAAGGGAGCCGCAACGATGACAAGAAATGCGATGAACTTATTGGCCAGAGATTCACTCATGCCCAAACCCTAGAACCCACCACCGACAACTACTTGGCGCCACCTACATCAAATCAGCGCAGATCTCGAGCGCTTTCTCATTTGCATAATCCAAGTTAGAACCTGTCTCATCCAATAACTTCGCAGCCTCTTCTTCTAGGCACTTGTTATACGCCGCAGGATCAACCTTCACTTCTTCCTTCTCGCCCACGCCACAACCAGTAAGCACTAGCGCCGAAGCGATACCCGCCACCATCAAAGTCTTATTCATCTCTGAAGCCTAATCTCGCGCTCGCAGGCGTCAATAGCTACCGGAATCGCCTACTGCCTATGCTTACCAACCTGCTTCAACTTACGCAGCGCCTTAGGCGTAATCACACCTCCAAATGTTCCTCGCTTCGGAGCCGTCAAGAAACCAAGCTCCATCGCATAGCTGACGCATTCGCCAACAAATTCTTCAGACATCACCAATTCAAAAGCCAGATCGATGACTGGAATCTGAGAACCCGATTCAACCACTCGGTTGTAAAGCCAAGCAATCTCAAGGAGCCATTCCTCGCTATCAATATCTGGTTGAAGTGTGCGAGCTCGTTCAAGTGAGAAGTCCATCCACCGAGAGTATTTACCGGGACTGACATCACGCTCCTGAAAATGCGAAGACCCGCAGCAGGTGCCACGGGTCTCGGGTTTTGCAACCCCCTAACGCACTACAGACGTTATCACATCAGAAATGTATCCACAGAGTTAAAAAATCTCTGCACTCAAATTGTTGCTCGCTGCGAATATTCCTCCACGTCCGTGTAGCTCAGTGGATAGAGCCACCCCTTAACGCAGGGTCAGGTCGTGGGTTCAAATCCCACCACGGACAGTTATGGAGGATAGGACCTCGTTGCGTTAGCGAGGTCCTATTTTTAATTGTCACGGTGACTCTCTGTAACTCACCCAAAACTCTCCACGCCCAAATACCCTTTAAACGCCGCAACCGATCGCGATGTCGCCTTCACCGTACCCAGCGCAAACTTCGCCTCCCACTTACTGAGCGCAACATACGGCTCACTCTTCCACGACAACACCGATTCAAAGAGCGCCCGTGCCTGCAACAACCCCCAATCTTCAATCGCTCCAGCCACCTCAATGCTGCGCAATAGATCTTTCGTCGCCTGCTCTTGCACTTCATCCGATGCCTGCAACGGAACTGCGAATCCATTCATAATCGAATGCCTACCCAAGGGCAGCGCAATCCCAAAGTCTTTCGCTAACTTGCGATTGAACTTCAAACACACCTCACATGCATTCCACGAATACCGCCCCGTCCCACCTGAAACCGCAGCTGCACATATGTAACACAAGTGATATCCACTCGGGCAATCAACTCCGGGATAAGGCTGATAGACCTCACACCGACACCTCTGCATCCCCGACCCAGCAGAAGTCAGCGCAAAGCATGTTGTACATACGTATAGACCAATAGATGACATAGCAATTAAGTCCTTACTGGACCTCATCAACTGAGACCCGCTCTTCCAGCGGTGTCTTTCATCGCTGGCAGGTCTTCCTTTAGAACCACCGTGCGCGAGTAATGCGCGGATTGGTACTAAGCAAGCTAAAGGGCTTAACGCTTAGTTCTTGACCTAGGAAAAGAGTAGCAGGGGGGAGTGACAAAACTTTTACATCTACCCAGCAGACACAAATTGTGATTCACTTAAATATGGAAACCTTGATACTCACATTCCCCTGCAAGCCAGGTTCAGGACAGGTTTTGCTGGAAGCTTTCAAGACAGCCCTCGCAGATACTCGCGCCTATAAGGGTTGCATCTCTGTCACTACTTATACGAGTTCAACCAATCCAGATGACATAGTCCTGATCGAAGAGTGGGAGAACAAAGCTGCTCAAGCCAATTACATGCAATGGCGAACAGAGACAGGAATGCCGGAACAACTTGGACCACTTCTTGCAGGTCCTCTCAAAGAAGAGTGGTTAATTCCGCACTCCATTTAGACCCGTTGATTAAGAGTTAACGGATGTAAGGTTTTACGCACTACCGATCAGAAAGGCACTCTTGATTTGTTATTCGTCCCTAAGTTCATTTCAATCTCAAATCCAAAGCATGCCTTAAGTATTGAATTCCTAATCACTTCGAAATACCTTTTTTTGGCTTGATTGTCTTTGACATTCCTCCCAGTACTTTTTGGCAAAGAGGACCTCGCGGTTGGTGACAATGGTAGGACCCCGCACAGGATCCAGCTCTGCAGTTGTGTCCTCCTTGGGAATCAAGTCCTCCTCCGTGTGAGTATGCAGGCAGATTGCTGCTTAAGGTTAAAGTCAGACTTGCAATCAAAATAAGAGCCTTTTTCATATCTCAAGCCTATAGCGTGGGAGGTTATGGTCAACAGAAAATTCAGAGTACATTGCAAGGGGCATCAGACTTACGCGGAATACTAAACCCAACTGCAAGAGCTTTTTTGATCTTTTTCAATGCGGGCCGTTCAAGCATTTTCAGAAAAGAGAAGCGATCTAGCCCGTTGAGCAATATCAATTAGATAGTAATAGTCGTCTTAAGGTAACCCAGAGAAACTAAGTTTCTTAAAAATAGTTTCCACTCTCGACTTGTAAGCCAATAAGTGAGTACCATCTTCACATGAGGTTTGTTCAGTGACTCTCGCTCGTTATCAAAAAATTGCCTTCTGGCCAATGATGATTTTGTCTTTTATTTTTTTATTTTTGTTCTGTGCTTCTAATTTCCATTTAAAAGTAGCAGATAAAAATGCTGCATTATTCAGTACAGTTGATAAAGTTATTTGGGTTATATTTGCTTTAGATTATTTAGTCATGTTGTTACTGGCAGAAAAAAGATCTCACTTTATTAAAACACACATTCCTCACTTAGTTGTTGTCGTTGTGCCGTTTTTGCGAGTTTTGAGAGTCGCAAGATTGGTGCTAATGCTCACAGGTCTTCTGGGGATGATGAAGAATCGAATTTTGGTTTCGATTCCGACATATGTTTTGAGCTCATCAGCGCTATTTATCCTGATAGGGGCGGCAGTAATTTATGATGCTGAATATCAAGAACCGACTTCGGGAATAAAAAATCGAGGAGATGCTTTTTGGTGGGCTGGCGCGTTAATTTTTTCTTATTTCTATAATGAAACGCCGCCTGTGACAGAAACGGGAAGATTATATGGTTTCCTTCTCACGCTTTGCGGATTATCAATTGTCGGAACTATCACGGCTACATTTGCGAGTTGGTTAATTAGCCAGGTAAAGGAAATAGAATCTGACAGCAATAAAATTCTCGAAAAGCTGGATCAAATTGAGAAAAAATTACCTTGATTGCTGCGAAAAGGATTTCCCTGAAGTTACTCGAAGAGTCTTGAGAATCTTTAATGCACCTACTTAGACGACTTGCTCAGATAGTTCTGGGTCTTGCTCTTGGCTATGCCGGGGTGGGGCATCTGGGGGCTAATCGGGTGGAGTTTCAGGCGCAGGTTCCGAATCTGTTAA
>VFQS010004432.1_pt1 | contig 10177 bp, 9 predicted proteins | sample 3512361 | NCBI WGS metagenome assembly VFQS01 (sample SAMN10412375, study PRJNA504923) | tailings metagenome | isolation source: Relicate 1 Philex TSF3 active mining | place: Philippines | reverse complement strand
GCTCAGCAGCAGACCCGCCACCATCCAGGCCAGCAGCACCAGATGGCGCAGATCGACAAAGCGGCAGTGTTGACGCAGCAGCGCCAGCAGGTCAGCCTGGAGATGGGTCTGGGAATCCACTGGGATCTGGATTGTGAGAACTCCAACCTCCCATGGTTCCCTGCCCACCCCATGAGCCGAGACCCATTCTGTTGCAAGGATTTTCAGGATGTGTCAGTCAGCGCCGGAGGACGTGAGAGCCGTGCTGAATCGCCTCACGGGTGTGGACGCGCTGGCGGCGGGACTGCTCTACGGCAGCGGCCTGCGCCTGTAGCCAACGGCTTCCGCCTGCTGTTCCAGCGACACGCCTGGCCGCACGCGGATTGCGGTACGGGGAAGGGCCGCGAACCAGTCGCGGTGCTCCTGCAGTCAGGACAGCAAATCCTGATCGCCGCCGTTGGAGATCCACAGGTGCCAGTTGGGATCGGGACGTCCTTCATCCACGACGGGGGCAGGTGCCGGTGACCTGGAGGACCGGTGTCAAGGATCTGAACAGCGGCGCCATCAGGGACTCACGTCGTCCCGTCCTCGTCCTCCTCCCAGACGATCGACCTGGAGCGCAGCGACTCGCGGCTGAGGCGCTTGCGGCTGAGGTTGCGGTCCTGGCGCAGCAGCGCCCGCTTCTCCTGCAGCAGCTTCAGCTCACGGGTGGTGAGCTCCGACTCGGGCATCGCCGAGAAGCAGGCAGCGGCGCTGGCAAGCGTCTGATCAGCCGCGTCGTAGTCGCCCAGATCCAGCTGCTCGATGGCGCGGCGCCGCTCGCGGTTGGCCTTGAGCAGGGCCAGCTGCTCGGCCACGGCCGGATCCGCATCCAGCTCCTTGAGGTCGGCGGCAGCCATCACCGGCAGGGTGAGGGTCTGGATCAGGCTCTGACGCTCGCTGGCGCCGGGGGCATCCCAGGCCAGACGCACGCTCAGCAGCTCCTGGTTGGGAGCCCAGGCGGGCAGCTGCAGGCGCACGCCCACGTTCAGCTCCTGGCCGGCGCGCAGGTTCGGCAGGCGGAAGTTGCCGAACTCAGTGGCATCCAGGTCGTTGAGCACATCCACCAGCTCGCCGCTGTGTTTCGCACGGATGCCCAGGCTCACCCGCTTGCCGGCGGTGGTGGCCAGGCCCTGCAACTCGGAGGCGTAGAGATCGGCCAGCTGGCCGGGGCTTTCGATGAAGGCCAGGGTGCCGTCACCGGCGCCGGCCATCGCCCCCATCAGGTCTTCGTCGAAGCCATCGCCCAGCCCGAAGGCGCTGGTGCTGATGCCCCGCCCCGTCAGCCCCGCCACCTTGGCGGCGATCTCTTTGTGGTCGGTGAGGCCCTCATTGGCCTGGCCATCGGAAAGCAGCAGCACCCGGTTGAGCGCGGCGGGATCAAGGTGATTGGCCACCTGCGTCGCCCCGGCCAGCCAGCCGTCGAACAGGGCGGTGCAGCTGCCGCTGTGGATCGTGTTGATCGCGCTGATGAACGCCTGCGGATCGCTGACGGGGGTGGAGGGCATCACCAGCGACACCTCGTCATCGAAGGCGACGATCGCCAGGCGGTCGCGGGCGGTGAGCTCGCTCGCCAGGAAACGGGCGGCCTTCCGGGCATCGCTGAGCTTGCGGCCCGACATCGAGCCGCTGCGGTCGATCACCAGGGCGAGGTTGAGCGGCGGCCTGGGCCGGGCCTGCAGTTCGGCCGGCAGCTCAGGGGTGGCGATGCTGATCAGCAGCTCCAGGGCAGAGGGCTGATCGGCGGCCACGGCGGGTCGCAGCGGCCGGAAGCGGATCACGGGCTGGCCTGTGGGCTGCGGTAGGTCGTGGGGGATGCTCATGGCGAAGGTGGTGGGGGGGTGTTGGGGGTTGTGGGCGGAGGCGACAGGGCGCCAGAAAGGGTCCGCTGCCGCGCGGACGGAGCGGGGGAGACGGGGCCTGGCAGCGGCGGCTCAGAGGATCAGGGCGGACTGTCCTCGAGCTGCTCGAGCAGGCGGGCGACCAGGCGGTTCAGCCAGGCCATCCGGCGCGAACCGGGCGGCGGCACCGACACCGATTCACTGATCTGCAGCTCCACCCCCGGCGCCAGGGTGAAGCGATGCCAGCGGCTGGCGGCCTCGCGGCTGCCACTGGAACGGGAAGAGCGAGAGGACGGGCGACTGGAGAGTGGTGAGCCGAGCAGCGGCAGCAGCGAGGCGCTGCGCTCCAGTAATTCGGGATCGGTGGCTGCCGGCGACACCTCGGAGGAGGCGGGGGACTGGAGGCTGCGCAGGTAATCGAGCGCCTCCTTGCGCTCCTCGCTGGCGGCTGCCATCGCTGCCAGCAGCGAAGAGGCAGGGTTCCCGTCCCCTTCCAGCTGGTTCAGCTGCTGCTCCAACTCGTCATCAGACAGGCCGATCAGCGGAGCGATCGCCGCCAGACTCAAGCCGCGCCGTGCCAGGGAGCGGATCAGCAGCAGCTGCAGCAGATGGCGCCTGCCGTAGACGGCGCTGCGGCCCTCACGACCGGGACGGTCAATCAGGCCCTGGGTGGCGTAGAGCCGCACCGTGCGCGGCGTGATCTCCTCCCCCAGGCGCTCGCCGGCCACCGCCAGCAACTCTTCGAGGCCATAGACCTCAGAAGCGGCAGGCAGGGACGGAGAGAGAGGGGCGGAGTGTTCCATGGCGTCAGTATCACACGGTTGCAGTGCAAGCGTCAAGTGCTTACGGTTGGGAAGGTCCGGATTGGGCTTGATGGGTCCTGGGGTCGTGGCTCCTGGGCTGGTGTCCCTCGATGATGCGGCCCACGCGCGTTCAGCCATGCCCACGTCATGCGAAGGACGACAGCCACGGCCCGCTCTGCGCTGAGCCAGCACCTGACCCCTGAAGCGGCTGCAGGCGATCCGCCACGCTGAGAGCCCTGCTACAACTCAGGCCTCATGGGCATCAGCCGCAGCCGGCGATGCCTGCTGGGCCTAGCGATTGGCCATGCCCTTCGGCTGCCCTGTGGGCCCTCGGCACTACGGAGTCGTTCGAGGCCTGTGTGCAGGCCGATTGGCTCGCCCCGCAGAACCCGGCTCAGTCGTAGCAGCCCACCATCGAGACACCTGATCAGCAGAGGGATGCTCGGGACCGACGCCTGGATCCGCGGACCGGATCGCAGCATGGTGTGCGGGTAAGTTCTGACGCGGGATTGCGCTTCCAACCTCGCTGCGTGAGGCCTCATCTGCGGGGCCGCGCCGGTGAGCTCCCGATGGGTGTTTGCAGGGGGTCTCCTACGGTGAGACGCCTGATTAGGCGGCCATCAAGGCAATGTCGCGGCGTGTGTGGGCCCTGCACGGTCGTTGGGGCTGCCGTGATCCCGCCCCCCGATGCGACAGCCTTGATGTCTCCCTCTCTTCCGCTGGATCCCCACGGCGACGATCTGCGGGTCATCGACACCGAGGGAACGCCGGTGCTGAGGGAGGTGGCGGTGCTCGATGGTCGCGGCCAGCTGCTCTACGAAGCCCGTACCCTGGATGAGGACGCGGAGTACTACGCCGCGGATCTGATCCGGCCGCTGCCGGAGCTGCTGCGCGATCTGCGCCAGCAGTTGCAGGGCTATCGGGTCGTCGCCCACAACGCCCCCCACGACAGCGGCGTGCTGGCCGCCAGCTTCGAGGCCTGCGGGCTGCAACCGCCCGCCCTCGACTGGCACTGCACACTGGAGCTGGCACAGCAGCTGCATCCGGGCTGTGCGTCCTTTGCGCTCGGGCCTCTCTGCGACGAGCTGCAGGTGGGCAGCGAGCCCTTCTGCCGAGATGCGGCCCATCAGGCGGCCTACGACGCCCGCTTCACCTATCGGCTCTACCGCCGTCTGCAGCGGGATCAGCACAGCCGCCGCCTGGCCGGCCAGCAGAACCCGTTCCACAGCTCCCGGGTCGACACGCCGTTCCAGCACTTCGTCGACGACCGCAAGGTGCATGAGGCGGCCTTCCTGCGCCTCTCCTCCGTCCTGCGCAGCGTCGCGGGCGATCGCAACCAGCAGTCCCAGGGTGCGGTGCTGGTGGGCGAGCCGGGATCGGGCAAGACCCACCTGGTGATGCGCCTCGCCGATGAGGTGCTGCGCAACAACCGGCTGCTGTTCGTGCGCCAGCCGAACCAGGCGGCCACGGTGCTGTTCCACATCTATTCGCGAACCCTGGAATCGCTGGTGGAGCCCGTCGGCGACGGCAGCCGCAGCCAGCTTGATCTGCTGCTGATTCGGGCCCTGCGCCGGATCATGCAGGCCACGGACAACAGCACCGAAAGGGATCGCGAGATCCTGGCGGCCCTGGAAGCTGAGGATCTGGGGCGTCTCGGCCAGGGTGGCTCCGAGGCGCGAAGGCAACGCTGGGAGCGCCTGGAGGCCCGGCTGCTGCGCTGGTGGGCCGATCGCCATTCCGCCGCCGGATCCGGGCGCCAGATCCTCCAAGGCCTGATGCGCTTCTGCCGCTACACGCGCCCTGACCTGCGCGAAAGCTGCCGCCGCTGGCTGGCCACCGGGGAATGCGAGCCGGTCGATCGGGAGCTGGAGGGGCTCAGCCCCTGGAACGGTGAGCTGGAGCGTGAGGAGTTCTCGCTGCAGGCCCTACGCGTGCTCGGCCTGCTCAGCAGCCTGGATGCGCCGTTGATCCTGGTGTTCGACCAGCTCGAAGGGCTCTGGCAGGAGAACAACCGGCCGGTGCTGGTGCGCTTCGGGGAGGTGGTCAGGGAACTGTTCACCCACATGCCGCACACGCTGATCCTGCTGACGCTGTTCCCGGATCGCTGGCAGCAGTTCCAGCGGGATTTCGACGGCAGCATCACCGGGCGGGTGGGGCAGCACGTGATTCCTCTCGAAGCGCCCCGGCCGGATCAGATCGAGGAGATCCTCGACATGCGCCTGGAATCGCTGGGCGTGAAGGCCGTGGAGCTGTTCTCCGAGGACGATCTCGAGCAGATCGTGCGCATGCCCTCGCTGCGCAGTGGACTCAATCGCGCCAGCGCCGTCTTCGAGCACCGGGTCAATGGCGTGCCCCTGCCGCCCGTGCCGCCGCCACCACCACCGCCGCTGCGGCTCAATGGCGACAGCAACCTGTCCAGCCAGCCGCGGCTGCTGCAGCTGGAGGAGCAGATCGAACAGATCCTGGAGCGCCTGGAACGGCTGGAGAGGCACGGATCAGCCCAGGCCCAGGCGCCTCCGCTAGCCGCTGAGGCCAAAACGGAGGAGCGACAGAACGCGGAGCCGGCCTTTGAGCCCGTGGTCAGTGACGCGCCTCCCCCCAGGGCAGCAGGCGAGATCGCTTTAGACAATCCCTATACCGATCTGTTCCGCCGTTACCGCGAGCATGCCCGCGACAGCCTGCGTGAGCGCTGGAAAAGCCCACCGATCATCGATGACTCCGATGATGCCGGCAAACTGCGACAGATCTGTCTGGGCTATCAGCAGATCCGGCGCCTTGAGGTCGACACCCTGCGACTCGGCAAGAAGAAAGTGCCTGACAATGTCGTGATCAATCTGCAAAAGAGCCAGTACTGCGTCGCCTTCCTGCACCTGGCCAATGCCAATTCCATCCAGGCACGTCTCAGCAATCTCAACCAGCTCGTGATACGCCACCGCCAGGTGCGGTTCATCCTGATGCGCGACGCCTCGGCGCCCGAGATCCGCTCCAAGGGTGCCAGTGCCGCATTGCAGGCCTTTCTCAATGGCTGCGGCGATGGCGTGCAGCGCACCCACGAACGCCCGCTCGATCTGGAGCGGCGCCTGGCGCTGGAGTTCGTGCATCAGCTCGTCAGCGACATCATCAACCGCGAACTCGATATGCCCCTGCGCGATGGCCTGCAGCTGCTGGCGCAGGTCGAGCCCGACAACTGGGTGGTGAAGATGCTGCATCCGGCGCGGCGCGCGGGGTGAGGGGCTGAGCTGCCGGCCTCTCACCCGCCCCTCAGCCCCCGCGCTCCTCCACACAGGCCCTGATCTTCCCCACCAGCTGCCCCCAGTAGGCCAGCGACAGCGAGCTGTACTCAGGCCGCTGCGGTGCTCAGGCCTGCGGGTGCTTCACTGGCTGAGGTGCCCCTGCACGAACAGGTGCGGGCCGCAGTGCCCGATCACCACGACGCCATCGCCTCGAGAATCTGGCGCGGAGTCTGGCGGGCGGCCCCGTCGCGCAGCGCCTCCACCATCCGCTGCAGCAGAGCAGCCGCCAGGCGGATACCAGCTGTAGCCGCGCTTGCTGATTGAGGCGACGAGCGCCCGCAAAGAGCCCCCATCGACGTATTATCGACTTAATACAATACAAAGGGTGATGCGGACCATTTCCGTCCGGCTCGACGACGCCAGCGAGGCGACCCTCGAGCATCTCTGTCAGACGCTCGGCCTCTCCCAGACCGATGTGGTGAAGGCAGGGCTGGAGCTGCTGCAATACCAACGCCAGAGTCCCGCCGCGCTGGCGGAGTCCCTCGGCCTGGTGGGCTGTTTTGCCAGCAGCGAGCGGGCCCGGGATCATTCCAGTCGTCTGAAGCAGAAGCTGCGGCAGCAGCAGCACCTCAAACAATCCCAGAGCCGGCCATGAGCCCCCGGGTCAGCCAAGGCGAGCGACCGCTCAGCCAGCCGACGCTGGTGGACACGGGACCGCTGGTGGCCTGGTTCGATCGCAGCGATGCCGACCACGCCCTCTGCGCAGGATTCTTCGCCGGGGCGCCAGGGCCCCTGATCTCCTGCTGGCCGGTGCTCGCCGAGGTCTGCCATCTGGTGCCGACCGATGTGGCACCGCGCGTTCTGGAGTGGGTGCGGCTGGGGGGGCTGCAGCTGGCCGAACTACCCAACGCGGCGCTGCTGTCGATCGGACCATGGATGGCCCAGTACGGCGATCTGCCGATGGATCTGGCCGATGCCTCCCTGCTCTGGTTGGCCCATCAAAGCGGCATCCGCGCCATCGCCACTCTGGATCGCCGTGATTTCGGCATCTATCGCCTGCCCGGAGGTGAGGTTCTGAGGAATGTGCTGGATGACGGAGCCTGAGAACGCCGCGCGGGTGCTTTGAACCGGCTGGACGATCACACCCAGCGAACCGACGCTGCAGCCTCAGCCACCCTCCTCCAGCCACCGCCTGAAGCCGGCCGGCTCCAGGCGGAACTTCGGGTAGGTCAGCACACGCAGGAGTGCTGTGAGGCTGGAACACGTCCCCCAAGTTCCAGGGGGGACCACAGGCACCCCGTGACCGCAGCGCGACTTGCCGATGTGGGCGAACGGCTTCTGAAGACCCCGGATTGCTCAGGCTCAGGACAGTCAACCTACGCTCTTTCAGCGCCCCTGCTCCCACGGGTAATCCGCCAGCACGCGCTGCAGCGAGGCGAGCACCGCCAGCACATCCGCCAGCTCCACCTGCCGCCGCTGGCCGGGGCCCTGCGGATGCACCATCCAGTTGCCGAAGGATCGGATCTGGTGCAGGCAGCTGATCAACCAGGGATCCACACCCCGTTGGCGCAGCAAATTGATGCCCACGAACAGCGGCACGCTTGGCTGGGGCAGATCTGCGAGGCGGTGCTGCACCAGCTGCTCCACCACCCGCCGGCTGTGCATGCCCAGGGCGAAGGGAGAGATCTCCTCCTGATCCAGCAGCTCCAGCAACTCGGCCAGGTCATGCAGCAGACCATGGGGCAGCGCTTCGCCCACCTGCTCCTGGCCGCGCCGCAACAGGCGTGGCAGGTCTCCCAGCCCGGCCAGATCTTGCGGCAGCGTCAGCCGTGCGGTGGCAGGGGTGGGCCGCACCAGGGCCGCATCGATCGCCTCGCCCAGAACCCCGAGATAGCGGTCGGTGCGATCGAACAGGATCAGCTGCTGCAGCTCCGGCACATGCCGAAAGGCGGCGCAATAGGCCTCCAGCAGATCGGGCACGTGCAGCAGGGCATCCATGCCCTGATCGCCGCTGCCCAGTAACGCACTCGCGACGGTGGCCGACGGGATCTTCCGCATCGGCAGCAGGGCAAGCAGCGAGAACAGGCGGTTGAACGGCGGCCAGGGCAACAGGTCATCCGTCTGCCAATCCATCACCATCCCCTCCACCACGGCAATCCGCTTGAAACGCGTGGTGGGGAGCTCGCCCGGCTGCTGAGGCTGCCAATCGCTCCAGTCGATCGGGGCGCTCACCCAGCACTTCAACGGGCTGCTGCGCAGGTCCAGGGCGCCGGCCAGACGGTCGAGGCGGAGGCCATAGGCCTGCTCAAGGCAACCCAGCAACGTGCCGGGGACGGGCTCATAGTCGCCTTCGAAGGCCGACACCACCAGCAGGTCGACGTTGAGGCCCAGACCCGGCAAATCGCCGACCCGCAGCTCCACCTGGCTGCTGCTGCTGGCGGTATCGACATCGAAGCCGTTGAGCAGCACCAGGTTGGATCAGGAGGGTCGCAGTCTGCCTCTAAACCCCATCAGGCATCGGTAGCGGCAAGGCGCGGGAGTCGCCCGTCGTTCGCAGGCGCGCCGGCCCAGACCACCCAAGGCTTCCTGACACTGATGGCAGCACCCTCGCCGCTACACCGCCGTGTCTGACATCCCCGAACCGCCGTCCTCGCCACAGCCTCTGACCAGTCCCGCAGGCGATCACGACGAGGCCTCGATCCGGCTGTTGCTGGACGCCTTGGTCAAGCGGTTGAAACGCCAGCCGCAGGAGCTGGCGGAGCGGGCCGTGCGACAAGGGTGTGAAGCGCCCGATAGAGGACGCCCCTGACTTCCAATCACCCGGCAAGGGTTGCACACGCAGACCACATTGGTAATGCGATCAGTCATCGCAACCATCGAGAAGCGACGGTTGAAGCGGAAGCAGAAGCCGCCCAGGTAGCGCCTGGCGTACTTGTCGAAATTGAAAGCATGGAAAGGTGTCCATTTGGTGGTCTAGAGGCAGGAGGGCCGCCACCAGAGCGCTTCTCCCCCGCCCCTCAGCCCCCACACTCCTCCACACACGCCCTGATCTTCCCCACCAGCTCATGCCAGTAGGCCAGCGACTCTGGGCTGGGGTCGTCACCGAAGTGTCGCCAGCGGCGCGCCTCGAAGAACAGGCAGGCCCGCAGGTGCGACAGCGAGCTGTGGTCGCCGGCATTGGCGATGTCGGCACAGGCGTGGAACCCGCCGAAGGCGTCATAGCCGTTGAAGGTGTGGGCGAAGCGGATCAGGTCATCCAGATCCGCGTCATCAGCCGGGATGTCCGCCAGCCGCAGCTGATCGTTGGGGATCTCATCCATGGTTGAAGCAGCGATGGAACAGATGGAGACAGAAAGGGGAATGGCGGCGCGCGGCTCTGCCCGCGACAGATGCATCACGCTCCAGGCCCCCATGGCGGCAGCGTGATAGGCGTGATCAAGGACAAACGAAGACATGGGTTCACCGATCTATAGGCCGCAGCTGGTTTCAGAACTGGCCAGAAAGCCCTCAGGCAGCCTGGCCATTGGCAGAAGGGAGCGTGCGCAACGCGAGCTGCTGACGGGCTGCCAGCTCCTTGAAACGCCGCTTGTGGTTTTGCCAGTTGTTGACAAACCGGATGACCGCCTGGATTAATCCTCCAATCTTGGCGGCTCCGTTAAACTGACGTCGGCCGCCTTGGTACTCCTGAAAACTGGCATTGAGCGCCTCGCCGTCAGCTTCCAGGTGGTTCACCACATCAGCAATAATCTCAAGCATTGCATAGGCTTCTCCCTTCGCGATCGCTTCGTCGGCCGCCACGCTGCGGAGCCTCTGCTTGAACTCGTGTAGCTGCTTGGCCTGTCGCTTAGAACGCTGCTGATGAATACCACGACTAATCATTAATCCTTTGTAATTGCGACGCAATTCCAGATAGTTATTTTCCAGCATCGACCGCTCAAGCAACTGCACTTCCGTAGGAAACCAGGAGGTGGGAGGCCACTTCCCGTCCTTTCTCACGACCAGGTCCGCCTGGTTCTGGATGGAGAGAGCAGCAGTGGTGTCGAGAGGAGTCATGAGTGGTTGAGCGATGGAGTGTGTGAGCAATGGCGTTAAACCACGATCTGTTCTTGCCTCAATGAGGTGTCTGTCTGGGATCTTGCTGCTGCAGGAGGGGTGAGTGGCTGACCCAATTAGTGTCTCTCGAATCCATTGCGGATTGAGCGCCTCTTGTGCGAAGAACGAGTCACCGAAGCCTTTGTCGGCCCTCGCGGGCCATGTCCCTTTCCTCGGAGACGGCAAGCCC
>VFQS010004430.1_pt1 | contig 10180 bp, 9 predicted proteins | sample 3512361 | NCBI WGS metagenome assembly VFQS01 (sample SAMN10412375, study PRJNA504923) | tailings metagenome | isolation source: Relicate 1 Philex TSF3 active mining | place: Philippines | reverse complement strand
CATGGCAGCCCTTCGGGCAGCGGGATAGTTCCGGGCGCATCGCGGGCTATAGACATGGCAGCCCTTCGGGCAGCGAGATAGTTCCGGGCGCATCGCGGGCTATAGACATAGCAGCCCTTCGGGCAGCGGGATAGTTCCGGGCGCATCGCGGGCTATAGACATGGCAGCCCTTCGGGCAGCGGGATAGTTCCGGGCGCATCGCGGGCTATAGACACATGGCAGCCCTTCGGGCAGCGCAGGCGGCTTTTTACACAACCCCGCAGCCTTGTCCGCAGCCTCGCATCAAAGACCGACGCGGTGCCGAACACATCGTCATTGTGGAAATCCAGCGCGAGAAGGTTCATCGCCAGGATATATGGCCCGCCATAGGCGGGTGCTAAATAGTTACATCCTCCATAGAAAAGCCCGAACCCGCTTTCACTATGCGCTCATGGCCGTAGAGGTCGCGACGGATTTCGATGGCGCTCAGCCCCATGCGCTCCCACAGGGCTGCCACCTCCCTGCATTTCAGGTAATGACATTCCGCAAAGAGCGCTCCGCCGCTGTCCAGTTTCCGGATGGCCAGTGCGCCGAGAGCCTGGTAGAAGCGCAGCGGATCCTCATCCGGTACAAAAAGGGCGATATCCGGTTCAAAGTTCCTGACTTGTGGGGCCATTTGCGGGCGCTCTGCCTCCAGCACGTAGGGCGGGTTGCTCACCAGCACATCGAAAGCAGGCAGTTGGTCCCAGGCAGAGGCATCCAGGATATCCTGTTCGAGAAACTGGATTCGAACGCCAATCGAAGCGGCATTCCGCCGGGCCAGGGCCAGGGCGTCTGCCTGGATATCCAAAGCCGTGACGTCTGATGCGGGATACCGCTTCTTGATTTCGATTGCGATACAGCCCGAGCCGGTACCCACGTCGAGTACACGCGGAGGGGATTCCTTGTTGCCCGTTTGGGCCAGCCATTGCAGCACCCATTCCACCAGCTCTTCCGTTTCGGGGCGAGGAATCAGCACAGCAGGGGAAACTGCAAACCGGTCGCCATAAAACCAGGCATTTCCGGTGATGTACTGGATGGGCTCGCCCTTCGAAAGGCGTTCCCGGCAGGCGGCCAAATACAGCTGGTCGGCAGGTTCCAGTTCTCCTTTCAAGAGGGGGTAGCCGATGTGGAGTCCGTCTTCGAACAAGATGCGTGCTACGGAGCGCGCCTCGGCGGCATCTCCGTAGCACGCGGTCAGTTCGGCGACCAGGACGTGGAAGGCCTCTTTGGCCGTCATCAGGAAAGGCGGCGTTTAAAGTCTTCGAAATCAAAGCGCCGCACGGTTTCCAGCTCGCCGTTTTCCCTCCAGATACAAATATCCGGGTGTTTGACCCCGTTGAACATAGTCGTTTTGACCATGGTATAATGCATCATATCCATAAATACGATTTGATCGCCCGCTTCCAGTTCCCGGTCGAAGGCGTAGCACTCCATGAAATCACCAGCCAGGCAGCTCACTCCGCCGAGGCGATACGAAGGTTTGCCTTCCACGGGGTCGCCTGCGCCGAGAATACGGGGTCGGTAGGGCATTTCGAGGGTGTCGGGCATGTGTGCGGTGAAGGATACGTCGAGGATAGCGGTTTTCACACCTGCGTTTTCCACGACATCCAGCACAGTGGCCACCAGTTCACCGGTATCCCAGGCTATTGCGCTGCCCGGTTCGAGAAAAACATCCAGATGGGGATGCCGTGCGATGAAGCCCTGCAGGGCGTGTACGAGTACATCCAGGTCATACCCAGCCCGGGTCATCAGGTGTCCGCCTCCGAAATTGATCCATTTCAACGCCGGCAGCAGCGCCCCGAGGCGCTGTTCCACTGTTTCGATGAGTTGCCGGGTCGCAGCCGCTGAGGACTCGCACAGCGTATGCACATGGATACCTTCCAGTCCGGGTGGAAGTCGGTCGCCCAGGGAGTCCCAGGCCACCCCTAACCGTGACCGGGGGTCGGCTGGATTGTACAAAGCCACCTCGACATCCGAATATCCGGGGTTGACGCGCAAGCCCAGGGAAGTGTTGGAGTCGAGCAGTTGAGGATGGCCTGCAAAGCGCTCAAATTGCGTCAAAGAGTTAAACGTCAGGTGGCTGCTCATGCTTGCTATGGCCCCGAAATCGGCATCACCGTATGCGGGAGCATACGTATGGGCCCGGACGCCCATTTCCTCGAAGATGAGACGGGCCTCGTACAGCGAACTGGCCGTTGCGCCGCGCAGGTACTCGCCGATCATCGGAAATACCCGCCAGAAAGCAAAACCTTTGAGGGCCAGGATGACCTGAGCCCCTGAGCGCTCCTGCACGCTTTGAATCCGTTCCAGGTTTTTCCGCAACCTCGCCTCATCCAGCACAAAGGCAGGGGACGGCACCCGGGAATAAGGTATGCTCATAGGATGGCGTTAATCGTTAAATTCGATGTCCCCGTCGATCTCCTCCTGCCAGGGGAGCCCGGCAGCGCCGAGTTGCTCCAGGAAGGGATCCGGGTTGAATTGCTCCACATTGAACACGCCGGCACCGCCCCAGTGGCCTTCCAGGAGCATTTTAGCGCCTAACATAGCCGGCACCCCAGTCGTGTAGGAGACCCCCTGCGTACCGGTCTCCTGAAATGCGTGCTGGTGTTGGCAGTTATTCCAGATGAAGTAGGTCTTTTCCCGACCGTCTTTCACTCCCCGGATGCGGCACCCGATAGAAGTTTGCCCCGTGTAGTTTTGTCCCAGTTCCCCCGGGTCGGGCAGTACCGCCTTCAGGAACTCCAGCGGGACGATATCTACCCCTTTGAAGCGAATGGGCTCGATACCTGCCATGCCGATATTTTGGATTACGCGCAGGTGGGTAAGGTATTCTTCGCTGAACGTCATCCAGAAGCGGGCGCGTTTCAAGGTGGGGAAGTGACGCACCAACGACTCCAGCTCCTCGTGGTACATCAGGTAGGCGCGCTTGGGCCCTACATCCGGATAGTTGACCATTTTCGATATCTCGTGCGGCTCGGTGAGCACCCATTCTCCATCCTGCCAGTATTTTCCTTTTTGAGTCACTTCGCGGATATTGATTTCCGGGTTGAAATTGGTCGCAAAGGCCTTCCCGTGGCTTCCGGCATTGGCATCTATGATATCGAGGCAATGCATTTCGTCAAAGTGGTGTTTTGCCGCGTAAGCGGTAAATACGCCCGTTACACCCGGGTCGAACCCACAGCCCAGAACTGCCGTCAGGCCGGCCTCCCGGAATCGATCGTGCAGAGCCCATTGCCAGGAATACTCAAATTTGGCTTCTTCCTTCGGTTCGTAGTTGGCCGTATCGAGGTAATGTACCCCTGTTTGCAGGCAGGCCTCCATGATGGTCAAATCCTGGTACGGCAGAGCGACATGGATGACCAGAAGCGGTTTCCAGGAGCGGATTAGCGCCACCAGTTCCGGTACATTTTCTGCATCCACCCCCGCGGTTTCAATACGGGTATGCCCGGTATCGCGACGCACATCGGCGGCAATCGCATCGCACTTTGATCGCGTTCGACTGGCGAGCAGGATATGGGAGAACACTTCTGCGTTTTGGGCGCATTTGTAGGCGACGACCCGCCCCACTCCGCCGGCCCCGATAATCATAACTTTAGACATTGCGCTGAGTTTTAATGACACACCCCATTTTGTTGACTTCCTTTTGCAACAAATCTGTTGTTTTCGGCGCAAATGTACTACTTTAGAGGGTGTATTTCAAAATGTCGAATAACGGGGTGTTCCCAGATATATTCCGGCCCTTTGATATTCCTGCAGAGCCCGTCTGCTGAAACGCAAGAAACCATGACCAAAGCAGAAGTTATAGCATCATTCGACCCCAACGGGGTGGGCCTGCGCAACGGCCACTTCATTGGGTTGCCTTTTACAGAAGATACAGCGGAGCTTATCCTGCTCTCCATTCCCTGGGACGTCACCGTCTCCTATCGGGCGGGAACCTCTACCGGCCCCGCCAATATTTTACAAGCCTCCGTCCAGTTGGACCTATTCGACCCGGATGTGGAAGAGGCCTGGAAATTGGGCATTTATTTTCAGCCACCTGCCGCGGATATAGCTGCCCGAAACGATGCCCTGCGCCCTATTGCCGAGCAGTACATCGAGTTTTTGGAAAATGGCGGAGAGCTGGCCGCATCTCCTTTTTTCCAGCGGGCCCGGGAAGAGATCAACCATGCCTGCGCAGAACTGAAGGAGCGTATTCGAGCCAGTGCACTGAAAGTACTGCAACAAGGCAAACTCCTCGGACTGGTAGGGGGCGACCACAGTACGCCCCTCGGATTCCTCGAAGCCCTCGCGGAAACCTACCCGTCCTTTGGAGTGCTGCACATAGACGCCCACATGGACCTCAGAGAAGCCTACGAAGGGTTCCGGTACTCCCATGCCTCTATTTTTTTCAACGCCTTGAAACTGGAAGCCCTCACCCAGCTCACCCAGGTGGGCATCCGGGACTTCTGCGCAGAAGAATTGGAACAAGCCCAAAGCCAGGGGAAGCGAATGGCCGTTTTTTTTGACCAAGACCTACGCGAAGGCAGGTTCCAGGGCAAGACCTGGCACGAACAATGTCTGGACATCATCGCCACCCTGCCCGAAAACGTCTATATCAGCTTTGACGTGGACGGATTGGACCCCAGTCTTTGCCCCCATACCGGTACCCCGGTTCCCGGTGGCCTGTCACTGGGAGAAGCTCTATACCTCATCAAACAAGTCGCCTTGAGCGGCCGAAAAATCATAGGTTTTGACCTCAACGAAACCGCCGGCCTGGGGCACGAATGGGACGGAAATGTCGGGGCGCGGGTACTCTACAAGCTCTGCAACTGGATGGGAAGGACACAGGGCAGGATATAGAATCCCGTGCATCAGCCCCCGAACAAACCTGCTCCGTAGATGCAGGCGATGAGCGCCAGCGTATAGCCCGTCAGCCAGGCGAAAGGAATGAACTGCCCGGGCGCGACCCCGTAGGCAAAGTACAATCGCCCAACCTGAGCAGCTTTCTCGAATGTATAGGCCCCTACATTTGCCCATACCAGGCCAGCTAAGCCCCAACGGGGTACTAAAAGCAGCCCAAGTATGCCCAGCAGCAGCAGTTCGCCTACTGAAAAAAGCAATACCCAGCGATTGTCGTTCAGCGCGATCAACAGCGCTTTTGAAAAAAACGCCCGGCTGACGAGCACCAGGGAAAAAAGATTGAACAGACGGGCACTCTCTGCAAAATCGGGATTAAAAAGCCTGGGAAACCACCATCCGCTACACAGTACCAGCACACAGCCGAGCGGAAAAATCAGGTGCAGGAACTGCTCCGTCCGCTTTCGCACATACGCCAGCCCTCCCGTAAAATCTTTCGAGAGCACGGGGATAAACGCGGCATTCAACGCCTCGCACAAGGCAACTGTCAAGGGTATCTCGCGTGTGCCATACCGGAAAAGGGCAAACAAGCCCGGGTCGCCGGCGCAGGTATGTCCGAGAATCCACGCATTGACCGAGGGCATCAAGCCACCTGCAAAGGTGTACAGCACTAAAGGGAAAGACAACAGAATCCAGCTTCGCATATCAGCCCATTCGATGGGGTTGCTCTCCCGACCACCCCAAAGGAGCCAAAGCAGATAGCCCTGTTTGGCCAAGCCCAGAAGGATTAGCCCGCTGAAAATCCCGGGTACGCCCAGCCCCAGGCTTAGCGGAATCCAAATGGCCAGAAGAGAGCCCACAAACACGAACAGCCCATAGCAGACTAGAGCACGTGCTTTTTCCCTGAGCAGAAGCACGTATTCCACTAAAAACGCCGAAGTATTCAATACCATAGACAGCAGAAAAATCCCTGTCCAGGGCAAATCATCCTGGCCGATCAAGGCATCCAGCAGCGGTGCCTTGCCCAGTCCGAGCGCTAAAGCGGCTAACAGGGACAAGCCCAACAAGCAAAGCCAGGCCCCTCTCAACAAGGCCGTCTGCCTTTCCTCGGGCGCTTTGGAAGTCCGGGAAAGGAGGCCCTGCACAAGACCGGTCAGCCAAAAGAAGGTCAGTGCATACTGTACGTACAGGTACTGCTCGTACATACCGACGCCTTCGAGGGGTATCGCGCTTTTCGTCAGCAGCACGGCACCCAACAAGGCCGCACTTTGGCGCATCACCTGGAAAAACTGGAACGCCCGCACGATCGGCCGCTCGCCCCACGACAGGCTTAGGCGCATCTACAGCGGGGACACTTCTTCATGGAACACTATCCCATACTCCTCCAGCTCTTTGAGCACCGGGTCATAGACCTCTTTCATCACCGGTATCTGTACCCCGCGCGCCAGAATATTCCCTTCCATCACCATGCGCACGAAAATACCCATAGGCAGGCCTACGGTTTGGGCCATAGCCGTATCGGAAGCATTGTTCCCCTTTAACTGCATGGTAGAGGTAAAGCCATAGGCTTTTCCGTCCATCTCGTATTCGAGTTCGTGGTACATCAGGATCATATCGCGGTCATCCGGTTTCAGCACCCATTTCTCCCGGATGAGGTGTTCCAGGATCAAGGCCGGGGTTGCGTTGGGGAGGCGGATTTTCTTTTTCCGGAAGAGCCCCAGCCATTCGAGGTTGCGCATCACTTCGGAGTCCGGCTCCTGGCCCAGCATCTGGGCGACGCGTTCCTTCAGGGAGCCGCCTTGATATTTCCCCACGTACGCGTCCAGCAATTCGTAGAAGCTGATTTCCCCGGAGTGCAGGATGGGAAAGCCGGCATCGGTAAGTCCAATTTGTATCAGGGCATCCCAGGATTCGCAGAAGCCTTTGTGGCGTATCGTCCCGCGCAGGATGTTCGGAATATCTGCAATCCCGTAGCGCTCGCGGTACAAAAGCGAGTCGCGGTTGGCATACGCTTCATACTGTCCCGCACCGGGAATATCCAGTTTCCGGTGTTCTTTGAAAAGGCGATGGTAGGGGATGTAGCGCAACCTGCCATCTTCGAGGAACTGGGCGGTGCCCTGGCCTGCCAGTACGACGTTTCTGGGGTTCCAGGTCACTTTGTAATGCCAGGGATTATCGTCGCTTTCCGGAGCCACCAATCCTCCTGTGTACGAGTGAAAAGAGCGGATAGCCCCTCCCTGGTCTTTGATGGCATCAATCGCGCGCATCGCCGACATGTGGTCAATCCCCGGGTCGAGCCCCATTTCCCCCATAAAAATAAGCCCTCGTTCCCGTGCCTCGTCGGCCAGGGCAAACATTTCCTGGGAGACATAAGAAGCTGTGATGAGGTGCTTTTTCAGCTTGATACAATCATAGGCAACCTCGAGGTGCAGGTGGGCCGGCATGAGGGAAACGACCACATCTGCCCGGGCGATGAGCTCGCGCCGGTCATTGGTCTTGAGTACGTCCAGCCACACGGCACGTCCGTTGGGGTGGCCTGCCACTTTAGCCTCTGCTTTCTGCGGGTCGTTATCCGCTACGATGACGGTCCATCCTTTTTCTGCCGCCTTTCGGAGTACGTAGTCTATGAGCGCACCGGAGGATAAACCGGCGCCGATAATCAGTACACTGTTCATGTTTTATCTATTGGTGAGCTACACAATATCCGGTTTATTGCGGGAAATCCCAAAAGGGGTCAAAAAGGGCCTTTTTTCCCTCTTCGCCGGCCCCTCGCCACAAGTCTATTCTGATTCTCCTCTTTTCATACACAACATACGGCCCTGTGCCGTATATTTATGACAAGAAACCAACTCATACCTGCATGTCGAAAAAAAACCTCGTCATAAGCTACGCGTTGTACTCCCGGCTGGAGGAATTGCCTCCCAAAGATAGGGAATTGGCTGAACGAGCCCAAGCCTCACAGGCTCTATCTTATGCCCCGTATTCTCATTTTCGGGTCGGAGCGGCCATCCGCCTCGAAGACGGTCGCCTGATAGGCAACGCCAATCAGGAGAATGCGGCGTACAGCATGTGCCTTTGTGCGGAGCGCACGGCAATCGCTTCGGCTACCGCTATTGCTCCCGGAGTGCGCATCTCCTCCATTGCCGTCACGGCCAGTGCAGAGCAGAAGCTGGTAAGTCCCTGCGGTGCCTGTCGGCAGGTGCTCAACGAGACGGAAATCGCACAGGGATCGGCTATACAAATCATCCTCCAGGGCTCCGAAGGGAGCTGGCTGGTCTTTGATTCAGCCAGGGACATCCTGCCCTTCCCCTTTTCCCCGGAAAACCTGGACCACACCAGGGGCTGAGTGGTATTGGGCGCAGGGCAGGGCTGATCACAGGGACAATCTCGCCAGGTCCTCGGGTGTATCAATTCCTATGGTTTCCCGTTCGGTGAATTCTACCTGGATTGCGTACCCGTGTTCCAACCAGCGCAGTTGCTCCAGGGATTCCAGACTTTCCAGGGCGGAAACGGAGAGGCGGGCAATTTCCTTCAAAACATTTTGTGTGTAGCCGTAAAGGCCTATGTGTTTGTAAAAAAAACCCTTTTCAAGCCCCGTTTCCAGCGATTGCCCCCGCAGGAATGGTATGGGATAGCGACTAAAATAGAGCGCCTGCCGATGGATGCCGAAAACGACCTTTACCACATTGGGGTTTTCCAGTTCCTCTATGGCCGTAATCCGCTTGGCCAGGGTCGAGATGCCCGCTTCGCCCGCCAGCAGAGGGTAGGCCACCCGATCGATCTGCCCGGGGTCCAGGAAGGGCTCATCGCCCTGGATGTTCACTACGACACTGTACTCCGGATACTGCGCAGCCACCTCGGCACAGCGGTCTGTGCCGCTGGCATGGCTCCTGTCCGTGAGCAGCACATTCCCTCCAAAAGACCTCACGTGTTCGACGATGCGATCGTCATCGGTAGCAATGATGACCTGCCCGAGTGCCCGGGCCTGCAAGGCCTGCTCATACACCCGCTGAACCATGGATTTGCCTGCAATGTCCACCAGTGGTTTACCCGGAAAACGGGTAGAAGCGTACCGCGCCGGAATTATTCCCAGGGCTTTGTTTGGTTGCTGCATTTTGCTTGTTTTTCTTTGTGTAAAAAACAGACCTGTAAGCACATGCGGAACATCATCGCGCTCATCCTGACCCTTTACAGCCCCTACATGAACGCCTTCGGAATCCCTCCGGAGTTCCTTTCCCCCAGCGATACGGTGACCCTGAATGTCGAAAATGGCGAAAAGATTTACCGACACATCGTCAAGCAAGGGCAAACGTTATTTTCCATCGCCCGGTTCTACGGGATGCACTATCAGGAACTCCAGTACTGGAACCCGGGACTCGGGGAAAGCCTGGCCATCGGACAGTCTATCCGCATCCCCATCCCCAACCGGGCTATCCTGCGCTATTTGAAAAGCGGAACCCCGCGCACCCGGTACGCTCCCGTGACCTATCTGGTCAAAAAGGGCGATACCGCGTTCCGCATCGGCCAGTATTTCAAAATGCCGGTGGATACCGTCTTTTCACGGGGCAAGATACGCAATAATATCCTTACCCCGGGAGCTCAAATCCACATCGGTTGGATGAGTATCGAAGGGATTTCAGAAGCAGACCGCATCGCCCCCGCCCACCCTATGCTCAAGAAAAATTTGCCCTTGCGGCAGCGTTTTGAAAACAACATGGCCGGTAAAAAGGTAGTTAAGGATCAGGGACCCGCTTTTTGGAACAAAGATGCCACAGACCAGGGAAACGCCTTTTACGCCCGCTTCAACGGTGCCGCGCAAAGGTCGGTGCTGGAAATCGAAAACCCGATGAACCAGGGAAAGATATACGTAGAAGTACTCGGCCCTATCCCCGCCACCGTGTATGACAAACACATCAAAGTAGTCCTTTCCCCTGCCGCAGCGCGCATGTTGGGTGCCATAGACTCTCAGTTTTTTGTAAAAATTCGTTACAGCAAGTAAATATCGAGCATGGAATATTATGAAAATATCCTGGGTACCATTGGCAATACCCCTCTGGTGCGCCTGAACCGGATCGCCGCCGAATTGCCCGCCACCGTACTCATCAAGATGGAAACGTTCAACCCCGGGCAATCCATTAAAGACCGCATGGCCCTTAAAATGGTAGAAGACGCCGAAGCGGCGGGCAAGCTGACGCCGGGAGGAACCATCATCGAATGTACCTCCGGTAATACGGGTATGGGACTCGCCCTCGCAGCAGCCGTCAAGGGCTACAGCTGTATCTTCACCACTACAGACAAGCAATCGAAGGAAAAAATGGACGTC
>VFQS010004428.1_pt1 | contig 10185 bp, 21 predicted proteins | sample 3512361 | NCBI WGS metagenome assembly VFQS01 (sample SAMN10412375, study PRJNA504923) | tailings metagenome | isolation source: Relicate 1 Philex TSF3 active mining | place: Philippines | reverse complement strand
CCCCAAAACCCCAAAACCCCAAATGAGAGACTTAGAAAGAAGAAATTATGGCGGTTGTGAAATAAGAAAAAAGCGTTAAAATATTAGAGTAAGTAATATATAAAAGATAGGGGCTTTAAATAAAATATCATATAAGAAATTAATAGAAAGTTAATGATGAGCAGTTCAACGCAAAATAACTTTGCGCCGGACGGCGGTGGAGGACCAGGTGTCGCGAAGCAATCGCCACCCACAGGAAAACCTCCATAAGTTTCGTAAACAGCGTCAAATAGGCCAGCAGGTGCAGGCTAATCACCAAAAATTAACAGCAATGGAGGCGGTAGCAAAAATCCAAGCTCTTTGAATACTGCCGGTGCTAGCATCGCAGATGTTCAAAAAAGTGGAAACAACTTAAACTTCAAACCTATGCAAAACGTCAATGGACAACTCAGTCAGCAAGAGTCTCTTCAAAAACTTGGGTTGATGGGCTAAACCGATAGTTAGACAGGCTTACGGCCTGGAAGCTAAGGGCGCATTCAATCTAATAGTAATATTATTAGTGGAGGAAAGCCAACTCTCCAAATGCAAGGGTAGAGTGGCAGTAATAAATAGGAGCCGTCTAACAGGTCTATTGATAAGAAACAGCAAATAGCAGCTCTACTGGGCAACCTTGCCAATGAAGATTTCTTCAACGAGCAGAATGAGATAATGGGTACGCAGAATGACAGCCCAGAGAATAGTGTTCTTTTGAGTCCTCAAGCCATGCCCTCTGGGGACCTTAAGGGAAAGAATACTAAGTAATCCACCAAGAATCCTACGCAGCCGAGTGGGAGGTATAATAATGTCGGACTTGGAAACTAAAATTCGAGACTCTAGAGTGCAAACTCAAATGCAGGACGACTCTCTGGACGAAACAAGATTTCTCCAATGCCGCCTTAAGTTCCAAGGATTGACGAAAAAAAGATGCCCTTCGGTGGATTAGGAGCGGCTGCATACAAAGATTCTCAACCAACCGCTTTATTAATCGGTCAAGACAGTGCTCATAAAAGGCCAAACTCAAAAAATCCTTTACTTGATCATTCAATCCATTAAGAGCCGAGATCTTTGCGATCTTCATTCGATTACGCTGATATTGACCTAAACAATGCTATGAGTATCATAGGCAAGCCGACAATCACAGGCAGAGGACAAAAGTTTGTGTCCGTTAAACACTTCAAGGAAGATAACTGGTCCGAAGATGAATCTATCTACAACAAGCAAATGAAGATGCCAAACGTCCACACAAACAAGATTTAATATCAAAAGGAGATCGGCATTAACCTTAATCCTAATGTCCACAATCATCATATTGAGGTGGTTGAGGGGAAACTTAACGACAGTCTTGAGGATATTAAGAAAATGATGCCCGAACCTAATTTCTATAAAATCGTCAACAAAGACAGAATCCACATTATAGAGGATTATCATGACCGTTGTCCTTTTCTTGGGCTAAGAAAATAGATTATGAAAGCAAGGGTTTATTGCAACAGAGGGGCCCAACTAGTCATGCAAAACTCTTTGTTTGAATCAATCTCAATCTCTGTCATCGTTGTCAACTCAATATTCCTCGCCATGGATGACCCTCTGAGAGATCCTTCTGAAACACCTTACTTCATGAAGGTTGCAGATGACATTTTCTAATACTTGTACACGATTGAGATGGTCGTTAAAATTGTTTCCTTAGGTTTCATATGCAATGATGGTTCATATCTAAGAGATGCCTGGAATATACTCGATTTTGTCATTATAGCCAGTGGTTATATGGGAATGTTCTTGGAGGGCAGTGGTGTGAACCTCAGTGCTTTAAGATCCTTCAGAGTTATCAGACCTCTGCGTACCATTTCCAGTGTAGCAGGTCTTAGAGTGATCGTTTCGTCTCTGATCAACGCTATGCCTCTTCTCAGAGACTCACTTCTTGTGCTAATGTTTTTCTTCTTAGTGTTTGCGATTGCAGGCTGTTAATTATTTACAGGTGCCCTGAAAAACAGATGCTTCAATGAAGAGACTGGAGTAATAGACCTTTCTGTAACAGAATTTTGTGGTGGAGGTAACTCCTGTCGCCCAGGCCATTACTGCGCAAAATCAAATGAGAATCCTGCGAATGGTGCTACAAATTTCGATAACATTACTTTCGCTCTTCTCTAAGTTTTCCAGGTAGTCTCAATGGAAGGATGGACAGCAATTATGGTGGCTCTTATGCAATCAGTTGGTACTTGGATTTTTATCTATTTCTACCCAATTATCTTCATTGGAGCCTTCTTCTTGCTTAATCTTACCTTGGCCGTCATCAAGGCTAAGTTTACAGAGGAGATGAACAACAAGCAGGAGAATGCAGGGCCGCCTAAGAAAAAGAAGCTTGATGATGCGCCACTTAGCAGCGAAGATGAGGACGCCAAGGCAACTGAGATCAAGTAGCTCATTGAGGGGATAAATGAGGCCAAAAATATGTCGCCAAGGACCAAGTAGAACGAAATCGAAAAGATAAGGATAGGCTAAATGATAAAGAAAATCGACCGGGCTTTCATCAAGAGAGAGGTCGAGCACAAAATCGTTGAGAAAGAGCATGAGGAGGAGCTTATTCATTTTTCACCTAACAAGTCTCAGTTCTAGAAAAAGAATCTTCTCTAACAAAGCAGGAAGCTTGGTGCTGCGGACAAGATTTAGATCTTGAATCCATCAATGAAAGTTCAAATGGCAACTCCCGCTGCATCTGTCAAGGGAACCATGAAACCTATTCCAGAGAACCTCAACTATTCAGAGGTATTTTATAGCAACAAAAGAACTGTTCTGACTCTTGGAAACGCACATCCAGGAAAAGAGTTGATGGACATATTTGTGGCAAATCAACAGGATCAGTTTAACAAAACTGGCTCTAATTTCAGCAGGAAAAATGGCGGTAACTTTATGCTCGGAAATCTTGATGGCGCCACAATTGCCGAAGAAGAAGAGGAATAGCGCATTGAGATAGAGGACATCAACCGTAAAAAAAGAGTTGTGGCGCGTGGCATGCCCTAAAGGGGTGGAAATATGAGTGACATTGAAGAAGCCAGCAGATAGTAAAAGAAAATGTCATAGACTACTCATGGAGCAGCCAAATGGTTTGGGAAAATGTTTGAGGTTAGGTAACCTCAAAATAATCTTCTAAATGAAGGAAATGCTGAAAGGGATAAAAAGCTTGTGTTTGCTGGAATAACTAACCAATAAATGAAGCCTAAAGCTCAAAACATGCCAGCATCTTTCAATAATACCGCTCAGAGATTTTTGCCAGATTAGCAAGAGCGTGAAGAAAATGCTAAGAGAGAGATTTATGAGAATATCACGAAGAACTTTGACATTTTTGAATTTCTTGAGGCCGAAAATGCGAATTCCCAGCCAGTCCTTGATAAACAAACTATTGGAACCACACCAGCTACATATGGTTTAGCTGCAGCCGATGATGAAATGAGTGATGATTTAGAATTCCATATTCAAGAACTAGACCGCAAAGTGGAGGCGATGCTTTATCAAGACAACAATGGATCGAGTGGAACTTACCTCACAAATCCTAACATTGAGGATATTGACAGACTCAACAATATTGTTAGCAGAGAGGGTCTGCGGTAGGACCCAGAAGATGGGGAACCAAAAAATGCCGTGTTGAAGCGAGGATCAACGCAGGCAACTTATGAAGGCAATTTCGGGGCTGTCTCTAAATAATCACCCCTTGAGATGTCTGAATACAAGTATACATCTCCATTCATGCAAAACCTAAGAAAATCGAAAGAAAAGACTACAAAGAAGAGGAAGTATCCGAAGAAAGACAGGTACCCAGACTTAGTTTATAGGGGAAACACAAAGGGTTTGGTTGGTATATTCCGTGCTTGCAAGAAAATTCAATTAGTTTCCAATGGCCGTGACTTCAAGCAAGAATACATAATGCTGAGAAAACGTGCTCGTTCTTTGGTCAATAGACCTCCAACAAATCTTGATGATATGCATATAGGAGATGAAAATGCCGAGGAGATTATGAATGCGACCTAGAAAAGTGACAAATCAAATGCGAATGCCTAGCCAACTATCCGTGCTAAGAGTATTGAAAACAAAAGGAAATAATTGCTTGCTCACTCTATCAAGTTTGAAAAGAGAATCAACCTGATGAGGAATAGAAGGGCTCAATATTTCGCTCCAGAAATAAAGCTTATTGAAGCTGACCATGAAGCTTTAGATAAGGCCTATGAAGAATACGTTTTCAGTCGTAGAAAGATCAAGGTTAATCCGATCTTGATGGACGAACCTATGCTAAGAAAGAGAATTCTCTATCGCAGTGCCTCTTCAGACCCAGTACTTCGTCATAATGAGTACCTCGACTTGAAGAACAGTTTGGGACTTTCCACCAAGAAAAACAAGCAGCTCCATATTTTCGACTTACACGGGATGCATTAAGAGGAGGGCGGTTCTTTGCTCGACATTGAGACCTAGAGAAGTTAGCCGCTGGAGCAGGACTACGTGAGAGTTGTGATGAACTAAGAAGTGAAACAGAAGGAGTTCGAGAGGTATCATGAGCATGAATACGTGCCGAACATGGAAGACATACTACAAGAGAAAGAGCTAAAGATTGTTGTCAAGATGACTAATATGAAATTTGGCTCCATCAATGACATATTTGAGAAGTCGGGCCCTGGAAGGTTTATGACTGACCGCGAAAAGTTTTTACTTGAAAGGGAAAAAAAGAAGAAGGAAGCTTTGAAAATGAAGCTGCCAGTGCGTGTTCCACCTAAAGATATAATCCTTGGTTACCAGAAAAAACTTCACTTTGTTCCAAAATCTTTCCATGAAAATTTATTGCGTACTGAATATGTTCCGTCTGATGAAGATTAAGATGGAATGCTAAGCCGTATTGAGGACCAATTCAATTACAATCATAGATCCCACATTTACAACACCGGAACCATTTCAGTCGTTGTCTAGAAACCACACAACGACAACAAGATCATGAACTGGAACTATTTTGCAAATATTTAGGCTCTTGAGCGTGATGCCAAGTATGAGCAGGAAATGATATTGATTGAGGAGGAAAAGTTGGCTAAGGAGGCATAACGCAAAAAGCCGGGTATTATCCTCTATGACAACGAAAAGATCGATCATAAGGCATGGAGGACACAGCTGCCCAGCTACACTATCAATGCAAATTCCATGAAACTTTATAACACCTCTCAAAATGTGTACAGTAAGACCTAGAAGGATGAGAACAACATGAATAGTAGCCAGTAGGAGAAACATTACGATGTGATCCATCCGCCCCCTAGACCTGAGCCACTCACTGACAAGCAGATCCTCTCCTACATGAACTTCGATTGCAAGAGAAGTTCCATCTTCAATTCAATGAACTTCGCCAAGCTCCCGGACAAAATCTACAAGAAGGAGATGCCAGTCGAAGGCAAGGGGATTAGAGTGAGAAAGAAGGTCAAGGATGAAGATATCAAGCCGATCGAGGTGTCTGATGAAGAGATTGAAGAAAAGAAGAGCCGCAAGATTGACTACTTCTTAGACAGGAAGTTTGAGGGAGCTTTCCATATTGAAATGGCTAAGAATCAGGTGTTCAGGAGACCTAGAGATTGGTTTGAGTGGAGCGGTCAGGACGTTCTCTCAAAGTTTGATCCATACAAGGTAAAGCTCGCCATTGGAATGCTAGATCCCATAAGAGTATGGCCTTATGCTTTTCATGGCTATGTCAAAAAGTGGCGTATCGTTCTCCGTAAGATAATGAATGGGCCATTAGTTGAACACGGTATGACAGTTTGTGTTCTTGGTAACACAGTCGTCCTTTCTTTGGACTACTACGGTGCAAGTGATACAGTATAGGAAATTTGTGCTGCTGCAAATACATTCTTCACTCTCGTCTTTGCCGTTGAAATGTTCTCTCGTATCATCGCTATTGGTGCTCCAAAGTGGCTGGCAGACAAAATGAACTATATGGACGGTACAATTGTCATGTTAAGTTTGGTCGAAATGATATTTATGAGTGGAGGCGGTGCATTGAGTGCCTTAAGAGCTGTGCGTATATTCAGAGTGTTCAGAGTGCTAAGAGTCGCACGTCTTCTCCGAGGCCTTAAATCAATGATGCAGATTATCAATGTCATCCAACGCTCGATATCAAGTTTCATATACTTAGCAATGCTTCTCATGCTTTTTATCTTCATTTATGCACTCCTTGGCATGCAAGTATTTGGAGGTGCCTTCAGAGATCCAGAGGTTGTAGGAACAGTGCGTTACAATTACGATTCCTTCATTAGTGCCTTCATCACTTCATTTATTTTGCTCACGACCGAGAATTGGAACTCTGTTATGTTCTACGCATTCTCAGGAGATACTACATAAGCCCTAATCGCAATCTACTTTGTTTCATGCATTTTTATTGGCAACTGGATGCTTCTAAATTTATTCCTTGCTATCTTGCTCGACTCCTTCTCACAGGTCGAGGAGGAAGATATGATGACGCCGGAAAAGCGTGAGCGCATGCGCTTGATCATGCTAGATGAACTCAAGATCAAAGAAGGAGAAGACTTTATTGAGGGCATGGAAGAGCTGTACGTATGGTCATTTAACGTTAGTACTGAGAAAAAGTAAAAGAAAAAGAAGAAAAAGAAGAAGAAGAAGACTCAGGAAGAAATATAGGCAGAGTAGCAGCCCGCGGGTAATATTCTCGAAGAGAGCTAAGAGGTTGATTTGAACGAACTTGCAAAGAGAGATTAGAAGGCGTTGGCAGAGAGATAAAAGTTATTTAGAAATATTGAGTGCGAAAATTCGTGCTATCTACTATCAAAGGTACGTATTTATTATATTGTCTCTAAATCATTATTATTATAGCAAAACTTATTCAGAATATTCTGTTACAAAGTCGTTCATCATGGAAAGTTTGAATCATTCATCATGCTATTGATTGTTGGAAGCTCTTTCAAACTTGTTTTTGATACTTACACCGACAAATTGCCGGCAGATGATCCTGTTGTAAGCGATCCAATAATTTGATTAAATTAATAAATAGACTATTTACTCCTCCAAAGTCGATTTAGTGTTCTAAGTATTCTTTACACTTGAAATGCTGCTTAAGATAATTTCTTTCGGCTTCGTCATGGACGATAACTCTTACCTTTCAGAGTCTTGGAGTTAAATGGATTTCTTCATCGTCACAACAGGTTTAATTGACACCTCACTCGAGGGAGTAGATATCGCATTCTTGAAGGTGCTGAGACTTCTTCGTATTTTGCGACCCCTGAGATTCTTGTCTCACAGTTCATCCATGAAAACTCTTATTGAAGCTCTTATGGCCTCAATTCCATCTATAATGAATGTCGGAGTCGTTATCGTTATCGTATTCTTAATGTTCGCTATTTTGGGAGTCAACCTATTTGCAGGAAAGCTACAATCGTGCACCGTTGATTTTTACAAGATAAATACCATGCAAGAGTGCTTTAAGGTCAGAGGCAAGTGGACAACATTTGATTAGCACATGGACAATGTAGTGAGAGCTATGATAACACTGTTTGTCGTATCTAACAATGAAGGCTGGCCAGACGTCATGTATGCATACGGTGACGCAACTGGAGTGGAGACAGGACCGAAACCAGGTGCAGGCATGGGAAATTGCTTCTTTTTTGTTGGTTTCGTATTCGTAGGTAGCTTCTTCTTCCTCAATCTATTTACTGGTGTCCTGTTCTTGAACTTTGAAAAAGCTTAGAGAGATGAAGCTGATGCTATGCTTTTGGATGGTGATGAAGTTAAATGGGTAGATATGATGAAGATGATATGCGATGAGCAACCTGAAATTATCAAGATTCCAAAGAACCCTATTAGGAGATGGGCATTCGACTTCACTCGTGACGAGGGGCGGTTTGCAAACTTTATCATGGCTTGCATTATCTTGAATATATTCACTATGGCTGCTACATTTGAAGGTCAATCAGACTCTTACTCAAATATTTTGGAGAAAATAAACTATTTCTTTACAGCAGCATTCACAATGGAATGCGGTTCTAAATTAATTGCTCATGGAGGTCACTATTTCAATTCTGCATGGAACAAATTTGACTTCTTTGTCGTTTCAGCTAGCTTCTTGGATATAGTGATGGCTAACATGTCTGCAAACTCACTCAAGGTTATCAGAGTGGGACCTTAACTAGCTAGAATTATGAGAGTAATGAGAGTGAGTAGACTATTCAAGCTACTCAACAAATACAAGGGTCTTCAAGCCCTTATGTCAACCATCACGTTCTCACTTCCATCTGTTATCAACGCCTTTGCCCTTCTCTCTCTCGTCTACTTCATCTTCTCTATTTTGGGTGTCTTCTTCTTCAAAGACGTTATTGAGGGTGAGTAACTTGAAGACTATATGAACTTTAAGGACTTCACTCATTCTCTCGTAATGATGCTTCGTTTGTCAACTGGAGAGGACTGGCCTGTAGTCATGTATGACTTGCAAAACACAGATGTTGACTGCATTCCTAATGTTAATTGCGGTACAGGATATGCACCCATATTCTTTATTATGTTCGTGCTAATCCAGCAGTACATCATGGTCGACTTGTTCGTGTTGATCATCCTGCAGCAGTTCGACTTGTATTACCTGCCGACAGACAATGTGCTCGATCGTTTTAAGACCGACGTGAACAGCTTCAAAGTCACGTGGAAGAAGTTCTCGGCCGACTTCGACGGGTTCAAAATTAGAGGAAACGACGTGCAGAAGTTCATGAAGGAGCTCAAGGGCGACCTGGGCATGTCTATGATTAAGGATAAGAAGACGGTGGAGCGCGAACTTGTCATTATGAACCTTCAAGCGTAATAACAAATTCAAATTCATAGCTTTGAAATATAGGGATGCTGACGGATACATCTACTTTAACGAGCTGCTTTATAAGACGATGAAGCGCAGATATGCTAACGGCCGCACAAAGAAGAAGGTGTTGTATGAGTTGGAGCTCGATACCCTTGAGAAGCTAGAGAAGATCATGAAGGTACAGATGCTTTTGTCAAGAGCCAAGGAAAGAAAGAATGCTGTTGCTGTTAATCCTTTCCTGGCTATGATGTACAAGAACATGTCATTCAGCGTGTGGCGCACTATATATGGTAAGTAACAAATTATGATTCCACTTCTTCTCTTTTCCTTACTTTTATCATTTTTAGAGACGAACCTTCCAAAGAGAATCGCTCACATGCAGCTCGGCCTTGAGAGAGAGATATCAGAAGAGGAAGAAGAAGAGGTCGAAGACTTGGATGAACCTGACTACGAGTATGTGACTGAGGACTTCGAGGTGATCGAAGAAGTCGCATAAGAACAGCAGCCACAAAACCCCATGGAAATCGAGCAAGAATCGCCATTCGCCTTTCACGAGGGCGGGTCTAGAGAAAGCGAGGGACACGGCATGCCGAGGCACAGGTTCATGGTGCGAAGTGGCGAAAAGAGCATGAGGAAAAGCTACAGCCAAGAAGAGGACTCCAAAGAGGAGTACGAAGGCAAAAGGAAAGAATGAACAGGCTCCAGGAAGCACAGGGGAGCTATGAAAGGGCTCAAGATATGAAGGAACAAGGAGCTATAACTGCGAAAAAGTGAAAAAGCCTGAGAGAGGTTAAGTAAGGGCTAAGTCTCAAGGCTGCAAACATTACCTAAAGTATAATATAGAGAGATAAACTCAATATCATCAGAGTTGAAAACTAAGAAACAAACCTGGAGTCATCAACTTGATGCGCAACTCACTCAAGCTGCGCATCAAGGGAGAAAAACTACTGATTATATTATAAAAGCCCTAATCTGACTTTTTCACAAGCTAATATGACGGTGACAATGTTAGGTATCTGAAATCAAAGGAAGGACAAACAAATGACAAGATTGCATTCATTAGAGAGAAACCCTCGCCACTCAAGTGTACAACAAATCTTAGTGCCTCACTTTCTTTGTAATGTTTTGTGTATTTGTTGACCAGGTCGTGTCGCACCCTTCTCTCTGATAGGTAAAGTTGCAAAACATGTTGCGCGCGACCTTCCTGCAGTCCATCAACACTTTTGTTCATTGACCTTTCTTAGTTCCCATATATTTAGCACACCGTTATATATAATTCACATGAATAATTATTATATATTACATATCTGCTTCTTATCCCGTCTTTGTTGACTCGGGGTTTTGGGGTTTTGGGG
>VFQS010004427.1_pt1 | contig 10186 bp, 16 predicted proteins | sample 3512361 | NCBI WGS metagenome assembly VFQS01 (sample SAMN10412375, study PRJNA504923) | tailings metagenome | isolation source: Relicate 1 Philex TSF3 active mining | place: Philippines | reverse complement strand
TGAAGTACACGGAAAACGATGAACAGGCAATGTCTCCTCTTTGTACCCCACTCCATAGACAGGAATATGATCCATATCCGTCTGGGGTATCTTGCGATACACCTTCTGCCGATCATCGTACCGATCGTACACGTACACCATATCACGATGTATGTACTCCATCAAGGTTTGCTTGAAACCACTACCATACGTATCCTCCAATGCTTCCGTCAATTTGGCATTGGGCTTGCTCCAACCGACTTCATATCCATATGGTTGCTTCGAACGGTACAAACACACCTCTACCAGATTGACGCTCGCATCCTCAACCAGAAAGCTTAACATCTTGTCTCTTCTATCCCACACTTAAAAAATGATCTCAATTTTTGCTTAAGTTGATATCTGTATAAGGATTTCAGGATAGCTTAATACAATGGCGGCGACTACAACTCTCAGTCCCCAAAATGTGCAGACCATGCGCCAAAGTATTCGAGACCTCTATGAGTCAATTGGGCTGAGCTCTATCGAAGCGCAAGATCTGGAGATCGGAGTATACAACAGCACTTTGGATTACGCCAGCACAAACGGCATCGTATTGTCATGGGTATCCGACTTGTTTCGCGAAGTCTATTTGGCAAAGGCACGGAGCCTGTATGCCAACATATGGACCAAAAGTTACATCAGCAATACGAAGCTGATCGAACGCCTCAAGGAAGGAGAGTTCGCGCCTCATGAGATCGCAAACATGACCAACGATCGTATGTTCCCTGAACATTGGAAGGAAATCGTGGAGAAGGAACTGCTCCGTTCCAAGGCGGCCTACGAAGTAACTCAAGCCGCAATGACCGACCAAATTAAATGCGGCAAATGCAAGAAAAACAAGATTTCATACTACGAGCTTCAAATTCGCTCCTCAGACGAACCATCGACACACTTCTACCGCTGCCTCTCATGCGGTCACAGGTGGAAGCATTGATTACACGCGGCTCATCAGCGACATGAAGTCGTCACACAATTGGTTCATCGTCGTATATTCCCCTTTCATGATGTTGTATGCCTGAATGAACTGTTTTCCTTCCTGTGTAAAATGAGCATACTGACTGTACATCTCATACAACGCTTCAAACGCCCGTTCAATGTTGTCAAAGCAAAGATACGTATTCTGTTCATAAGGAATATGGGGCAAATAGGATGTATGAATACAAACTCGCGAGTTTCGGTGTACTAGATTGGCCAATGTTTTGAAACATGATGCCTTTTCAACTTCTTTTTCTGTTTTGGTATTCACCACATGCACGAATTTCCATAACAATGATGAGATATCCATCGTATAGGTACAGTAGCCGATATGTTTTTAAGTTGTTTCGGGTCATTTTTTTCACAACCTAAAAAATGATGGTCACGGTGTCTACGTGCCATGTAGACACATCATTCATGATAACCCCCTTTGAATACGTAAATTCCGATCGCTGCATGCTGGTCCGTTTGAGGGACATTGGAAATGAACAGTGGGAATACACTCTTCGGCAAATCCTTGAATGCGAACGAGACGATTGTCGGTGGAATGAAGTCATTGACATCACCATCGTTATGCAAATGAAAGACTCTCGTACTGCGGAAGCTCTGAGAGGCGTGCGTCGCGTATGGGATGACATCAACTTTCACACCACCTGTAAGGATCGCATTGTCGACAAAGCGTGCCGCATGAGCGAACAAACGTATAAAAAATATTTGAAATCATGTCACGATGTTGCTGTGGAACACCTGCTTGACAGCGTAGAAGTGCTGCAAAACATTCGCCCAGAAGTAGATGAAGTCGATATGAACGTATGCAAAAAAGTCGTACACAGCCTCACTGAGGCCTTTCAAGGAAGACGGTAAAATCATGGCATTCGTTTTTTGGTAGTTGACTGCTTCTTGACTTAAGGATTAAAAAGGGTTACATGTATCAATCATGAACAATGTATCTCTCATGTCGATTCTACGTCGTATGACATCCGTAACGCAAGATCTGGAACGTGAAATACAAGCCAATGGGGACTCTTCCTACAACTCATGGACCGACATCCAACCCACTGAAGACGGGTTCACGATCGAACTCAGCTTTCCAAACGTCCAAAAGTCCGATATCGACATACAAATCTCAGACGATCGTGTACTTACGATCCAAGCCGAAAACGAGACCCATGCACAAAAAATATCAAGATCCATCTACATCCCTGAAGAAGCAGATATCAATGCCATCTCTGCCACATTTGAAAATGAACTGCTCACCATTTCTCTTCCCCGCATTAAACACGTGCCTCGAACGATGAAAAAGGTTCATGTTCAATAATTGCGCATCAACTCCGTAACGGCAATGAGGTCTAGATCCTCTACACGCCAATACTCTGTCTTCCCATTGGGCATCGGCCGTTTTACAATGTAAGGCATCTTCTTCTCCTTGAGCTCACGAATCGCAATGCTTCTCAACTCCATGTTGCTCTGGATTGTGAACTCCTCTGGAACTTCCACCAAGGGCGGGGCCCCACGCGCCAAATGCATGGTACGAAGTCCGATGAGCTGGTCAAATTCATACTTGGTCATAACTGGCATAGATTTATATGTGGAACGGTCCGCGCTCCTTACTTTGCTGATATCATCCGTTGCTACAAGACTCATGACTCGTAATGCTTGATAAACCTATCAAACCCTTACATCATTTTTTGGTCATCCAACTTCCATGTATGTCCACAGTACTCGCAACAATAGAAGTATTTCATGTGCACAGGGTGATATTTCACATAAAGCACACGAGGGGCATCTTTGGGCCCAGTACACTCTTCACTCGGACACCGAATGTTCGCGTCCTGAACACGCGGTAAGGTGGGATCAAACCGCAGATACTTGTTCTGATGTTGTTTATACAACAGATCATCCTCTGAATACACCGTCTGCGTAACCTTGAACGCCCCTGCCGTACGTGGATCCAACTCTTTCGAGAAAGCACAATGTTTGCAGTACTTGACCAGCTTTCCTTCGTTATCCTTCATATACAGCAAGTTATCACAATCATCACAGAACTCCATGGTGTTGTCTTTCTGTGATACCTCTACAAAGAATCGTATAAAATCCTTTATATTCAAATCAGTATGTCATTTTTTCATGCATTTAAGGTTTGCAGTTGTGTTTGTATCAAAGGAACAAGATGACCGAGCCCAAGACATTTAAACTTTATGTGATTCATACGCAAGCGTTGACCACACGCCAGTCACGACTCCATGGAACCATTCAATCCATCCGTCAGCTCGCTCATGCGGTCGGTATGCGCTTTCAAAGTATCCTCATTCTCAAACCCGATCCCCAGGAACTGGTTCCTAATCTGGCGAATCTGAATGCCAGAGTCACCTACACACCCACAGGAGACGCCGACTTCGATCGCCAATCCCACACATTGAATATCGAGGAGATTTCCAACATCGAGAAACACCGTGAAGCGTGGCGTCGGATTGTTGCCGCCAACAACCCCCAAACCGATATCGTCATGATCATGGAAGACGACAATCTGTTACCCGCTGAAAACCACGCCAACTTTGCAGCCGTCATCACCGCCGCCAAAAATAATGCAAACGGGGAACTATGGGATTTCCTAGACCTCAATATGTCCAAGCTCGAGGATGAGAATGATCCCTCAAAGCTGACGCTTTACAATCTCCACGATCACGTCAAAGTCCTGATTAGTAAGCAAGCTTACATGTTGACGCCAAAGCTTGCCAAGATGTTGTTGGCGGAAACGGAGACCATTCGATATAGTGCTAGGGTCCAGATGTCTCACGCTCTCTTCCAAAAGAAAGGCGAGTTCAACTGCCGTCTTACCAGCAAGCGTCTAATGCTAGAAGGCTCCAAGGTGGGAGTGTATCCTACGACTCTCCATGCGAACAACGTACTTATCTATAACGCCGAGTACATGCAGCTTTGGAACATGCTGAAAGACGGTGCCGACAAGATCGACGAAACCAAAGTCAGAGATATCTACAAAACCGTGGCACATGTCAAGAATCCTGACATCATGAATGTGTATGGAATGATCCTGTACTCGCTTGGAAAGCATGACGAAGCTTTAAAGATTTGGGACGAAGGTCTTGACCAATTACAAAAACTCCAAGGGCTCGTGAATCAACAGTCGGAATTGCTCAACAACATTATCAACAGTCATGGGGCATTACAGCAAAAAGAAGTGGATGAATACATGAAAACGCCTTCCAAATTCGCGGTCTAGGCAGATAGATTACGGGTAGCCGCCTTCACCAGGCTCTTGATTTCGGGCTTGAGGGCATCGAACGCGGCAGCCACACTGGCATTGATGGATTCACGGACCTTGGCCTCATCCTCGGTACGAGCGGCCGCATGGTTGTCCTTATCGGCAGCCCTTTCGGCGTCCATCTTGTCCAGACGATCGGTCAAGGCGGTTAGTTTGGACACGACGTCATCGATGCGGCGGTTGATCTTGGATATTTCGATCTGGGACATGACAAAGATTTATGATCTAATTATTTTTGACAGAAATTTTTTGGTCGAAATAGCGAACGAACCTTTGGACGCTTTCTCCTCTGATTGGAGAAGAGGGATCCTAGGGGTATCTTTCTCCAACAATGCGGGAGTGGTAGCACCACCAGGCACTTTGAATGCGGCCTGAATTTGGGCTGCGTGGATGGATTGTAGTGCCATCCCTTGGGCTTGCACCACTTTGCGAAGGGCGACTACTTCATCTTTTAGTTTCATCAATTCTTCGACAAGGTCCATCTACAAATCTACATGAAAAAATGAATATAAACGCTACTTAAACATCATTACATAATAGAATATAAAAATGTTGATCCCCATTCGATGCTTCACCTGCGGTAAGGTCCTTGCTGACAAATATGATTACTACACAAACGAAGTCGAAAAGCTGATGAAGTCCAACACAAATGCCGACACCACTACCGTAGCATCCGAAGCTGGGTCATCGAAACCAGTCAAGACCAAGAAGAAAGGCGGTGCTCCCAGTTCCCCTGTTCCTCCGACGCTCCTTGCTCCTCAAGGTGCCAAACATTTTGACGTCATGAGGACGGGGCACATCATGGACAATCTCGGACTGACACGCTATTGCTGCCGTCGACATATGCTCGGCACCGTGGACATGATGGAAACTATCTGATATTTATCATCTACAGTTATGGTAATGGACTTTAAGGAATACAAAGATTTGTATAAGCGACTTTTGGCTTCCACGGGTCGCGAAGAAATCGGAGATGATCCCAATCGTGTCAAGGAGATCGAACAAAAAATCAACCAGTTCCTCGAAAAGTATCCCTCCGTCATCCCTGCTGATAAGCGTCCCGATGCTTTATTCACCCAGATTTCCCTCAAGGAACTCCTCAAGCGAACCATTCAGACGGCGATTGATGTGATCAATGACGTATCTGAGGTGGTGACCAAAAAGGATTCTTTGAGTAAAACTGAGTTTCGGCGAAAACTGTTTCGCACGGTGACGGCCCCTGAACGACGCATGTATGTCGGCGTGTGGTTGGTGGTGGTGTCTTTTATTCTTTATTTCGTGGATTCCACGGCATAGAACAATCCCATCTTTGTCTTTTTTGTGTAGCGCATCTTGTGTACTAATGGTAGTGGATAGGACATATGGCAACCGATGCCTTGTTATTTATGTTTGGAGGCGCGGTCCTTTATTCGCAACTCGCACAAAGTACTACGCAAACGTTATTGGCGATTCTAATCATGTGTATCATCGCAGGGACCTTCTTTTGGCAGTATCAAGAAAAGCGCAAGCAAGAACAACATCTCACAGCAGTCCAGGAAAATAAACTCAATCGAGCGGTAGAAGGCCGTACCTTGGCAGATTCAGAGTCCTATGATGTAAAGAAGTTTCCGAAGGATGGCAAATTCAAATATCTATCGCAAAACCAAACGCTCATGCAGATCGCGACAGACATACGATACGTTCGGGCCTTTGACAAGGCACGGTACGGCGACTTGTTATTGCACATGGACAAGTTCCAAAAGACGTACATTTACATTCTGTCGAATCGGACTCCATGTGACATCGGAATCCCGACGCTCCTTGATCTTCGGTCTCACATCGCTGACCTCATGTATAGCATGTATCTGATCATCCCGAAAACCATGAAACATGCCTATGGCCTGGATCCATTTACCGCGTTGGAAGACAACATCACCACTTTTACGTCATTATCACGGACGATGTTGCAAGTCATAGAAGGCCATTGCAAAACCCCCATCCCCTACACGCAACCATATGAAAAGCACAATGCCAAGTTTCTCTAGCGCATAAAATTTTGTCCTGTCAAATTATAGTAAAAATGAGTGGGTATGATAATGACAGCATTCAGAAGATCAATGTTGCATTAGATCAAATGATAAAACTTACGAAGTATCCCCTTAATCTCGCCACTTCAGACCAAGCTGACCGAGAGTACCTCTTCAACAACAGAGTTGATATCGCAAACGCATTACGTGAACTTGCAAATGCAATTGAACTAAATGATGTACAAGTAGTGCCTGCAGTACCTCCAACGTTTTTAGGAGTTGCAGCAGCTTCAAACGTTGCAGGTACTGCAACTGCACCTGCAGTAACTCTCCATACTGCATCTTCAGTATCTTCATCAAACTTACCATCTGCACCAACCAAGATTAGCTTGGATCAACTCAAAACCCTCATGAATCAAATTGCTTTTTCGTTTGATACACTAATCACACCCAAAAAGAAACTGAACTCCAACCTGATTGCAAAATCGGCCAGCTCAATGATTAATAATTTGACTGACAAAGGTGACGCATACAATATTCTTCCCAAAGCACTAGATACAGCTAATCTAACAAATAAAGAATTGATAAAAATAGCCGATGTATTCAATAACAATAAAATGTTTAAGAAAGTTGCTGCCGAAATAACTGAGCAGATTTTTGGCCGCAATGGGACAGCGGATGACACAATTTCAAAACTCACTAGCGGTCTTATTATGTCTTTAAAAGAAAGTCAAAAACTCACTAAGAAATTAAATCAAAATAAATTGTCATCATTAATTAATCATATATTTGGTAGTAAGTATTAGTCTTACAGCAGAGAACTTGCCCAGATTCGTTGGTAATATTTTAGATGGTTTGTAATAAAATCGAATCTCACCGTAAGGATTTCGCGGCAAAAAATTTGTGTCTCACAAATAGAGAAAATGCCAAAACTCGCCAAAGGTAAAGCAAAAAAGGAGATGAAGGGTGGAAATCCAGCAGTAGAACTCATAAATGAGATTACACAATTGATCGATAAGAAAAAATGGGATGCAATTGATAAAACACAGCTAGTAAACAAAATGAGGGAGCTTGTGTCGGAACTTGATAGAATGCCACATAAACTAGTTGCACAAACAACCATTGAACTTGATGCCGAAACTAACGTAATCGAAGAAGCCGAAAAATCAGTTGAAGAAGCCGAAAAATCAGTTAAAGAAGCCGAACAAGAACTTGCAAAAGCCAACGAATTATTTGAAAGAGCACGTAAACTATTTTCCGATGACACATTAGATAATCAAGACAAAAAAGGTCAATTAGAATCTATAAAGGACGAAATAAGTAATAACATAAACACCGCCCAATTAGCAATAGATTTTATCGAACTCCTGATCTCAAATACAAAGGATCCTGCTGTAAAAGACAAATTACAGGACCTATTAACTCGCTGTAACACAGCAGTTGCACAAATCAAACAAATTTCCGAGAAAATAAACAACATAGATCTAACTACCAGTTTAACTGGAGGCAAACTGAAAAAATCATCCAAGTCCAAAAAACAGAAGCAAAAAGGCGGTGAGCTCATGGATACGGGTGCCATCTACAATGTTTCGGGTTTGATTACCGACGCCAATAACCCTCTGGCCATTGGAGACTTCTCCCACCTTGCCAATGTGAACTCGCCCTTCTCCGCTGGTATGGACACCTCTCTGTTCGCCACCACCAACAGCGTGCCCCCCGTCATCATGAACAAGATTACTCCCCCCATGAGCGGTGGCAAGGCCAAGGCCGCTAAAAGCAAGAAATCCGAGAAGGCCAAAAAGCGCAAAGACTAAAGTCGTCTCTACTTCTACCTCGTTTTTATGGAATGTTGAAAACAAACGATCAACATCGATCAAAAAATGACCCTCGATGACTGCTCTTTGTGTACATCAACAATCATGAGTCAACAACTACCCACCGCCCTGGATACCATCGCGAAAATGAAGGAAACATTCACTGACATGACGCAAGGTGGATCCCCCATGGCATTTGAAAAATATATGTATTACTCGGAAATCTTGCGCAAAATCTCAGAAAAGAGATACCTCGGCCCAAATGCGAAAATCACCATACCACAAGACCCTGAAGACGGTGTCCCAGAAGTGCCCACCGCTCAAAAACCATTGTTTCAGTGAAACGGTAGGTGAACAGCTATAACAATCCAAAATTCATCCATTTTGGATTTGTATATAAGGATTGGTTGGGCTTCTACCATACGGTATGCGCAACAGCTACAAAATTTGGTCAGATGACGACATCGCCCTCCTCAAATCCATGACGCAGAATGGAGTATCCATGAAGCGCATGGAACAAGTACTGGGACGGTCCAAGCGCGCCATTCAACATGCCTTCCAAAACATGCTGTTCCAACAATGCATGTACCATCCCTCTCCCAAAGTCGCCGAAGCCTACGACATGGACATGAACGATCTCGTAGAAGGTTTTGTGCCCCCCAAGTACTATCAACCCCTCGAAAATGAAGACATTGACCATTACGAGCCGAAATCACGCACCAGTGGCGAAAGCAGCACTTGGAAGCAAACCTTCTTCCTTGGACTCCTTACCGCCACTAGCCTGTACTATTATGTCACAGTCCTCAAGCTGAAACTCCCCTCGCCCTTCTACCTGCCATAATCATCCGATAAGCGGACGACATCGTCCAACTCGGGCGTAGACACCTCCACCACCTCTACGTCTTCGTCCACCGCACACATACGGTGCCGCTTCCAAGGAGCAACGTGAACTACCTCGCCAGGTCGCACCACAATGGTCTCGTTATCATACACAAAATGCATTTTTCCAGTCAACACCATGATCGTCTCTTCTTTTTGACAGTGATACTGCAAGGACAGCCGCTGACCACGATTGATGTGAATCACCTTGCCAACGTACTTGTCGGTATGCGCCCAGATCTTTTCGTAGCCCCATGGTTTCTCCACAATGCGTGGCGCAATCCTAGCTTCACTCATGGTTTGTGTTAATACAATTGAATGCATCCATTCTCTTATATGCCATGCAAAGCTGCGTCTTAGTACAGAGAGAACACTCTATTTTGTACTCTCTGTATAGGGTTTTTATATGACGTATGCAGTGGAAACACTTTTAAATCCACGCAGCTTTGTCTACAGCTGCAATCAAGAGGCCCTTGTGCTTCAAAGTGTAACCAACGATACGCGACTTTCTTTCGTCAATTCCACCGCGGGCAATTATCAGGTCACACCTCGTTTCATTCTTTCCGCCAGCAACGAAGACTTTCTTGTGATCAAGAACTCCAATGTGTTGGCCGACTTCTCTTTGGTGAACGGAGAACCAAGATTAGAGGTGCCAGGTCGGATTTTGGGACACATCATCGAGATCCCATCCACCCATACCACCACAAAAGCGGTCGTACTCCGCGACTACAATCCCAACAGCACCCACCAGTTTGCGGGTATTGGATTCACCGACGGTCAAAACGTGTATCAGACGCCATCTGACAACACCGCGCATGTATTCCAAGCCGCCATGGATGCTCTCTCCAGCCGCGAATTGATGCGCATTCAAACCAGCCAATGGGGTCAACCACAAGTCGGCATCGCCACGAATGCCATCGGCCTCTCAGGTGCCAACTCCAATCTCCGCCTCCGTGTGGGCGGTGACACCAAAATCGATGGTGGACTATCCGTATCAGGTCCCTTAGAATTCGATAGAACAGGGATCGTGCAATTGGACTCAAATCAACGCATTTCGTCCAACATCCTGCCTGATAAACTCTTGTATCTCGACAATACCAACAAAGTAGATCCCACCTACCTTTCGCATTCTTATCAGTTCCAATTCTTGCGTGGTCAAAAGAATGTAGGCATCGGAACCAAAGCACCCTTGCAACGCTTCCATGTAC
>VFQS010004426.1_pt1 | contig 10186 bp, 13 predicted proteins | sample 3512361 | NCBI WGS metagenome assembly VFQS01 (sample SAMN10412375, study PRJNA504923) | tailings metagenome | isolation source: Relicate 1 Philex TSF3 active mining | place: Philippines | reverse complement strand
CCCCAAAACCCCAAAACCCCAATCTGCCAATGATTTATCATTCGTAATTCGGTAGACAATATTTATCTATTAAATAATAAAGATGCAATCGTCCAAATCTAGTCTTGCCAATCCTGCAAAGAAGAAGCAAGCACCCCTAGGTAAGGAAACCAAAGTAGTTAGGCAGAATCAGCGTCAATCTTCGCAGCGATCGAACAAGAAGCAAGAATCCAGCTCATCCTCTTCCTCATCTTCAGAATCGAGAAGGGGAAGCGGGAGTAGCAGCAGTAGCAGTAAGAGTCGATCACCGCGCACATCGTCAGGCAATCTTCGAAAAACGAAGGATCTGGAAGCGAAATTAGAGATGGCCATTTTTGACGCCAAGGACACAACAACTAAGAAGAAGAGAGGCCCTTCGCCAAAAGGGAAGCCATAACAGAGGCCGGCTAATCCACCGGTGAAAGTGACTAAGGGAGTCACAGATAAGTCTCAATAAGTTCAAACAAAGATAGTAGTCAAAAAAAATTAAGGTAAGCATTTTTAAGATAGGTGACAGGGTGTTGCTTCCGAGGTAAGCCTGGCAAAGAGGGATTCTTAGGGGTTTTCTGACACATGAAACTTAACCAAGAATATTCCTTCAATGCCATCCTTACTCTCAATTTGATTGATAAAATAACGATTCATGTTTTTCCAACTACTAAGTACAAGGTCGAAATAGGATGATTATAGAATCATTAGACCTAATCAAATAAGTTGATTTTATGATGCGAAAACAGTTCTCAACAGATGCTTCACAATATGCCAGCCGATTTTCCCTCCCTCGGCCGCCCTATTTGCCTGATCGAAATTATTATAATTCGAATTTAATTATTATAATTGCTCACTAATCATGGTTCTTTTTTTATATAGCTGCCCCACTTGCGGAAGATAAAGAAAGCTAGCCCTTGAAGAAAGCGGCTGGTATTACGAAAGACACTCAGAAGGCACAGGCACCCCAAACACCCAAGACCCAATAAGTGTAACGCTAGACAACGCTCATAACTCAAGTAAAAGAAAAGCCAAAGACTTAGCCATAGCCACTTAAACCCCAAAAACAGCCTGTGAAAAATGAAAATGAAGTCATGAAAAGCAGTTCATCTTCCTCGAGCGAATCAGAGTTAGAAAAAGAGGAGGAAAAATCTGGGACTTCCACTAGAAAAGAGCAAGAGGATGAAGAAATGAAGTCCGAGAAATCTAATGAAGATGAGAGCGACGGAGATAATAGCAGTAGTGATAGAGAAGAGGAGGAAGAGAAGGAACCGATTGAGCTAAGCTACAAGCTGTATGAGTCTATCAAGAATGATGAAAAGGTCACACTAAGTAAGGGCGTAATCAGCGAGAAGATGGCAGATGAGGATGAAGTTGAAAACAAAGTCTGCAAGGTATGCTTCCAAGAAGTGTACTATCCAAATGCTGATAAGGCCATAACCAAAGAAAATAAGTAAGATCCGGCAAGGAAACTCTCAGATGGCGAATGTAATTTTTTCAATTTGTTTGATTCTTTGTTATAGGCCTTTATCTCATGGTTTATTGCAAGTATTGTCAGTTAAATGTGCACTGGAACTGTATTGGGACAGATAAAGAACTAGTGAGGAAGTATAAAAACAAAAAGGCTTACTATTTCTTTGAATGTGACAAGTGCAAATTTAAAGAGCTTCAAAAGGAAAACCCTGGAAAATATAAGTTCAACTTTAGTTTAGGAACAACTTCAATTGCATAGCAATTGACAAAACATGAACATATTCAATGTATAGCTTGCGAAAGTAATAAGGGAATACTTAAATCTTTCAATATTCAAGTTCAAGAAATATAACAAGAGGAAGAGGAAGAGGAGAAAAGCTAGGATTCTAAGTCAATGTACACATTCTTTTATCATCCAATATGTGCAATGAGCTTTCCTGAAACTTTCAAGCAAATAGTAACACCGCATTCTGTTAGTTTTACTCTCAGAGATACCTCTTTAACAAACCCAATTTTGTAGTCAAAGAGAGAAAGAGCTCATTTAGGAGCAAAAAGGCCTCGCACAAATGATTCTTGCAAGTTTTGTAAATAGCCATTCGGCCTCCTGCTTAAAAGCGAATCTGAGAGGCCAGATAAATCCTTCTAATCTGCTCATGCTTTTTGCATTCTAGATCAGTAATACATATCTGAGCAAGTGGGTGATGAAAAATATGATTTTTGCTACCAAGTTCTCATGGATGAAGAGAATAATTTTTAGCCAAGAATTCATGTGAAGTCTGAGAACTAAAAACTTTAAAGTTGCATGTGCAGAGGTAACGTTAAAAGTACAAATATGTTGAGTTGCGATGCTTGCAATAATTGGTTTCACAAGTTATGCATAAACCTTGAAGATAATAGCATTGAAGTGGATAACTATACATGCTTGAAGTGTTTTGAATGGCAAGATCACCTTAATAGAAACTTGATACCCATGAACTTCCAGTAGAGAGACTTCAAAACCTTCCTCAACAAGGACTAAACTTATTGGAAGGGTATTGATTCTCTCGTCAACTACATGGAGAATTGTGACATTGCAATTCAGCTTCCAGTCAAGTACTTCGAGCATTTCATTATCCTCAAGACCTGGCATTAACTCTCCAACCAAATTTAAAACAATGTTGTGTCAGAAGAACTATTCAACCAGCATATCGAGGAAGCCAAATATATCTTCCCACTTATAAACACTGATCCTCTCTCGAGAGTACTTAATGCCAAGAAAAAGAAAATTGAGGATATCATAGCGGATGGCTGCGCAGAATTGGTTATAATGGACCTGTTAAATTCAAACAACAATTCGCCGGCGGTATCACAAATTACAATCTTAAACAAAGAGCAAAGAGAGAAACACAATAAAGAGATAGTGTAAAAAGCGGAAGAAATGGAGAAAAAATGCTTGGAAGAGGCAAAACTCATCAATGATTCGGTGCTTGACCTTAAAAAGTATTCGCAAAAGAGTTAATTGTTGCAAGAAGCCTACGACTTGCTGAGGACTCAGAACAAACCTGCCATATCTGAGATTAAGACTCTATTTGAAAAGGTCAAGTCCATCAATTTTCACCTGGAAGATGGTTTCTCTACTATTGAGACACTCAATTCAATGATCAGTGAATATGAAAGATGGTTCTAAGAGTCTATGGGAAAATTCAAAATGAGCACCCCCGAAGAGGACACAGTGAGAGATCGCATTGAAAAAATCAAGTCTCGTAAAGTTGGACCTAAGCGCCAAGACTTCATATATCGTCTCTTTAAATAGTACCTTGATTAAAAGACAAGCATTTAGGATGCAGGTGGTATTTAGGAATCGGCAAAATTTTTGAAGGTAGACGTTTCAGAAGAGCTTTCATATCTTGACCAGCTCATCATAGTAATCAAGCAGATAGAAAAAGATAACGAAAAATTCAGCAAAAATCCTTAGAAGTGTCAAAAAACTCTTAATGAAGCAACTGAGAAACTCATTTAAGCTTGCTGCTTTCCAATAAAATCTGATAAGATTGATGGCTTCCTTGAAACCTGGCACAAGTCAGCTTTATGGACCGTCCAAGCCAAAAATTTCTTAATAGACAAACTTACTGATGACCAATAGATAGATCTCAGCAACAAGATGGATATTGATGAGGAGAATGCTGAGGCTCCCCTTAAAAAGCAGAAAGCAAAGACAGACTTTATATGGTCCCTTGAGAGAGCGGAAAAACTATTCTCAGAATTTTAGGACGCCGACCCTCAACTTTTTGTTGACTAAGAAGTCTCCAAGAAAGTCTAAGTAAAGTTAGATTGCATATCAAAGTTAAAGAAGGCAATTGGCTCCAATCTTCTTGATGAGGTGAGCGATGTCAAGATCTTGCAAGACTTTATTGCTCAACTTGAATCTATGCAGACGACCGATTTTAATCTAGAAATTCATCGCATTAAAGAGAAAATCAAGTTAGTTCAGGATATCACTGATTATATTGAAAATAAAAAGAATTCTAAATAAAGCCTTGAGATGCTAGAAAGCCTCGATGATCGAGTATAGAGCCTGGCTGACAACGAATGTAATTATCCTATATTTCTTAAACATTTTTCTAGAATATCCTGCAAACATTGCTAAGCCACTGGTTTAATCCTTAGACTCTCGTCTTAGTTAAGTACGCGAAATAAAGAAATCTTTCTATGACATTTTGGCAACTAAATGCCAGGATTTCTTTACGCTAAATGTCGACAAGGAGTTGAGGGCAATTGTGAACAAAGGCGAGTAGCAGTTCCACATCGACATGAGCAAAGAGCAGAAGATTGTTGACAACTACGATTATTCGAAAGGTTGGTTCATGGAGACTTTTGATAGACTCAAAAAATGCACAGAGTCGTTGCACAAAATAGACTTCACAAACTTTATCCAACTTTCGACGGTTCTCAAAGATGAAAAAGAGTGTGTAGCTTTGCTCAAGAACCTGACAAAATCGCCGGAACAATTAGTTGGAGCAGCCTAGAACCTCTGGCGCTCAATTTTTGGCGTGAAATGGCTCTTCGACGCCACCCGACTCCTCAAGTATGACCTGAAGGCACAGTCTGTTGCGCCCACTCAAGAGATCGAATTGAAGATGATCGTTGATTTAGATGTCCGTGCAAGTGAGCTACTCAACTTGGACTATGAAGAAGAAGTTCGAAAAGCGACACCATATAGTCAGCTATTCCGTGAGTTCTCAAAGCTCGTTTCTTGCATCAAATAGTTCGATGAGAAGTTTGGTAACTATCATAAACTACTCAAGACATTGGAGACAAACCTGGGGAGACTTGAAGAATTCAAAAAGGAGTGTGAGGACCTGACCTTTATTTTAAATGCACATAAGGTAAGAGTGTATACAAGATTGAACATTCTTAAATTTTAGATAACGTCGGCGAGTGGCGAACTTGAACTTCTCTCAAAAATACACACCTACATAGATTTCCTGCAACGCTATTAATAATTGACGCAAAATATTAATACCGAAGAAGAAAAATAGCCGAAAGAATAAGTTGAATTCAAGTTACCTTACAGCAAAGCCATGTTAATCTAGCAACTTGCAAGAGAGTCTTAGATTCCAGAGGACCTGTCTATTTTGAAACGCCTACGAGACTCGGTAGCGCGTTTCGAGAAATTTCAACGAGAATACTCGGACTACAAGCGCTACCGGACGCGTTTAATCAAGTCAAAGGGACAGTAATATAGTGCGAGCACGCTCTTAGACCAGAGGTTCACCACGGCTTTCATCAACAAGCTCATAGAGGAGAATGCGAATCTCTAAATTGAGGGCGATTCATAGGATGATGAAAGCTTTGACAAGGAGATGCTCGAGGGAGACCTGGTTAGGTTCGCGCAGCTACAAAAGGAAGCGGAGGGGGTGTTCGCGCAAATCGAGGAAGACGAGACGCAAATGGGGGAAGGAGATAATGAGCTTAGAGAGTCCTTCAACTCCGTCAAGACGCAGATAAGTGCGCAACCCGTATACGAAAAGGAGCTGCACGTTAAGATCGCTACTATTGAATGGCTCTACTCATCCAGTGATATGCTGAACTCAAAGGGTGAGTAGCTATCAATCGGGACATGGGACGCCAAGTTGAAGCAAGCTGAAAATCAGATGAATGCCATACCCCGTGCACAGTAGCCTTAAATTCTAAAGAACCTTAAGAATCACTCGTTGTACCAGAGAGTTTTTTGGGAGGTTGATCAAGCTAGGCAATGCATAGACTTTGCAGGAGAACACAGGACCATAATGAAAGGACTTGCAGGGCGTTATCTCCAAGAGTCACAGAAACAAGCCTTCAATGTCAGCTATGCCTTCAGAAATAAACCGTCTAAGGCGAAAGTGGAAAAGATTTTTGAATCTGCCAAGCGTTCCAAAATCGATCTCACTGATGAAATAAGATACCTTGGGCAGTGGATTAAGGATTGCGATTAATTTACAAGTGCATACTCAGAAGGTACTCTTTTGACCCAGAATTCTTATGAAAGACTAAAGGAAATTGCTAAGCAGATTTACATCTCGCCCATTGATATGTGTGATCTTTACCTGAAGCTTAAGCCAAGGCTAGACATAGCCGAGGCAATCAAGCTTGACCTTAAACGTATCGTTCAAGATCACGAGGGGTATGGTCTACAAATTTCTAAGGCATAAGCTAACAGACCTTAGAAAAAATTGAGATACTCCAGGATATCTGACTCCTTGCAGATCTATCAGAAAGAGTGTAAGATTCAAGGCATTAAGGAAATTGATCAGCTTCTGGCCAAGATTCAACGATCAAAAGATTTGCTAGCACAAGTATCTGCACTTGTGTCAACCATCACCTAGGAAAATCAAGACCCCTCATCCATAATCGAAAAATGCAAAGACCTCCTTGCTCAACTTGAGCTTGATATGGAAAAGAAAGAGTAAGAAGTTAGACGACAAGTTTTTGAGGCTGAGCTCCGTCACCTCATTTTCAGTCCTCAATAAGCTGAGGGAAAGAAACGTCGCAAAATCGATATCGATGAGTTCAGGTCGACCTATGAGAAGGACTTTGACATGATCAAGAACATAATGCAGGATGAGGAGATGGAGAACAAGTTCTCAGAGTTGAAAAATCAAGTGCATGAATTCTTAAGAAAGCTTAACCGCGTCTAAACCAAGGAATAGCTTTAAGAGATCGAAAAAGAGATACTTCAGGACTGTCAATTAGTTGACTTCTCTTAGATTCTTGCTGATAAGGAAGCATTTATAACCTTGGGCAAACGACCCTCTAAGACTCCTGCATCTTCTTCATCTTCAGATGAAAATGATTAGCAACCAGCAGTTCCTACAAAGCGATAAAAGACCTCTGAGGCTACAGAGAATAAGAAACCGACTAATAGCCGCAATGAGAGTAGCTCTTCATCATCTGGTGAGGATGAGTCTTCAAGTGGTTAATCCTCATCTTCAAGTGGTGAATCATCCTCTTCTTAAGAAGAGTCATCTGAAGAGTCCAAAACCAAAAGGGGTCTCGCATCGGAGCGTCCTCGCCGTAAGATCAATCCTAATTTGAACTCCGACTTCATCTACTCCAAATCAACTGTTAAAACGCACGAGAAGATGGCGAAATAAAAAGCTGAAAAGAGCGAGAGCAGTGGTGACTCTTCGTCCTCAGATGAAGAAGATGATAGAGAGGAAAAGAAAAAAGAAGTAAAGAGCAAGAAGCAAAAGCTGAAGGAGAAGAAGAAATAGCTTGATAGGCAGCTTGAGGAGCATAGGAAGCAGAAGAAGATTGAAGAGCAAGCCGTGTTTCAAAAGGAGCTGCAAGCCAAACGTGCTTAGTACATACCGGAAGGGGTGTCTGCACTGGAGGATGGCGGTATTAACCCTGTGTCTCTATTGAAGCAGGACTCTGATCTGCAGAGGTCCCTGCAGAACTTAAGGCTTAAAATCAGAGAGCAGAGCAAAAAGAAGATCAAGGAGACTTTTCAACTTCCGGGGACCGTCTTCAGCACCCTTAACCCAGAAGAGATCGAGAGTATCACTTTCGATTTCGAAGATGAAATCTCTAAGAAGCACCCAGAAGTTGACCACTTCTATAGGAAGCGTATTACAGACATATGCACTAACATAACCTTGTTGAAGGACTACAAGGACATAAGTGACTTAATTGCCATCAAGAAAGCCTTATCATTCGGGAAGCTTCTATAGAACCAGCATGCATTCAAGGAGGACGTTCAGAGACTTGACTAGAAGATCAAGGAAAGGCGGGCGCTACTCAAGCTCAAAGCGACCACTTCCGGGGATGCTTAGGTTCCACCAGTTGCTTTACCTCTGGTTTAGTAGCCATCCAATGTTGAGGAAGTTAAGCGCGATGAACCATAGGCTCTGGTCTAAGTAAAGATCTAGCCAACTGAGGATTTGGCTCCAACCTCCCAATCTCATATGTCAATTGACGACAACGATGACCTGGAGTCTTGCGAGTCGAACCCAGCGCTTTTCAGTGATGGTGAAGACACCAAGCCTATGAACGCAGTGCAGAGCATCTTACAATCCGTGAAAAGCCAAGAGCAAGCCCAGAAAAAGCAGAGGTATTTGAGTCAATAGCCAGTGTAAGATCCTTCACGCACCCCCATGACCCCTGCCTAACAGTCCTAAGTCCCTGAGACCTTCACCCTCTAAGGCGTGAGGCTTCAGTACAACCCTTACGAGATCTTTGAGGCCAAACACCTTGGTGGCGGTTTCATGAAGACTGGCGGTTTGTTCATGCAGCACCCACCATCCCAGAGAAAGCCTTCCGAGCCGATCCTCTATGACCCCTCAAGATCGCAGCAGAAGTCGCATAGCAAGCAGCTGAACACGGCGGCGACTGGGTCGCTTCTGAAGGTCTGGGACGGCTCGCTCGAGCTGGCCAAGGACCATATGTTGAAGTGCGAGTTGTATTCGCTACAGGACATCGCGTTGTATCAGTAGCTGCCGGACATCCCGCAGACCCTGACCCTCAAGGGCAAGGCCAAGTTGGTGGACGTGACCACGCACTTCCTCAGACTCAAGCGAGACAAGAGGCTGTTAAAGGGTTGGGTCACACGGCGCGGCACCTTGCATCAGGAGAACAACGACCGATACTGCCGTCTGTTTGAGGAACTCGACGTGACCGAGAAGAGCGCACTGTTCAATGTGTACTAGAACACTACCCTGTATCTTGTGCCTGTTACACCCAAGAACAAGGAATTTATCTTGCAGATGGGGATTGACCTGGAGAAAGTCAAGGACCCTTCACTGTTTGACAGCTCCAAGCAGGTGCCCGAGGAGTACAAAGCCCGCACCGAGGAAGAGATCAAGCAGCTCAAAGACGAGACGCATCTCTATGCCTACTTCTGTCAAATCAAGCAAGCCTTCACCAAGTAAGTTACTTTATTGATGATTCATTAAAAACTATTGTAGCAAGTCAAACTTCCTGAACCCCGATGTGCTTATGTACGCGCTGCCTCCCCCGGCACGCCCCTAGAGAGTACCTTTCAAGACCCAAGGTGGTTAGGAAGCCAACTTCTCTCCAATCTCCTCAGACGAAGATGGCAAGCCATAATAAGTGAAGAAGCAACAATAGTCTTCTTTCAACAACGTCAAACAAGAGGAATAATAACAGCACCAACCATCTTTCCCCTACGGTCAACAGATTTAGCAGCCCTAGCCACAGCCACAGTTCGTTAGCCGAGTCCCTTAGGACCCTAGACTGGTCATGAGACAATAACAGCAGCAATAGTAATAGGAGTAGTAGTTTTATCGGACGCCCGCCTATCATAATGGGGCTTCTTCGTTTCCACCCGTCAAACAGATGGAAGAGGACATGGGCGGGGTATCTTACCCTGTGCAAATGGCTTCTGGAGTCATGCAGAACATTCCCCCCTAGGAGGACGATGACGACGTCGACATCGACGACCTTATTGAGGGCTTCAAGAAGAACGAATATAACCTGCAGTCCATTCAAGCCAAGCTGATGACTGTCATTCACAAGGTCAAAGGCGAGAAAGAGGTCAAGCTGACTCAGTTCCTGCAAGAACTCATCTTCAATCTTAAGAATTCCACCGGAGGTCCCGCAAACCCGCCTCAGCAGCCAATAGTCAAGAGTGAAGAGATGCCTCACTAGTCAGACTCAAATGTGTCACTGGGCTACAGCTACCCAGCTGGGCTTGGCTCCAACATGATTCCGCATCAGTAAATGGGAGGCTTCAGACCACCCAGCTCTTATCCAGGCATTCCTAGCGCTAGGTACCCTTAGGCAGGTGGACAGCCAGGTTTCGTGCCTCAGCCACAGCCGCCTTTCATGTAGCAATAGGCAGCCTCTTTCGGATAGCCAGGGCAACAACAGTAGTTCTTGAGACCACCCCCGAATCAGTTCTATCCAGGTGCCCCCGGAGGCATATATGGGCAACAAGGACCCTTCTTAGGTGGACCCCCAGATATGATGCCAGGCACTAACCCGATGATAAGGCCGCCACCTGGCCAGCCTCAGCCGTTCGGACAGCAGTCCATGATTCGGCCCCCACCTACCTAACAATAACAGTAGCAGCAACAGATGAACTATTACCAGCAACCTAATCAGAGATGATAAAGTGTGTCAAGTTTCTTTCTGTGTATTTGCGATACCTTTCCTTTTTATTAATTACTAAATCAAAAAATTCATCCTTATTCTTCTTCTCAATTCAAGGGGTTTTGGGGTTTTGGGG
>VFQS010004424.1_pt1 | contig 10188 bp, 13 predicted proteins | sample 3512361 | NCBI WGS metagenome assembly VFQS01 (sample SAMN10412375, study PRJNA504923) | tailings metagenome | isolation source: Relicate 1 Philex TSF3 active mining | place: Philippines | reverse complement strand
AGCATCCCCCTCCTAAGGGGAGGGTCACACGTTCGATTCGTGTCGAGGGCGCCACATTTTATATGTGTCCTGCGAGGTCAGCCTTTTTAAGTCTTTAGAATTATCGCAATTTCATCGCAATGGGAGATGAAAATGGCATATTTTAGACAACTTAAAACAAAGCATTGGCAGGTTCAAATTCGTAGGCATGGCATCAAGGCGCTTACTAAAACATTCCCTAATCGAGATGATGCGCAGAAATGGGCGAGGCTCATAGAATCAGAAATTGATAGGGGTATATATGTCAGTCGATATGAAGCTGAACATATTACCTTCTCTCAATTGGTGCATCGTTATCAAAAAGAAGTCACACCGCATAAGAAAAGTGCTTCACGAGAAATGAGTCGCCTCAAGTGCTTAAATAAATTCTTTGGTGAACTTACATTAGCTAAAATAAATTCTGAGAGAGTAGCCTTTTTTAGGGATGAGAGGTTATCTTTAAATCTATCAGGGGCAACGGTTGTAAAAGACCTAAATACGCTGTCACACATCATCGATATCGCTATCAAAGAGTGGGGCTATTATCTTTCTTTCAATCCCGTCAAAAATATTCGCAAACCTAGAGTTAGCAACTCCCGTTCACGAAGACTTTCAAATGAGGAGCAGGTTATTCTATTAGCGCAATGTCGAAAGCATTCCTTGATGATGGAGTCGATGGTTATATTTGCTATTGAAACTGCCATGCGTCTTAGTGAAATTATTAATTTGAGTTGGAGTGAAATAGACTTAGAGAAAAAAATTGCAACACTTCTTGTCACAAAAAATGGCGAGGTTAGACAGGTGCCCTTATCAACTTGCGCCATACAATCCATCCAACACCTTCCCCTCCACATAGAGAGTTCAAGAGTTTTTTGGAGGTGGAAGACAGTCAGTGGCTTTGAAAGTAGTTGGCAAAGAGTGCTATCAAAAAGCGGACTTCAAAATTTTAGGTTTCACGATTTGAGGCATGAAGGGACGAGTAGAATGTTTGAGAGAGGATTTTCTTTAGCTGAGGTTGCAACAATAAGTGGGCATAAAACATGGACAATGCTCAAACGCTACACACACTTAAAAGCTGAAGATTTAGTTCATAAGCTAGCTTAAAAAAAATTAATTAATAATTTTATAAAGGTTATTTGATAAAATTTAAAAATGAATCAAAAGTTAAATCATAAAAATCAATTAAATCTTTTTGAAAGAACTAGATTAAAAAATAATTTATTACATCAAAAATATAAAGTAATTGATTTATTCGCAGGAATAGGCGGTCTCAGATTAGGTTTTGAAAAATTTGGGTGTGAATTTGTATTTGCATCTGAGTGGGACAAACATGCTCAATTAACTTATGAATTAAATTACAAAGAGAAACCTTTTGGAGATATTACACAGATTGAAGCCAAAGATATACCCAAATTTGATATTTTATTGGCAGGCTTTCCATGTCAACCATTTTCACAAGCAGGGCTTAAAAAAGGCTTAGCTGACACACGTGGTACTTTATTTTTTGATATAGCAAGAATAATTGATTATCACCGCCCTAAAGTTATTCTTCTAGAAAATGTTAAAAGATTCAAAACTCATGATGGAGGCAAAACATTTGAGGTTGTAAGAGACATTTTAGAAGGTATGGGATATTCAATTTATGCAGAGGTTCTCAATGCTAAAGATTTTGGTGTGCCTCAAAACAGGGAAAGAATTTTTATTGTGGGATTTTATGGAAAAATTGATTTTACTTTTCCAACTCCGCCAAAGATCGAGACAAAGTTAGGAGATATATTAGAGCCGTATGTTGACCAAAAATATGTTCTATCCGATGCTCTATGGCAAGGCCATAAAAGAAGAAAAGAGGAGCATATAAAAAAAGGCAATGGATTTGGATATTCAATATTTAACAAGGACTCGGCTTACACTAGCACCATCTCAGCAAGGTACTACAAAGATGGCTCTGAAATATTGATTGAGCAAAAAAATAATAATCCAAGGAAGCTAACTCCTCGAGAAGCAGCAAGATTACAAGGGTTTCCTGAATCTTTTAAACTTCCTAGTAGTGATACTCAAGCTTACAAACAATTTGGAAATAGTGTTGCAGTCCCTGTCGTGACTGCTATAGCAAAAGAAATTCTTTTGACATTAGAAGATATGGTTCAAATTAATAAAAAACATAATAGAATTAATTTAAATAAAATCAAAAAGCAAAAAATAGCTGAGGCTGTAAGATTACAAAAAAAAGTATAAATTTAAAGTTCTTCCAAAATTTCATCAATTGTTTTAAAAAATAAATACGGTGCCTCTACAGTATCTCCTGACCCCCCTCCTTGGCGAGAAAAACTCCAACTTGTTCCTCTAAGGAAGTCATTCATTTTCAAGCAATCCCATTTTTTAAAATTTCTACTTACTTTATCATCTACTTGTCTAATGCAATAAATCACATGTAAATTAGCGTTATTAAGTAAATATAAATACCAAAGCAATCTTCTTGTATCCCAACCATATTGCCATTCACTTTCTGAAGCAATTTGCCCATTTTTTGAATCGGGAATAATTGGAGTTTTTTCCTTTATTTCTATTAAAGTAGCCTCGCCATTTTTAACAATAAAACCATCAAGATCTATAAGCTGCTTTCCGCCCGCTTTTCGAAGAATATGGTCTATAAAATATCTAGTCGAATATATTTTTTTTAGAACATCTAAATCATAATTAAAAAAATATTCAAATTGTTCGTATTTCCTTACCGCTGATATACTTGGCGCTCGCTGAGGCTCATCAAATAGATCAAGAATAATCCGAAAGTCATTGTTTAATTTTTTAAAATTAGAAGTTAATTTATCAAATTCATAAATTTCATATTTGGGTGTAAAAATTGTAGCTAAATTCTTGTTTTTTTCATTTTCAAGTTTAATTGTAAATAATTCGAACTTTGATTGGTCAGTAAAATCCCAATCGTCATTTGAATATTTAATATAAAACATTTGTGATATTTCAGCCCATTTTGAGATTGTTCTGTAAATTGGTAAGTATAATTTTTCATCAACGCAATCAACCGACGTATAAATAAAATTATTTTTTTCTTCTTTTTTGCCGCTTAATTTTTTTGATATAAATTGTCCTCCCTCAAGAAAAGACAATTTTTTTTGCGACAGTTCTTTTTCAAATTCAATTTCTGCTTTAAAACCTAATATTCTTCTTTTAAAGTAATCATTAGGAATACCATCTTTGTCACTAGTTGATGTTGCGACAGTTGATGTACACATTACTTTTAGTAAATTTTGAACAATTATTTTTTTATCAACCGGATACTTTAGGTGAGCAAATTTTTGTGAAATTAATGAATCAATTTCTGCAGGACTTTTGATCTTCTTTTGAGATTTAGCCATAATTAATTACTGTAATAAAGTAGTAATTAATTATACGTATTGAATAGTTTTTGGACCAGCCCTTTGAGCTAGAAAATCATCCCTAAATTTTTAGTTACTTTAGCTTGTTTAAAAATTAATTCTTTTTGTGGTGGTTCGTTTTTATCAAAATATTTAAGCGCTAAAATAAATAGAAATGCAAAATTGAATATTGCAATATATCGGATAGCCCAAAATTTTTTTGCCACAGATTTTCTTTTTTTTATCTCGCTAGCGACTTTATAAATCTTGTAGTGTGCAATGCTTATACAAATCAATGAAAGAATCGGCAAAAAATACAAAATTAAATCCCAAGTATTTACGTGTAAAAGATAATGAAGGATTTGTAGGCGCTTCATATAAGCTTTCTATAATCTCCAAAATGATGCCAATCACTTTCAGGAAGGGATCTAAGTATTTTATCTAAGTAATCAATTTTCTCGGTGCGATCTGCTCTGATAATGTAATGTCGTAGCTTTAAAGAGCGCGAATACTTTTCTGAAAAAGATGAGTCGGGTGTAATCACAGGTATTCGCAGACTATAGGGCTTTAAAGATTGTGGAGGTTCTCGGTCCATGTACATATACCACAACTCGTTCCATGTCTTTCGGGTTGGGCAAATTCTTCCATTAGATAAGCAGTAATCGATTAAATCCAAAGCCTTTTGTGAAATATCGTGAATCATATTTAGGACGTCCACACAACCATAAAAAATAAAATAGCTAAAATGATTTCATTAAAAGTCATTTTTTTGTCTCCAAGAAATTTTTCATATCTTAGCTAATTAAAAGCTCATTAATTGAGCTTCAAAAAATATTGTTAAATTTATTTGAAAGCTCAAAATTTGAGCTTATGATTTAATAAAATGTTAAACAATTAAGGAAACACATGAAAATCTCTGAGAGGATATACAAGATCGACCAATGGCTTAGTCAAAGAGAATCAATGACAACCGAAGAGCTTACAAACCGTTTGAAAATTCACAAGTCTACTTTAAAAAGAGATGTGAGTTACATGAGAAGTAACTATGATGCACCGATCATTTTTGATCGCTTCTTAGGCGGTTATCGGTTTGATAAAAAAAGATCGGGTAAGCCTTATGAGATACCAGGATTATGGTTTAGTGCCGAGGAAATTCATGCGCTTATGACAATGCAACATCTTTTAGAAGGTATTGATTCAGGTGGTTTACTCGGGCCACACATAAAACCGCTCATTTCAAGACTTAATGCAATTCTTGGTATTGATAAGGATGTTGCTGAGGATTTAAAAAAACGCATTAGGGTAGAAGTAATCGGTAACAGGTATTTTGATTTAGATTTTTTTCAGATTGTAGGAACAGCACTCTTAAATAGAAATAGATTACAGATTAATTATTTTTCACGAAGTAAAAGTAAGGCAAGTGACAGAGAAATTTCTCCGCAAAGAATGGTTTATTACAAAGGAAATTGGTACCTAGATGCTTGGTGTCATAACACTAAGGAAATTCGAACTTTTGCTATCGATTGTATTAAAAAAGCGGAATTGTTAGACAAGAAAGCAACAAATATTACTGATAGAAATTTAGATAAAGTTCTTAGCTCGGGATATGGGATTTTTTCAGGCAAAAAACTTGAATGGGTCACTCTAAAGTTTTCTCCTGTAAGAGCAAGATGGGTGGCTTCAGAAAAATGGCACCCCAAACAAGAGGGTCAATTTTTAGAGGATGGGAGTTATTTACTCAAATTTCCCTATAGTAAAGACACGGAACTCATTATGGATATTATGAAATATGGTGCAGATGTGAGAGTCGAAGAACCCAAATATTTGAGAGATAAGATACATAAGATACTGATTGAGGCCGTTAGGAATTATTAAATGTCTGAGAATTTTGATATAGCAAAACAACTGATCGATGATAAGAAATTTGATCAAGCTTATCATCAATTATTACCTGTAGCTGAAGCGGGTGATTCAAGGGCGCAGTATGTGATAGGTACTTTTTACTATTATGGTAAAGGTGTGGCTGAAAATCATCATACTGCAGCAACTTGGTTCAAAAAATCTGCGCAACAAGATCTTGTTGATTCACAAGCCATATTAGGTCATCAATATATTCATGGCGATGGTGTTGAAAAAGACTTAGAAAAAGGGATAAGTCTTTTAGAGATAGCGGCTAGTAAAGGTCACGGTCACGCTTGTTTCCTGTTGGGTAATGTTTATGGGTTTTGCGTTTATGGGAAAATGGATCGTTGGAAAGCGATTGAATACTATAAATTAGCTATAAATTACGGAAGCTCTTTAGCAAAAGAATATTTAGCCGATCTTTTCTGTGAGAATGGTGACAACGGGATAGCATTAAGACTCTATTTAGAAGCATGGCAAGAAGGCAGTATGACTTCAGCTTTTAACGCAGGAACAATGTTTGAACATGGAAAAGGTTGCGAAATTAATATTGAAATGGCTTTTAAACTGTATCTATTAGCTGCTAATGCGGGAGTAACAATGGCGGAACATAATGTGGGTGCATTTTATTTCAATGGAAAATATGTAGAAAAAGACGTAGAAAATGCTTTATTTTGGTATTTGAGAGCCGCCAAAAAAGATAGCGCTTTATCTCAGCACTGTATTGGTATGATGTATTTAAATGGTGATTTATATAAAGACGTTTCAGTAGCATTAGCTTGGTTTGAAAAAGCTGCAGAGAATGGTTACGAACAATCAAAAAAATATATAGAGGAGCTAACGGCTATTGCATCAAAGTCAATAATGATTCATTAGCCAAGATAATCCATGATAAGTTTAAAACGAAACAACAAGCTAGAGTTAGTTAAAGCAAATGGCCTTAGAACAAAGGACGAAACTATCTACAAGCCTCACCAAAAAGAGGACTTTAAAATTAGTAGAAGTAAATTTGATACATTTCTTGCTTGTCCCCGATGTTTTTATCTAGATCGTGTTTGTGGCCTAGTTGAGCCAGGAACCCCTGCTTGGGCGTTAAATTCTGCGACAGATGAATTATTAAAAAAAGAATTTGATGAGTGTAGAGAGAAACAGACTCCTCATAGATTATTTAAATTATATGGTTTAGATCATGTCGTCCCTCTTAAACACGAGAATATGGATGCTTGGCGTGATTCGTTGAAAAGAGGATTAATTCATCGTTATAAAGATACAAATATAATATTGTCAGGCGGTGTAGATGACATATGGCTAGATACAAATACGGGTGAATTTATCGTTGTAGACTATAAATCTCAAGCAAGTAATGGGCCTGTGGAGACAGAATCATACTTATCTAATGGATTTCATCAAGGCTACAAAATTCAGATGGATTTCTATAATTTTTTATTGACATCCATGGGATATAAAACCTCACCAACATCTTATTTTTTAGTAGTCAATGCTGATAAGAGCGTAGATGGCTTTTATGGAAATATGAAATTCTCAGAAACTTTAATACCATACAAAAATAATATTTCATGGCTACCTGAAAAAATCGAGGAAATGATTAGTTTAATGAATGAAGATAAACTTCCTGAATCTCATGAAAGTTGTGAAAATTGTGCATACGCTAAAGAAAGAAATAAACTTGAATGACTGAGCTAAAAAATAAGAAAATTTTATACATTGATATGGATAATGTACTAGTTGATTTTCGTTCAGCTTTTAAAAAGATTCCTAATGAGACTCTGACTAAATTCAAAGGAAATGAAGATCAGATCGATGGTTTATTTGGATTAATGGACCCTATGCCTAAAGCAATTGAATCGTTTTATGAATTAAGTGATTTATTTGATACTTATATTTTAAGTACATCGCCGTGGAGCAACGAATCTGCATGGATTGATAAATTAAGGTGGGTAAAAAAATATTTAGGAGAAAAGGCAAAAAAAAGACTAATTCTATCTCATCATAAAAATTTAAATATGGGTGATTTTCTTATTGATGATAGAACGGCTAATGGCGCATCTGAATTCAAAGGTTTACATATTCATTTTGGGAAAGCTGACTTTCCTGATTGGGATTCTGTTGTAGAATTTTTGAGAGATAAAAGTTAATTTTTAATATTTAAAAATATTCATATAGCTAAATTTATATATCTTAGAGAGATTTTAAATGGCAAATGATCATAGTGAAAACTATCAAAAGAATCTTAGTAATTTATTTCAATCTTTTACTGATGATTTAAATTTAATAATTGATGATTACTCAGCAATTGTTAGAGACAAAACTAAAAACGTTTCGTCCTCATTGCAAAAAATTAAGGAAAAAGACGTAACCTTAGGAAAAAGAAGCTTTAAATATGAGGATGCAAAAGATTTTATTGAAATAACTCAAAAACGTATGCATTTCAGTTATGCAATGTTCTTATATTTATATTCCACTCATGAAAGACATACAAATTTTTTATTGAAAGAATCTATTCTCAATAACCCTAAAGTGCAAAGTAACTATGCCCATCAATTTAGCAAACTCAATAGTGAGAAAAATATTATTGACGCGACTTTTATAACCCAAAGCAAAGAAGATCAAATAAAAACTCAAATTCAATATTTACCTGATGTTTTAAAGTTAAAAAATTTTGTAGCGCCTCAAAGTTGGCAAATTATTATGGGTTCAGAAAAGAATTTTTTAAATTCAACAGATTCCCTCGCTATTAAAGGAGTTAATTTACAAGAAGATATTTTTACCAAAAAATCAAATCTAAAGTTTGATTACAATGAAATTCGAGCAAGAAGAAATATTCTTGCCCACAGAGGATCAAAATTTGATAGTGAATATATATCAAAAATTACAGGCGAAAAGAATTTAAGTAAAAGCGGAGTCGATAAAGAGACAGTTAATAGAATTCGAGACTTCTTTGATGTGAATTTTTACAGAAAAATTGATCAAGAAGTATCTTTTGAAGATTTATTGAATCAAAGAATACAGATTACTCCTCTATACTTCTATCATACTTATTTCACCTTCATAAAACTCTATTTAGATTTATGGTTATCGGTAAGTCAAGATTATAGTGAAATTAATTCCCTTGCATTGGAGATGCTATTTTTAAGCAGAAAAGCTAAAAACTTTGTTTTTGTATTATTTTCAATTTCTCTTCTAACCTATTTAGTCAAAGAAAAGATTTCAAGAGGTTCTGAATTAGATTTAGATACTGAATATACCATGGCTAATTATCTATTAAGTCTCAACGAACTTAGAAGAAGAACTAAGATACCAAGAGCTAAATTTAATAAGATTGAATTTGTTACTGAATATATAAAGTACTTCAAAAGTCATAAAAATAAGTTATTTGCTGTCCTTCTCGCGGTGATTCAAGATGATTTTGATAAAGCAATGAAAGAATTAGAAAATTGTGAGCCTATATTTCATAAGAGACAAAAGGAAGAATGGTTCTTGTTCATTGATTTAAAGGAACATTCCTCCTTTGACTCTGTTTTCAATAAGTTAATAAAAAAAAGTAGTACATAGTTTTAACTATGTTTGATAAAAAAAATATATGCCCTAAATGCAAGTCTAATGAAGTCCTAGATATTGTCTACGGTTATCCCTCAGAAGAAACACTTAAATCTTGGCACAGCAAAAAGATTGAATTGGGTGGCTGTATTATAAGACCAACTAATCCTGTTCATAAATGTGTGAAGTGCAATCACAGATGGTAAAAAAGAAAGAAATTAGGATAGATGTATGTCAGACTGACTTTTGGGAGGATGCAAAATCTTACATTGATATACGTAACTGTTTCTTTGGTTTTGAGTGTCATCAAAGATGGGAAGATTTACTTAAACGTAAAGAAAAGAATATCAAGTACTGTCATGAATGTGAGAAAGAAGTTTATTTGATTGAAACAAATGCAGAGCTGATGAATGCAATTAAGTTTAATCGTTGTGTTGCTATTAAGGTAAGACATGATGAAATACCGCAACCTAAAAGACCTAATATCACTGTAGGAAGCTTAAACCCAACGAATTATGATGAACCTGCGTATTTAAGGAAGAAATAATGGTTAAGAAAATTTTAATTTTTTTGTTTTTCATTTTCATTTCTAATGCCAATGCTACACCATGCGACTTTAAAGGTATTAATGTTGGGGACAAAATGTCACCTAAAGAGATTATGGATAAATTGGGAGTTTCAAAATACAAAATTAATCCCAAACGTCCTGAATTAATTGAAATGCAACCATTGATCGATAAGCATGGTTTTATTTCTGCTTCCGAAATTATAGATTGGAATTTAGGCCCTTATTGCGCATACGATTCCTGTAGGATTCCTGGCGTACATATAGGAATAGATATTCCTTCAAGTGTATTTGTTTCCTTCAATCCAAAAAGTTATCAAATACAAGCGATAGATGTAGCAATTAATGCTTCGAATTGGGATGATTTAATAGAAATTATTAAAAGGAAATACGGAGAAAATTGGAAAAATGAAAACAGCGTTATAAGAATATCTAATCGTGAAACTAAAACTGCAATGAATTTAGATAGGCAATCTCTAATTCATGCTTCAGGAGGAGTAAATTCAAAGACTAAAGATCATTGTGCTATAAGTGCAATTCAATATGACAGAATTTATACTCATGCCGATCCATTAGGCTTGTATCACAGCGTTTTTGAAATTAAATTAATATCTGATAACTTTTAAGAATTATTGATTACAAAATTCAAAAAAAGTATTAATATAAACATAACGCCGATTTGATTCGATTGCAGGGCGTAATCTGCTAAAACGAAATAGAAACTCGTTTTGGCATTTAGCTGAATCGAGTTTTTTGCATTTATAACGGGTG
>VFQS010004421.1_pt1 | contig 10194 bp, 18 predicted proteins | sample 3512361 | NCBI WGS metagenome assembly VFQS01 (sample SAMN10412375, study PRJNA504923) | tailings metagenome | isolation source: Relicate 1 Philex TSF3 active mining | place: Philippines | reverse complement strand
GAAAATGGGCACATGTATCGTGTTTATGGAAAAAACAAATTTGAATGGGATGTTTACGAACATAAAATTTAATTTTGTAATGTATTTATAATAAAAAATATTGTATGTCAAAAAAAGTTAAATTAAAACAACAGGATATAGAAAATATTGTTAAAAATATTATAAACGAACAACAATTAAGCGATGACGAAGTGTCAGAGCCATTTGTTGATGATGAAGAAGTAAAACAACGTGGGGAACTAAATATCGATAGTTCAGAGTATAAAGCATATGAAGGAAATCCTAAGGGTAAAGAAGGTGTTTTATTAGTAAAAGATGAAAACGGTAATATATACCTTATAGATAACATTACAGGAAAAATATTACAAAAATTCCAATAATATCATAATAATATCAAAAAAAACCTCTGAAAAAAAATCAGAGGTTTTTTTGTTATTTCGAAAATGTTCATTAGTTTCGTTGAAATGTTTTGGTTATGGATAAAATGAAAATCATTTCACCTTACAGTTTTGTTGGGATATTTTACAAAGAGATTATGCAAAGTAATGCAGGAATAAAACTTAAAAAATCAAGTAAAATAACCAAAGCACAGTTAGCATCTATCATTTCACAAGAATGTGAGGTGACAGAGGAACAACTAATGTCTAAGATGAGAAATGCAAGTATTGTTGATGCTCGATACATATTTTTTGCAGCATTGAAACTTAAATTTGGCTATAGTTTAAACATTATTGGAGATGTTTTTAATGGGGTTGACCACACAACTGTCATGCATGGTTTGAAGAGGTTTCATGAGAGATATCACCATGAAAATAGTTTCAGGGATAAAGTTGTCAGAGTATTTGAAATGGCGGATATTGATTACGATGGTGAAAAACTTACAGCTTGTAATTAAAAAAAAATAAGAAAAAATTTTTTGATATTCTAAAGTATTGTATATTTGTTCTGCAATCGAAAAATGGACTCTTAGCTCAGTTGGTTAGAGCAACTGACTTAGCAAATTTAATTCTCATGATATTTATTATAAAAATATCATGGAATGCAAATTTTGTAGCAAAGTATGTAAAAACAATAATAGTTTAAGAAATCATGAAAGACTCTGTAACAATAATCCCAATAAACAAATAATTGTAAGCAATTTTATAAATTATAACGAAAAAAGAAAGCAGTTAAATATAAAAGGCAAAAATCAATTTATTAAAGCAAAAGAATTAGGGTTAGAAACACCTAAAATTTCAGATGAAGTAAAACAAAAGATATCAAAAGGTAATAAAGGAAGAGAACAATCACTTGAAGAGAGGAAAATGCGCTCAAGTATCATGAAAAAAACAGTAGAAAAATATCCCGAAAGTTACACTAAAAAAAATGTAGTCGGTAGGGTAAAAAATATTGTTTACAATGATGTTGTTTTAAAAGGTACTTGGGAGTTGGTTGTTGCAAAATGGCTCGATGAAAATAAATTATTTTGGGAACATGAATTTAAAAGTTTTGAATACGAATGGAATGGTACAAGAAAATATTATCCCGATTTTTATTTGCCTGATTTTGATATTTTTATTGAAGTAAAGGGTTATGAGACGGAAAGAGATTTGGCAAAATGGAAAAGTGTACCTAATTTAGTCGTGTTCAAATTAAAAGAGATTAACCAAATAAAAAACAATAATTTGGACCCTTATCGGCTCTCGCTCATAACGAGTTGAAACCGTAGCTGGTTACACGCAGGTTCGAACCCTGCAGGGTCCACAAATATTTTTTTATGATTTTGGATTATTGTAAAGATGGTTTACCGATTATTTACGATTCAAAAACAAATGAAATCGTTTACAAGGATAATCGTGTTAATTTTTCACATTTAAAAATGGCATATGAATCGGGTAGAGACAGGGTAAAATTAACAGACAAACTGTATATGAAGATATCATTTGATGGTATTTCATTCGGATGCTTACGACTTTCGCATCAACAATGTAAATCAATAATTAGAACTGTATGCGACAAATCAAATTAGCAAAGGAAGCTTGGGACCAAGAGAAGAAACAAGAACTGGTTACTCTTGGTAACTCAAAAAAGACTTACAATCAAATCTTGGGTTACCTTGAAAATGAAATTGAGAAATCCAAAAGGATGACCAATTTCGATTACAAGATTCCTTGCTTCAAGAATGATGGTGTTTATCAATTGTATAGAGCAATTGAGGAAATCATTGGGTTTTCTACTGTAAAGGAAGAAAGTTCACCGTCAAATGGAAAAGAACCTATCGATACGGTGGATGTCATTTTGTCAAACGGTGTTCGCAAGAAAATTCCGTTTGGTACAATTCAACTTCCTGACATGGGAGAAGATGCTTGTATTGATATTGGGTACAACATGACACATAAAATTCTCCATGTTCGTGGTGTATGTCAATTCAAGTTCAATGGATTGATTGACCAAATTATCACACGAACAGTTGAACTTCTGAAAACCGATTCAATCTATAAAAATCAGGCTTTCGAAATCAATGAGACAATCAATAACGGTCAACCCGAAATTCTTGATTTGTCGAACATCGATAAAGAGGTGATGATTCTTTCTGATGAGACCGAATACGCACTCTCTCCGTTGAAGGCAAGGATTAACCATCCTGAAAAATGTATCAGTAACGGTATTCAACTGAAGTTTGGTTGTATTCTGGAAGGACCGTATGGTACGGGTAAAACTCTTCTTGCATTCAAATTGGCAAAAGAAGCAATCGCAAACAATTGGTCTTTTGTTTATCTGAAGTCACCCAAACTTCTTGCTGAGACACTGAGAATGTCCAAGATGCTCGATAAGAATGGTAATGGTATTATCCTTTTTGTTGAGGACATCGACCAAGTGACAAGGGGTGAAAGGAATGACGCTCTTCAAGATATTTTGAATACTCTTGATGGTGGTGACACCAAGAACATGAATGTCATTTCTCTTTTCACAACCAATCACATCAGTCTCATTGAGCCGACATTCCTCCGTGGTAAGAGAATCGGTAGCATCATTTCCATGGGATTCCTGAATTGCAAGACCGCAGAGAAGTACATCAATTATTTCTGTGAGGGTATTGAGTTGGAAGGTGATTTCGAACCCATCTACAAGATGATTGAAGACAATGACATCGCACCTGCGTTCATGGCTGAAATCATTGAAAATGTGAAAAGCAACATGGTGATTCGTGGTGACAAAAACATCAACGCACTCCATTTCAAAATTTGCATTGATTCTTACCTCCGTCAAGTGAATCTTTCAAAGACCAAGGATGTGACTGTAACCAAAGAAGCACGTTTCGCAAACGCAATGAAAGAAATTCTTCATGACGATAGATATTTCAATGAGGTTCAGAACGTTGTTGAAAGGGTAGTTAACTAAAAAAACAAAATGGGGTGAATCGAAAGATTCACCCTATTTTTTCCGTAAAAAAATAAATAAATTCTTATGACATATAAATGTAATTCAGATTTCAAGTCTGTATCGGGTAAAAATTATAAGAAAGGTTTACTTGTTACTTTTGAAGAGTATTATCAGATGACAGCAAATGAAAGGAAATATTTTACATATGTTGCAAATATTCGTTACGAATTTAATTCTGACAAGATTAGGTAATTTGTTAAATTATTATTATATTTACATTAATAAACTATATTACTGTGCCAACTCCAATGAAAAAATTTTTAAATTGGATGGAAGAAAATCCATACAATTTGGACATTCCTGTTCAATGCAAGGATATGGCAAAAATATTGCTTGAGGAAGAAAAAAACGAGATTATTAAATCAAGAGAAGATGGAATTTATACCATGATAAATGGTACTGTGCAAGAAAAACAAATAACGTCTGAGGAATATTACAACAAACTTAACGAAGAAAAAAACTAATTATGGGTTATCTAACAACATTTACCATTTATAATGATGGTGCCGACCAATTGACTAACGATACAGATAAGTTAGGTAAAAAGTTACAAGAGGCATGTTATGGTGTTTACAACAGAGATGGTGGCTCAGGTTTTTTTGGTCATGGTTATCATGGTAATTTGGTTACAGTTCAAAAACCAAGACATGCTGATGAACATACCTGTTATGTTCACATGGGAAACACGTTAACTGAAATGAATCCAAATAGTGAAGAAACAAAAAGACTATTGGAATCAAATCCAATGTTTTTTGATGATTTATTAAAACATTTGGAAAACACTGTGAAAGAATTGAAAAAAATCAGAAAGGAAAAATAAATATCACTTTTAACTCAATTATGAAACAACACAAATTCTTAACAACTACAATTATGAAACAGTATCTTTTGACTTTGGTTTTCTTGTTTTCTGTGTCTCTTGTGAATTCACAAGTTTTCAATGGTGTTCCGATTTCAGGGAGTTTGCAAACTTGTATATCAAATTTCAAACAAAAAGGTTTTACTTTCGTAAAGTATAATCCACATGGAGCATCCATGTCAGGTATGGTATCAAACAAGCAAGTTGAGTTGTACATTGTGGTGACACCTAAAAGTAAAACAGTATGCAAGGTTGCAGTTTATTTTCCTAAAAGGAATACTTGGTCAAATTTATATTCTGAGTACAGTGATATGAAGAATTTGTTGACAACAAAATATGGTGACCCTGACTTTAATGTTGAAAAGTTCAATTATCCGTATGAATTGGGTGACGGTTTTGAGACTACAGCTATTGCAATGGAAAAATGTGATTACACAACAATATGGTTAGATAGAGGTAACACAAATATTGTGGTTGAAATTTCACAATTTCTTCAAACATATATTGCTTACGAGAATAAGAAAAACATGGATTTAAGGGAAAATGAGGAACAGTCAATTAACATGACCACATTTTAAAAAAATTATATGCTGAGAATTGGTAGAGCCATATTAATATTTTATCTCGGTATTAATTACGCATATGTAAAATTAGGATTCGAAGTGGAAACTTTAAAGTGGCTGTTATTAATCTCACTTTTAGTTTTTACGAATATCTTAATAATGTTTTACGAAAACAAAATAAATGTAAAAATTCGTAAAATAAATGTAGATGATGAATAAATATTTTAAAGATGTGTTCAAAAGTTTATTAATTGTCATAAACTTCTTCTGCGTGGGTGCGGTCACCTATCTTGTTATAAAAGGTGATTTTGAAAATTCAAAAACTATTCAGTCATTGGCTATCTTTGTTTGGTTGCAATATTTATCAGGTGATTTCATTAAGAAGTTTACCGATTAATATTACAAGTAAAACAAATACTATTTTAATGTTCAAATAACGAAACTATGAAATTACAAGCCAACACATATTACGTTTGTATATTCGATGATTTGGTTGAAACTGATTTGGAAAAAGTAAAACATGGGGAAATATTTTTATATTATGGTAGTATAAGTTTACATGAGAATTTTATTGTGTTTGGTTTAAAACAAGAAGATTGGACAAAGATTATTGAAATAAGACATGATTTAATCGGTCGAATTTTAAATAGTAAAAGTACATTGCTTCAAAGTTTCAAAGAATTAAGAGAAAAATACAAGTTGATATGATACAAACAAAATTAAATTTAAACAACATTGTTTATATCGAAGCTTTTGATTTTTCAGTTAGCAATAATTGGATTTATAAAAAAGAAAGAAATTTTCTTTTTTGGAAAAGAAAAGAAGGCTTCTATTATAAAGGAATTTATGGTTCTCATCAACCTGAAGATTTCAAAGATAGTATTGATTGTGTGGTACAAAATGATAAAGTCTATAATAAACCACATATTAAAATTTATCTAAATGGAAATCCAACAGTACATTACAAATATTTCAATTCAAAAGACGAGTTAATTATGTTCCTAAATTCATACAATCTTAATAATATTGTTTGGGTCAATTTATAAAATATCTTAACTTTAAAAAAATTCTATCATGGAACTCACAAATCAATTCATTGTCATTCAAGGTTTCAAAGCGTATGAAAAAAAAGATGGAACAAAAACCATTTTTACAAAGTACAACGAAGAAACAAATGAATTAATATTTCTGATTTGGTATCAAGATAAGAAATTTCACATGATGAAATTCAATGAAATTGATGCTGATGAAGCAGAGATGAAGACAAAATTATTTTTGGTATCCGAAACAATTAGAGAAAAAATATTTACAGAAAGTGAATTTGAAGAATATATCTATGCAAAAGGAAGTATGGATAATGTTATAACCTTCATCAAATTGATGGTTGAGTCTAAAGTTATTGAAAATAATATAGCATTACCTGAAAATATTACAGAGGAATATTTGAATTCAACTTACAATTATAGCGAGAATTCATTTGAGATTACTTCTCAGTTTTTAATCAAAGCCTTGGCATCAAACGATGAGTTTGAAAACTGTCAAAAAATAAAAAGCTATTACGAAAAGTATAAAAAGGAAAAAAATTGGAATAAAGAATTTCATATTTCCGAATAGTTTTTTATTGTCAAAAAAAATTGTTACTTTTTAAAAAACAATAATCATGAGTGAAACATTCGAAACAACGTTTAAATCTGCAAACGATTTGAGCGACATGAAAGGTGCTTTCGTTGAAAGTCTCAAGAGAAACGCAAAACAAATCAAATCGGACAGAGCAATCGCAATTGCTGAAGATGCTGAGACCGAAATGAAAAGGAGGATTGAAGACCTCATAAGAGACATCAGGAAGTTGGAAAGGGAGAGGGAGTCAAGATTGGATATGTCTCCCGATAACGTAACAAGTTTGAAGTTAGCGACAGAGTTTGATGCAAGTCAATTTGTAAACGCAGAACTTGATTATGGTGAAAAACTTTTCATTATGACCAGAAGACTTCAAATCCTTCAGGAAAGATATAATTACCTCTTTAAATAATTAACACATGGGAAGTTCAAGTTATAATACAGAATTAAGGTCAGAGAGAGCATTTAGTCTTGGTTATCACACCAAAACAACAAATGAAATCTTTGAGCAAAATAAACTCCGAAGAATTCATGAGTCGATGGAACCAAAAAAAGCGTTGATTCGTGAATCAAGGGATTCCGAAACACACCCTAACAGTGTTCCTATCATCATTGCTCTTGATGTGACTGGTTCCATGGGAAAAATCCCACATCATCTTGTAAAGGATGGTCTCCCTACACTCATGTCGGGTATCATTCAAAATGGTATCCCTGACCCGCAAGTGTTATTCCTTGCGGTTGGTGATGTCACATGTGACCACCATCCTCTTCAAGTTGGTCAATTTGAGAGTGGTGATGAAGAACTTGACATGTGGTTGACAAGAACATACCTTGAAGGTGGTGGCGGTGGTAATGATGGCGAGAGCTATTCTCTTGCTTGGCACTACGCTGCAAACCATACTGTCACAGATGCTTGGGAAAAAAGGAATCAAAAAGGTTTCCTTTTCACCATCGGTGATGAACCAATTCATTCTTCATTTACCAAGAAATATCTGAACGAGATTTTCGGTCAGGAGTATCAAGGCAATACCAAGAATGAAGACCTGTTGGAAGCAGCAAGGAAGATGTACAATGTTTATCACATCCATGTTGCCGAAACATCAGCAGGTAGAAGAAGTCTTGAATTTTGGAAAAACTTGATGGGTCAGCACTGCATTACGGTTGAAAACCATGCTGAAATTCCAAAGGTTATCGCTAACATCGTATCTTCTAATGTCAATAAATTCACGCCACAAACCGATGTGAAAGTGGATAACGATGTTGAGGTTAGTGACGAAAAAATGTTGTTGTGATATTAAAATAATATTTGGTTAATCCCTTCAAATATAATATATTTGAGGGGATTTTTCATTATAAAACAAATGTCATGGAAGCGAATATTGTTTGTGGAACACAATGGGGTGATGAAGGCAAGGGCAGGGTTGTTAGTTGGTTAATAAACCAAAACACATCAGATAAAATTGTTGTAAGATACTCAGGTGGACATCAGGCGGGTCACACTGTTATCCATAATGGTATAAAACACATATTCTCAAATTTTGGCAGCGGATGTCTTCAAGGTGTCAAAACCTATTTCAGTCAATTTTGTACAGTATATCCAAATACATTGTACAATGAAAGTAAAGTGTTGGAAGACAAAACCAATAGAAGACACGGGATTATTGTTCATCCATTAACCATGATAACTACACCCTATGATGTGATTTATAATAGGGTCACCGAGATGCAAAACAGACATGGAAGTGTTGGTCTTGGTGTTGGTGCTACCATGAAAAGAAATATTGAAACACCATACAAATTATTTGCAATAGATATTTTATATCCTGAATTGTTTAAAGAAAAATTAAAACAAATATATCGTTATTACAGCAACATCCTTGGTGCTTTAGAATTCTCCAACTTATGTGTATCGAAATTGGGTGATTTGGATTTCAAATATGAGATAGAAAAGTTTCATGACATATTCACACAAAACATTACCATTGATGATTATTCATCTCTAATTCTTTATCAAGAAATCATATTTGAAGGTTCACAAGGTATCATGCTTGACATGGACCACGGTGTATTTCCGAATGTCACCTACGGGAATACAACAACAAAGAATGCAATAAAAATATGTAATGAAATTGGTTGTGAGACCGTCAATAATTATTACGTGACTCGTTGTTATCAAACGAGACATGGTAATGGATGGATGAGCAATCAAAGTGAAATAAAATTGATTAACAATCATGAAGAAATTAATGTACAGAACCAATGGCAGGGTAATTTCAGGGTTGGTGAATTTGATTTAAAATTATTCAATCATGCTTATTTGATTGATAAAATTTATAATAAATTTTTTAATAGTGATAATTTGGTGGTGACTTGTGTTGACCAAAGACCTGATATAAATTTCAAAGAACAATATGGAAATATTATACAAAAACATACAACAATAAATAACATTTACGAATCATTTTCACCTAACACACAAGACATAAGATTAATATGACAGACAATTTTAAATTAATATCTGAATTCATAGAAGGTAAAACACAAAAAGGTGATTTTTATTTTCTTCAGATACTAAAGAGGAGAAAAGACAATCCAAAAATGGATATTGACATGGTTCCAATTAATTTTTACTATGTCAAAGACCATCATCATTTGATGAGATTAAAACCACATATCATTGCGGATTGTACAGCACATAATGCGAGAGCATATTTCAATTTGAATAAAAGGAATGAAAAGAAAATTGCACTTCAAACATTACGCATAATCGCAGATTCTATTTCAAGTGAAATATTTGATGTGAAAAATGCTTATCACGGTGCATGTGGTAAGTTTTCTTCGGATGATGATAAGAAATGGATTGTTGATGTCGATGGAGATTTTAACACGACAACAATCATGAATCATCCAATATACGATTTGGTCACCAAGTTACAACAACAAGCAACCAATGAACCATTGAATCTACTTGTACCAACAAAGAACGGTATTCACATAATTACCAGACCTTTCAACTTACAAGAGTTCAGAAAACACTACCCGAATACCGACATTCATAAAGACAACCCAACAATATTATATTGTTGTTGATTTTTGGAAAATAACAAAAATTTATCTACATTTATAAAAAACAGAAAACTATGCGTTTAAGAAAATTTTTGAAAATTATTGCAATTGCCTTAGTTATGACATCAATTTCCATGGTGTCGTATGGTGTTTACAACTTGTTTGAAATGAATTATTTCAAATCAAATTTATTCACTGGTATTTTCGCTCTGATATTTGGTATTGTCTTCATTTTTTTTGGTTTTAAATCACTCACAAAAATTTGGACATTACCCATTTTGTTCTTGATTGTGATTTTGGAAGGTTGTTCATATGCCAAATCGAATCAACAAGTTGTTGTATCAAGTGATTGTGGTGTAACGTGGCAGAAAATTAACATGGGAGAGGCAGTACCACGTCCAGGTGTTAATCCTTGTTACATGAAGGTAGTAATTCCAAACTTCCCAATGCAAGGCGAAAGCAAATTCATTACCAACCTGAAAGATAAAGTTAGGACAGTCACCCACATTGATTACGATTATACGATTGTAGAACCATTAGCATTCATAAAACAGGCAAAGTTCTTGGGTAAAGCAAATACTGATGCGGATGATGAAGCTGCTATTGGGTCCAACTTTGAAGGTGCTGAGAACATGGTAATAGACAAAAGGATTAAGGATGTTGCAA
>VFQS010004420.1_pt1 | contig 10198 bp, 12 predicted proteins | sample 3512361 | NCBI WGS metagenome assembly VFQS01 (sample SAMN10412375, study PRJNA504923) | tailings metagenome | isolation source: Relicate 1 Philex TSF3 active mining | place: Philippines | reverse complement strand
GTAGGTCAGCGTTCTTCGTGTGGGTAAAAACTAAGCGGTTAGCAACAAAGCCCCCATGTTTTGATTTCGCGGCACCCGCAGGGTTAAATCGAATCTGGCTTTGCCCAGAATGCGGATCCATAAACCCCTTGGAATGAATCGCAATATTGGCAGGTAAGGAATGCCGAACAATTGTTTCTGGCGAGCCCTTTCTACCAACCCCCTCAGTCTGCCAACCTGAGTTCCAATTCGCTTCATCATCATTCGTTGCCCTTGGCTTTAAGTGCATATCGCGGCCCCCATAAAGAGCGTGCTGCCTTGCAAACTGTGCGTGGTAAATGAACTGGCGCGCCGCAAACTCGAGCTCTCGCTCATAGAACTGATTTTGGATTTGAGGAACCCCAAACATCAGCAGCAAACTGATGAGCGCGATGACTACCATCAGCTCCAATAAGGTGGTCCCCTGCTCCCCATACTCTCTTGAGCGAAATGAACAATATTCTTGTCCTCTAATCATAGACTGGCTGCCAATTGATGCGGCTGAGGTGTTGGCTGGGGATTTGATAACGAAGCACGCTACGAAACCGAATTCCTTGACCAGCTTCCATCTCGACTAATAGCATGTTTTTCATTGGATGTTTCTGTTGATGGGCTATTTGTGTTGTACTCATGAGCTTTAGTCGGCAGCCCTCCGAACCTAATACATCGAGGTCCTCCTGCGACGAATTAGGCTCATGAATCAATGATGTTCTAAGCCGATCTTCACATTGGATTAAGAGCGCTTCAGCTCTCTCAAACTCAGACTGATATCGGACCTGGGTGGCTTGCGATTGAATCTCAAGCGCGACTATAGACTCGAGCTGGACGACCGCCCAAGTCAGATAAAGCAAAAGACTCATCACCCAGAGCAATATCACGGGTAAAGAGCTCCATGGCGCTGAGAGATGTAGCGTGTCTGCTCGAGATTCCGCGTTGGGTTATTTAGCCCTGCATGGGGTTGCACGCGCAGGGTAATAGCAACTAAGCCACTTGGGGTCCGAGAGATAGTGGGTGCTTGACTCAGTGAATGTGCTCGTACCCAGTTAATCTGCAAGGACTGAACGTTACTAAGAATTTCACCCTGATGCAATCGACCCTGACGATCAACGCTCTGACACATCAGTGTCTGAGTTCGAGAATCATGCCGACTGGGCTCTAGATAAAACCGCTGATACGTCTGTTGCTTAATGGTTCGCTCGAGCGTCAAGGGATTGCCCATGCAGTCATACCCTAATTTGTCCGGAATATCCTGAGTGAGCGCAATGGCATCAGAACCGCGAGAAGAGCCACCTTTTTGGATGGTGATTGGGTTTTCTGTCAATGAATTCTGCATTGAGCTAGATTGATACCCCGCAGCTTGAATCGCTCGACTGATTAACTCCAGTGAACGATCCATATTCTGTTGCAGTAAAACTCGATTCTCAAACTGAGCCTGATAAGTAAGTACTCGATGAACCAACCATGCGGGTGGCAATAGCAAAATGGCGCTGAGTGTGAGTGCCGTTAAGCAAGCCTGTAGGGTCATCGTTTTGATCGAGGCACATTGTTCGGTTGCTCGCTTTTGAATCGATTTAAATACATTGCAATCTCATGCTGGTTCTTCTGATGAACCCACGCTGCATGCGACTGCTCCAATTGAATAGACTTCATGACGAGTTTTGAATAAACCGTATGCGCGACCGTAATACTGCCCACAATAAGGGTCATCGCAATCAAAAGTTCAAATAAGACCATTCCAGATTCGGCTAAATGGTCATCGTTCATTGGCTTGCTCCTGAAGTGGCTGATCCCCAAGATTGTTCCCAAATCCACAGGGCTTCACCATCAGCCTCTTCGGAAAATCCTGTTGTAGAGCCCTACAAGGAGCAAGAAGGCTTAAAATGACGCTCTACTGACGAATTCCATAACCATGCCAAGCTCACCATTACCAGCCATTAGCCCCGTTCATGAGATCGTGGCCGACCTTCGTGCTGGCAAGATGATCATCTTGGTTGATGAAGAGGATCGAGAAAATGAAGGTGATTTAGTTCTTGCCGCTGATCACGTCAGTGCTGAGGCCATTAACTTCATGGCCAAGCATGGTCGCGGTCTCATTTGCCTCACCCTCACGAAAGAGCGTTGCCAGCAATTAAACCTGCCTCTGATGGTTCGAGACAATGGCACTGCCCTAGGTACAAACTTCACGGTTTCGATTGAAGCCGCCAGTGGCGTAACGACTGGGATCTCAGCAGCTGATCGAGCACGCACCATTCAGGCCGCAGTTGCCCCAAATGCCAAACCAGCCGACTTGGTTCAGCCAGGTCACGTCTTTCCTTTAATGGCTCAACCTGGGGGTGTCTTAATCCGCTCTGGCCATACGGAAGCCGGTTGTGATTTAGCGAGTCTTGCTGGCTGCTCACCCACTGCCGTGATTTGCGAAATCATGAAAGACGACGGCAGCATGGCACGCTTACCGGATCTCATCGAGTTTGCCAAAGAGCATCAACTCAAGATTGGAACGATTGCGGATCTGATTCAGTATCGCAGTCAAACAGAGAGTATTGTGTTGCGCGAAGGCGTGCGCGAGTTTGCCAGTCCCTGGGGTTGTTTTACGGGTGTGGTGTATCGCGATACACCGAGTAACTGCTTACACCTTGCACTGGTTCAAGGAGACCCGCAGTCCGCTGAAGAATCGATTGTGCGAGTTCATGAACCGGTCACGGTCTTGGATCTTTTAGATATTGATCAATCCACGCATTCCTGGCCTTTGAGTAAAGCTCTACAAGTGATCGCCAATGCACCATGTGGCGTTGCTGTTTTACTCAACGCTGCTGGAGTTGCGGCTCCCAATGAACTCAAATGGCTTTCACAGTTTGAGAAGTTAACTCAATTGGACCAGGGTTCCAATCACACCTCTTCAAAACCATCGGGTCAATCGGGTGCGGAGCGTAAAACAGATTTCCGCAGTTACGGAATTGGGGCACAAATCCTCAAAGACTTAGGTGTGCGCAAAATGCGTTTACTAGCCAACTCCTCTAGAGTGCCGAGTTTATCTGGCTATCAGTTGGAAATTATTGATCACATCCCCTACACACCAATCTCATCTTGAGGAATAGCGCATGAACGACATCGATGTCTTTGAGGCTGACTTAAATGGTCAAGACCTAAGGGTGGCAATTGTGCAAGCTCGTTTTAATGAAGAGCACTGTAAAGCCTTATCTGAGGCCTGTATTACTGAGTTACTCAATTTAGGCGTTGCTCATCAAGACATTCAACTTGTTACAGTACCTGGTGCCTTAGAGATTGGCTTTGCACTCTCCCAGCTCGCGAAGACCCACGAGTTTGATGCCATGATTGCCCTAGGCGCTGTCATTCGGGGGGAAACCTACCACTTTGAATTGGTCTCCAATGAGTCCGCAAGCGCTATTACTCGTATCAGTTTGGATCATGGTATTCCGATTGCCAATGGGGTGCTAACGTGTGACACCGACGATCAAGCATTTGCACGCACCTTTGATAAGGGTCGTGATTGTGCGCGAGCTGCGGTTGAAATGGCCAATCTCGCCCTCGCCATCAATCCTGACCTCGATATTGAGTCAACATAAATCATGACCGCCGGATCTACCTCTAACCCCAAGCGCTCGCTCACGCCGCGGAGGCGCGCCCGTGAGTATGCCTTGCAGGGGATCTATCAGTATTTGGTGATTCAAAGGGCGGGCGAGCTAAGCGATGCCCCCTTAACAATCAGTGCGATCACGAAACAACTGGGCGAAGACCCAGCATTTAAAAAATGTCAGGGTGATTTATTTGTAAGCATCTTCCAAGGAGTGATTGGCCAACACCAAGAACTCGATGCACTCATTATTCCGGAGTTGGACCGACCTTTGGCTGAACTATCACCAGTCGAGCATGCTGCCATGCTGATCGGCACGTATGAGTTAGCTGCTGATCTATCGGTACCCTACAAAGTGGCAATCAATGAAGCAGTTGAATTAGCAAAAACCTTTGGTGGCACCGATGGCCATAAATACGTCAATGGGGTTCTGGATCAACTTGCCCAAAAACTGCGGCAAGCTGAAATCGTCACGAACTAAACGTTACCGCCTAAACGGCGAGCAACGTTACGTAACTCTTCGCGCTGTGAAAATACCTTGTGGGTATAGGTACCAATACCGCTCGCTGCATTGGGAGCGCCCAAATAACTCTTTAAACCATCCTCAAGCGATCCAGCACGAGCGATACAGGCCTTCAAAATCAGAGCTCCCACCCGAATATTGGCTTCAGGGATAAAGGCAGCTAACGGACCGCCATAGGGTTCAAATTTCTCTTGATGGACATGAGTTCGAACCTGCATTAACCCTTGCGCACCCGCACGGCTCTCAGCACGTGGGTTTAGGCTGGATTCTGTCGCCATCACAGCCAAAATTAAGGTAGGGTCTAAGTTAACCTCTTTGCTCACCATCATGGCTTGGTTGACGTAGTGAAGCGTATCTTCCATTGAAATACCAAACTTTTTGGCCAAGTGATCGGCAACCGCGCGACGCTCATTCTCCGTTCGCAATATGGAGCGATCGATCGCACTTAAGTCAACCAAATGCCCAGGGATTTGGGATGCGGGCCCTGCAATCGAGGGGATGCTCTGTGGGCTTGAGCTCCAAAACTTGAGCTGATTCGCGGACTCATCGGCCGTCAGGATCTCGGCGCTATCCGCCCCAAGAATCAGTGCACGGGCCTCTGCAGGAACTAAGTAGTGGGCAAGATCAAATATTCCAGCACCGGTGCGGGGGCCAAGCAACCAAACAGCAAGAATGCCGGCAACCGCGAATCCAATGATTCGTTGGCTCAAATTAACCAAAGAGGCCTTTGCCACCTGCTGATCAATCCCAATTGTCTTGAACAAATTAAAAGGTTTCATTGTTTGGGTCGCATTGCAATACCAGGAATTCAGTCAATTAAACTCTTTTATATTGCAGCGCAACAACTATTAAACATGCCGCATCTTAGAAACCCCTATATAACCTGTCAAGAATAAAGAAATCTTTTTATATATCAATTAATTCATATTATCCGTTTAAACCCTAATATGATGCGACGCTGAATATAAAAAGATCAATTAAAACAATGGTTTAATTAAGTTAGTCATCACTTATTCCTCATCATGAAAAAAACGTCGATTCGGGAGTTATTTTCATAATTTGAAAGAAAAAATAACGATTTCCAACTACCTATAGGCAGGCAATTGAGTTCAACCCACTATTGGTAGTGGTTTTCAGAAATCATCATTGGCTCCATAGGTAATACGATTGAAGGCTATCTTTTCGGATTTCTGGAGTCAATCACCTCCCCTACGAACCAAATTATTCCCAATAATCCTTCTCGACGGTTGGGATTACACTAAGCCATCGAGACACATCTACTCAAAAAAAATCATCATGAACGCCCCCAATTTAATAGCTGATATCCGCAAACTCCTCAAGAACCCTGGTCTTTTTCATGAGGATGCGCTGATCAACGGCCAGTGGGTGAAAGCGTCAGGGAATGCGCGATTTACGGTTTCCAATCCTGCCACCGGTGACATCATTGCTAACGCTGCCAATTTGAATGCCTCGGATGCCCAAGAGGCGATTTCCGCTGCAGAGCTAGCCCTCAATGCCTGGAAAGGCAAGTTAGGTAAAGAGCGTGCTCAGGTCATGCGCAAGTGGTTTGAGTTAATTCTGGCCAATGCGGATGATCTCGCCACCCTCATGACTCTTGAGCAAGGCAAACCCCTTGCCGAAGCCAAAGGTGAAGTAGTCTACGGCGCCTCGTTTGTGGAATGGTTTGCTGAAGAAGCCAAACGCGTAATGGGCGCCATTCCAGCAACCACTTGGAGTGATAAGCGCACCATTGTTTTAAAGCAAGCCATTGGGGTCTGCGTTGCCATTACCCCATGGAACTTTCCGATTGCCATGATTACTCGCAAAATCGCTCCGGCAATGGCAGCCGGATGTACTATTGTGATTAAGCCTGCAGAACAGACGCCGCTGTCAGCCCTCGCCATTGCGGAACTGGCAAATCAAGCAGGGGTCCCGCAAGGGGTCATTAATATCGTGACGGCCGATGCCGAGCAATCCATTGCGGTTGGTAAGGTCCTTTGTGAATCCCCAACGGTACGCCATCTATCGTTTACCGGCTCCACAGAGGTGGGTCGTATTCTGATGGCGCAATGCGCCCCAACGGTCAAGAAACTCTCCTTAGAACTTGGCGGTCATGCGCCCTTCATTGTTTTTGAAGACGCAGATATTGATGCTGCCGTATCGGGCGCCATGAGCTCCAAATACCGAAATGCCGGGCAAACCTGCGTCTGCGCCAACCGCTTCTATGTCCATCAAAAGGTGCATGACGCCTTTGTCGAAAAGTTAGCCCTTGCAACCAAAGCAATCAAAATTGGAAATGGTCTAGAGCAAGGCGTTTCTCAGGGACCCTTGATCGATCAAGCGGCCATGGAAAAGGTGGAGCGACATGTAGCGGATGCAATTAGCAAAGGGGCGCGACTTGTCATTGGGGGGAAACGTGCAAGTTTGGGTGGAACGTTTTATGAACCAACTGTTCTTGCTAATGTTACCAATGCCATGCTCATTACCCATGAAGAAACCTTTGGTCCGGTTGCACCGGTCATACCGTTTGAGAATGATGATGAAGTGATTCGACTGGCCAATAGCAGTCAATTTGGTCTAGCGTCTTACTTTTACAGTCGGGATATTGGTCGGGTTTGGAAGGTCGCTGAAGCGCTCGAATTTGGTATGGTGGGCGTCAATACCGGACTGATTTCCAATGAGGTTGCCCCATTTGGTGGGGTCAAACAATCTGGCTTAGGTCGCGAGGGTAGCTCCTGGGGAATCGACGAGTACCTGGAAATGAAATACGTATGTATGGGGCTTTAAGTCGCATGCTTGCGATAGAGCAAATCCCAAACCCCGTGGCCTAATTTGAGACCACGATTCTCAAACTTCGTGAGCGGACGGTACGACGGTTTCTCAACAAAACCAGCATGCTCACTTCCTAACTGCTCCGCCGTCCAATCAATACCACCGATAGTTTGATCCTGATCGATACCGAGAATGGCTCCTAAACGAACTTTTTGAGTCGATTGATTTTGTAATAGGGGGTGGTGATTAAGAACTAAGAGCATTTGCTCCGCATAATGCTGCCAATCGGTTGCCAGGTGAAGATAGCCACTAGGCTTCAATCGAGAAACTAGCAAATCGACAAACTCCTTTTGAATCAAGCGACGCTTATGGTGACGCGTTTTATGCCATGGATCCGGAAAAAAGATATGAACCCCGTCCAAAGAATTGGATGTAATCATCCGCTCAAGCACCTCAACAGCATCATGGGAAATCAAACGAAGGTTACGAAGATCCAACTCACCAATACGCTTAAGAAGCGCACCAACCCCCGGCTCATGAACCTCAAGACCTAAAAATACATCGTTGGGACGAACTTGCGCAATCTGAGCAGTGGACTCACCCATACCAAAACCGATCTCCACAATCCGCGACGCGTTCTGATATGGCTCAGCAAAAACTGACCAATCAAATAATGTATCTTGATATGGAAGTAGAAATTGATTGCCTAAGGTTGCAATCGCATGCTCTTGGGCATTTGTAGTACGACCTGCTCTGCGAACAAATGAACGAATTCTTCTATGAGGATGATTCGATGGCAGGAATTTATCCATGCCTTTTTATTTCAATAGAACTCGGAAGTAAGAGATTGTCTCTTTCAAGCCCTCCTCAAGAGATACCTTGGGCTCCCAACCTAATTTAGATTTAGCTAAGTCGATGTTCGGTTGGCGCTGCTTTGGATCATCGGATGGCAATGGTTGATGAATAATCTTGGATTTACTACCAGAAAGCTTCAGAACCATCTCGGCAAGCTCAAGCATCGTGAACTCGCCGGGATTGCCAATATTAACGGGACCCGCAAAGCCTACTTCTGTCGCCATCATCCGAACCATGGCATCGATTAGATCGTCCACATAGCAAAAACTTCGGGTCTGAGAACCGTCCCCATAAATCGTGATGTCTTTACCTTGTAGGGCTTGCACGATGAAGTTGCTGACGACCCGGCCATCATTGGGATGCATCCTTGGGCCATAGGTGTTGAAGATACGGACCACTTTGATATCGGTTTGGTGTTGGCGAAAGTAATCAAAAAATAGGGTTTCAGCACAGCGCTTACCCTCGTCATAGCAAGACCGAATGCCAATCGGATTGACCCTGCCCCAATAGCCCTCAGGTTGAGGATGCACCTCTGGATCACCATATACCTCACTCGTAGAGGCTTGCAAAATTCGGGCACGCGTCCGCTTAGCGAGACCTAGCATATTAATCGCACCGTGCACACTGGTTTTAGTCGTTTGCACCGGATCGTATTGATAGTGCACTGGAGAGGCGGGACACGCCAAGTTATAGATCTGATTGACCTCGACATACAAAGGAAAGGTCACATCATGGCGCATGATCTCCAAATTAGGATTACCCATCAAATGCGCAAGATTATGTTTATTACCGGTAAAAAAATTATCCACCACCAAAACATCATGACCCTCCCGGAGCAGGCGCTCAGTCAAATGAGAGCCCAAAAAGCCTGCGCCACCGGTGATGAGGATTTTGTTTTGATTGATGGACATAGATATCTTTCAGAAATTTTGTGTTACGACTAATTTTATTCCTAAGGCACTTTAGGCTTTTGAGATAGTTCTTGCGCAGGCATATCCCAACTCGTTGAGCGATAGGCAAAGACAACTTCAACCAAGATCAGTGTTAGAGAAACTACAAATGAAACCAAGCCCGCAACAAACGTGATCAAAACATAACCCACATTGACCAATTTTCCAGCACCGGTTTGTACTAAAAATAGCTCAAGAACAGTTAGAGAAATTAAAACACCTGCCAAGACATCAAAGAAAATGGCTAGAGTACATAACCTTCCCCTGGTCTTGAACTCATCAATTTCTTTCTCATAATGCGTCTTCAGTTTTTGACTAAGCTGCTGATCGCCGTATAGCTGATTCTGAATAAAACGCATCCGATCTACATTACGCGCTAGTCTAGCTGTGATCGCAGCAACCAAGGTAGCAACGGCTGTTAGGAGAAAGACGGGTGCTAAGGCCAGCTGAATATTAGCTTGTATAGCATCGATTGAAAGGTTCATATTTTTACTCTGTAACTATCAGTTAGACCAAGCGACAAGGCCAGTGTACGAGGTCACCAAAACTAAAACGCCAAAAATAATACGATACCAAGCAAAGGGGATAAAGTTGTGATGCGCAACATAATGAATCAGCCAGCGCACACAAATGAACGCTGAGATAAAGGCTGCGACAAAACCAACTAAAAGGGTGGGCGCAAAATCAGCAAAACCAAATGCTTGGGGCGAGTTTGCAATCTTGAGCAACTCATACGCAGTTGCCCCACCAATGACCGGAATTGCTAAAAAGAAGGAGAATTCAGTTGCAACAGCTCTCGGTAGTCCAAAGAGCATTCCACCAATAATTGTGGCTCCTGAACGCGAGGTGCCTGGTATCAGAGCCGCGCATTGAGCTAGTCCAACTTTAAAAGCATCGAGTGCAGTCAACTGGTCAATGCTATCGATTTTCTTCATGGTCGATGCTTTGGTTTGACGGTACTCCGCCCAGAAGATCACAAAGGCACCCACAATGAATGCGCTCGCCACAGGGACTGGTGAAAATAGATGGGCCTTGATGAACTTACCAAAAATTAGACCAAGCCCCATGGCTGGAATACAAGCAATAACCACATGCAAAACAAACTTTTGCGATTGTTTACTCGAGAAAAAGGTATTGGTCACCTTGAATAGGCGCTCACGGTACTCCCAGCACACTGCCAAAATGGCACCAAACTGAATAATGATTTCAAAAGCCTTGCCACGGTCATCATTAAAATTTAAGAGATCCCCCACCAAGATCAAGTGCCCGGTGCTCGAGATAGGTAAAAACTCGGTTAAGCCCTCAACAATCCCGAGAATGAGGGCTTTGAATAGAAGTAATGGATCCATAGGCATCAATACTAAAGCCTTAAACCCCTAAACTCATGAACTTGGCGTTTGGGCTTAAACTTCGGATCATGCATTCGATGAAACGGTTCCCGATTATTACCCTCATTGGACTGGCTGGATGGATGATATCTAGCCAGGT
>VFQS010004417.1_pt1 | contig 10200 bp, 8 predicted proteins | sample 3512361 | NCBI WGS metagenome assembly VFQS01 (sample SAMN10412375, study PRJNA504923) | tailings metagenome | isolation source: Relicate 1 Philex TSF3 active mining | place: Philippines | reverse complement strand
CGCGCTCAACGCGCTCGCTCTTCACAATCTTTAAGGGTTGATTAAAGATTTGTACCTTAGGCGCTACCTCTTCCCGAATTCGGACTTCCTCGACATGCTCTTCACGTTCAACCGCAGCCTGGACCCCAATCTTTTGATCCACCTGCTCCTCGCGCTTCTCGCGCAAACGCCGAATACCAAGTTCAATATATCGACCCACTTGCTCGGAGAGTGTGAGCCACGAGAAATGCAAAAAGAGGGAGAGACCAGCTGCTAAGCCAAAGATCAAAATCAGGGTTGCGCCCGTAAAGCCAAACGCCATTTGCAGTGGATCACCAATCACTTCGCCCAAGATGCCGCCGGGTGGTCTCGGTAGCTCCCATTGCAAGGAATGCATCCGAATCGACTCAAGTCCCATGCTGCAGGTCAAGGTCAAGGCAAAGCCCAACCAGCGGGTCCAAAAGGACTCAGGTCTAGCCTCTGGATCAACCGGTAGCGGCACGCTCCAAAGCTCGCGCCAGCCTTGGTACACCCGCCGACCAAATAATACGACCCACCAAAATGCCGAGACCCCAAAAATGTAGAGCATCAAATCAGCGGTCCAGGCACCAATCCTCCCACCAATATTTTTAGGAACCTCAAAACTAGCGTGCGACCAGGCTGGATCGGATTTGGTGTAGGTGATCAGAACTGCAAATAAGCCAAGGCAGATGGCAAGCATCAGCATCCACCGCACTTCGGCAATCAATCGAGACATCTTGCCAGTGCCGCCCTCGGGAGGCAGCGGGGTCTTAATTTGTGGGAGCGAGCTACGGGCCATGTTCACCTGATTGTAAACAAGCCTTGGCCTTCAAACTCTATAATTTAGGGATGACGACAACTAACAAACACTCTAAAGTACTGATTCTGGGCTCAGGCCCAGCCGGCTACACCGCAGCAGTCTATGCCGCCCGTGCCAACCTCAAGCCTACCCTGATTACCGGGCTCGCCCAAGGGGGGCAACTCATGACCACCACCGATGTGGAAAACTGGCCAGCAGACCCCAATGGCGTTCAGGGACCTGAACTCATGGATCGCTTCCTAAAGCATGCCGAGCACTTTAATACCGAGATCATTTTTGATCACATACACACGGCGGCCCTCACCGAAAAGCCGATTCGCTTAGTTGGCGACTCAGGCACTTACACCTGTGATGCGCTCATTATCTCCACTGGTGCCTCTGCTCAATACCTTGGGCTCCCCAGTGAGGAGGCGTTCATGGGTCGGGGTGTATCGGGTTGCGCAACCTGCGATGGCTTCTTTTACAAGGGCCAAGATGTGTGCGTAGTCGGTGGCGGTAATACGGCCGTTGAGGAAGCGCTTTACCTCACCGGTATTGCCCGAAAAGTGACGGTCATCCATCGTCGTGACAAATTCCGTGCGGAGCCCATTCTGAATGATCGCTTAATGGCGAAAGTGGCTGAAGGTAAGGTCGAACTCAAACTCAACGCCACCCTCGATGAAGTCTTGGGTGATGAAAAAGGGGTTACGGGCGTGCGCATCAAAAAACAGGATGGCAGAACGGAAGAAATTGCCGTATCGGGCGCCTTCATCGCGATCGGTCACAAACCCAATACCGATTTGTTCGTAGGTCAACTTGATATGAACAATGGCTACATCAAAACGCACTCGGGCTTAGAGGGCAATGCCACGGCAACCAATATCCCTGGTGTCTTTGCAGCTGGTGACGTGCAAGACCACATCTATCGCCAAGCCATTACCAGTGCAGGCACAGGGTGTATGGCAGCACTGGATGCGCAGCGTTATTTAGAGAGTCTTGAGTAATTGTTCTTGACTTAGGCCCGCTCCCTAAGCAAAACGCCCAGCATTGCTGGGCGTTTTTGTTTAATCCTTTCCTACTGACGACTTACCTAACCACAGGCAAGAGCGGTACGATCAAGAGTGCCACGATATTAATGATCTTAATGAGTGGGTTCACAGCTGGGCCTGCGGTGTCTTTGTAGGGGTCGCCTACCGTATCGCCCGTCACAGCGGCCTTGTGCGCTTCTGATCCTTTGCCGCCATAGTTACCCTCTTCAATGTATTTCTTGGCGTTATCCCAAGCGCCGCCACCAGTACACATCGAGATTGCCACAAAGAGTCCCGTAATAATCGTTCCCATCAGGAGGCCACCCAATGCGGCAGGTCCTAAGAAGAGGCCCACCAGAATCGGGACCACCACGGGTAAGAGCGATGGAATGATCATTTCTTTAATCGCTGCCGAGGTGAGCATGTCCACCGCCTTGCCGTACTCAGGCTTTGCAGTTCCCTCCATAATGCCGGGGATCTCCCTGAACTGACGACGCACCTCTTCCACCACAGCACCGGCGCAACGGCCTACTGCCTCCATGGCCATCGCACCGAAGAGGTAAGGAATCAAACCGCCAATAAAGAGGCCAATGATCACCATGTGATTGGAGAGATCAAAGGTCACTTGCTGACCAATCTCCTCTAGGGCATGGGTGTAGTCTGCGAATAGCACCAAGGATGCGAGACCCGCTGAGCCAATTGCATAGCCCTTGGTCACCGCTTTGGTGGTGTTACCCACCGCATCTAATGGGTCGGTAATATCGCGTACCGAGTCCGGTAAGCCAGCCATCTCAGCAATGCCACCAGCATTATCGGTAATTGGGCCATAGGCATCGAGCGCTACCACAATCCCTGCAAGTGAGAGCATAGCCGTTGCAGCTACTGCGATACCGTAAAGACCTGCCAAGTAATACGCAGCAAAGATTGCAATGCAAACAAAGATGACTGGGTAAGCTGTGGAGCGCATCGATACGCCCAAGCCCGCAATAATGTTGGTGCCATGACCTTTGGTTGAGGCTTCCGCAATGTGCTTGACCGGTTTGTAATCGGTACCAGTGTAGTACTCGGTGATCCAGACTAAGCCAGCGGTGAGTAATAGACCAACAATCGACGAACCAAATAAGCGCCACTGACTACCTGGAATCCCTAAGGCATCGTCAGGAATAATCCACTTCGTGACAAAGTAGAAACCCACTAATGAGATGACGCCCGAGATGATTAAGCCTTTATACAGAGCAGGCATGACATTTTTCATGCCGGGGCTTGCTTTAACAAACGAGCAGCCAATGATTGAGGCAATGATCGAAATGCCGCCAAGGACCAATGGATATACCACCGCTGCAACTGGGGCATTCATCACCATGAGTGCACCCAAGACCATGGTTGCAATTAAGGTCACTGCATAGGTCTCAAATAAGTCGGCTGCCATTCCAGCACAATCGCCCACGTTATCACCCACGTTATCCGCAATCACTGCGGGATTGCGTGGGTCATCCTCAGGAATACCGGCTTCGACTTTACCCACCAAGTCAGCGCCTACGTCCGCACCTTTCGTGAAGATGCCGCCACCGAGACGCGCAAAGATCGAAATTAAGGAAGAGCCAAACGCCAAACCAATTAAGGGATGCAACACATCCGAGAGATCCTGACCACCACCCATTGAGACCAGCAGCATGAAAAACACTCCGACCCCAAGAAGACCCAAACCGACGACGAGCATGCCGGTAATGGCGCCGCCTTTGAAAGCGACATTCAATGCTTGGTTCATGCCTTGAGTGGCTGCTTGCGCAGTACGCACATTCGCGCGCACCGAGACGTTCATGCCAATGAATCCGCAGGCGCCCGATAACACAGCGCCGATCACAAATCCAATCGCGGTTGCCAAATCGAGGAAGACCGCCATCAGGATGGTCAACACCACACCCACAATCGCAATCGTTTTATATTGGCGCGCCAGATAAGCAGCCGCACCCTGCTGAATCGCTTCCGCAATCTCGACCATGCGGGCATTGCCCGTGTCTTGCTTCAAGATCCAGGTGCGCATCACGAAGCCGTAGACCACGGCAATCACACCACATGCTAAGGCAAAATACAGACCTACAGTCACATCACTCATGCTAAATCACTCCTACTTGGTTGAGGATTCAATGTAATTTTGATACGACAATCTAGCGATTGGCTTGCAGGCTTAAAATAGCAAGTTGATCGCTTTCAAAAGTATCCAACAGATTTAGTGATTTGCCACTTTGCTAAGATCAGGGTATCTACTAAGCAGACCGTTTTTTATTTAATTTGGAGCATGTATGAGTCTTGATAACGTCACCCCGGGAAAACGGGTTCCCGAGAACTTTAACGTCATTATTGAAATCCCGATGAACGCCGACCCCATCAAATACGAGGTCGATAAGGAAACCGGGGCAATCTTTGTGGACCGCTTTATGGGTACCGCCATGCATTACCCCTGCAACTATGGTTACATCCCTAAGACCATTGCAGGAGACGGCGATCCAGTCGACGTCTTGGTGATCACACCGTTTCCATTGATCCCTGGCGTGGTGGTCAGCTGCCGTGCGCTGGGTGTTTTACAGATGAACGATGAAGCTGGTGATGACGCCAAGTTATTAGCCGTTCCTGAGGATCGCATTTTATCGATCTATAGCCATTGGGAGAGCTCCGAGGACATCAACCAAATGCGCTTGAATCAGATTCAGCATTTCTTTGAGCATTACAAAGATCTGGAAAAAGGGAAGTGGGTCAAAGTTAAAGGTTGGGGCTCGATTGCCGATGCCCACAAAGAGATTACCGATGGCATGGCCCGCTATCAAAAAGAGAAGGTGTAAGCATGAATCGTGCATGGTGTAGGTTATGAGTCAGCGCACTCATTCCCCCATGCAGATTGCCATGGCGCAACTCAATCCTCTCTTAGGGGATTGCGCTGGTAATGCACAGGCAATTTTTCAGGCGGCGCACGTTGCCCATCAACAGGGAGCCAGTCTACTTTTAACGCCTGAACTCTCTTTAACTGGCTACCCTCCTGAAGACCTTTTACTGCGCCCCGGATTTATTCAAGAAACGCGGACTGTACTTCAGTCTCTATGCGAACAACTTCAAGAATTGCGTGGATTAACAGTAATTGTGGGCCATCCCTGCGAATCCAATGCGGGCCTGCGTAATGCAGCATCAGTGATTACGAATGGCAAAGTGATTGCTACTTACTTCAAACAGGAATTACCTAATCACGAAGTGTTTGATGAGAAGCGTTATTTTGTGGCAGGTGAAAATGCCTGCGTTTTTGAGCATCATGGTTTAAAACTGGGCGTTTTGTTATGTGAAGACATTTGGCATTCAAAACCAGCGCGTCTAGCCAAGGATGCGGGGGCGCAAATGCTGGTGGTACTCAATGCCTCGCCCTATCATCTGCAAAAAGAACATACGCGCTACGAACTACTAAAACAGCAAAGTCAGACCTGCGGTTTACCCATCCTCTATCTCAATATGGTGGGTGGCCAAGACGAACTCGTTTTTGATGGTGGATCCTGTGCTGTGAACTCCCACGGCGAGCTGGTTTTTGCCATGTCGCAGTTTCAGGAGGGGGTCGGATTTATTGAGCTTGAAGGAGGCGAACCGCAACGAGGTGCGATTGCTCCTGCATTAACGCTCGAAGCACAAGTGTATGCCGCACTTGTGATGGGAACGCGTGATTATGTTCGCAAAAACCGTTTTCCAGGAGTGATTCTTGGCTTATCGGGTGGCGTAGATTCTGCTTTAGTGCTAGCCATTGCGGTTGACGCACTCGGGTCAGATCAAGTGCGCGCAGTCATGATGCCATCGCCTTACACCGCTGAAATTTCCTGGCTGGATGCCCGTGAGTTGGCATCCAATCTGGGCGTGCAATACGATGAGATTTCGATTCGGGGACCGGTGATGTCTTTTGAAGATGCATTACAAGAGCAATTTGCCAACTTACCAAGCGATACCACGGAAGAAAATATTCAGGCTCGAGTGCGCGGCACTATCTTGATGGCCCTCTCTAATAAAACCGGTCGTTTGGTTCTCACCACGGGCAATAAGAGTGAGATGGCGGTTGGCTATTGCACCCTCTACGGCGATATGGCCGGCGGCTTTGCGGTGATTAAAGATATTGCCAAGACCTTGGTCTATCAATTGTGTCGCTATCGCAATCAAATCAAGCCAGTGATTCCTGAGCGGATTCTGACGCGCGCACCATCCGCAGAATTACGCCCCAATCAAACCGATCAAGATAGTCTCCCCCCTTACGAAATTCTGGATGCGATCTTGGCGCGTTATATGGAGCAGAACCAATCCAGCGCCGAGATCATTGCAGCAGGCTACGATTCTGCGGCAGTGCAAAAAATTACACGCCTCATTCAAATCAATGAATACAAGCGTCGTCAGGCACCCCCAGGCGTGCGTATCACGGCACGCGCTTTCGGGCGTGATTGGCGCTACCCGATTACATCAGGCGCCAAACTCTAGCCCTAAAAAAGATGGGGAAATGAGTAAGTCATCATCCTTGAGTATGATTGAGTCTAAGGAGACACTATGAAACTAATCACATCCATCATTAAACCCTTCAAACTCGATGAAGTTCGCGAGGCACTTGCCGAAGTTGGTGTAACGGGCCTCACTGTTACCGAAGTGAAAGGGTTTGGTCGTCAAAAGGGTCATACCGAACTCTATCGTGGCGCCGAATACGTAGTCGATTTTTTACCTAAGGTGAAGGTTGAAGTGGTCGTGGCGGATAACCTTGTTGAAACCGTCACCGAGTCCATCATCAAAGCAGCGCGCACTGGCAAAATTGGTGATGGCAAAATTTTTATCAGCCCAGTTGAGCAAGCCATTCGAATTCGGACTGGCGAGGTAGACGACGCTGCGGTTTAAAACGACACTTCCTCCAAGATAATGCTCTTGGAGTTGGGGTTATCTATTTTGACTTTGTACCCCTGAAAAAATAGATCCGTTTGACCTAAGTTAGAGGTCATCACCACAAAGGGGGCTTTTCCATAAAAGGAATGGGAGCCCCCTGCTTCTAGGCTCTTTTTCTCCAGTTTGCCGCTTGCATCTTTTACGCAGATTGTTTGTGCACTTCGGCTTTGGACATGAACCATATTGCCAGGCTTTGATGCAGATGAAGTGCGATAACTTTTAGACGCGGCATCTTCAGATGGGCAACTATCCATTGCCTGTGAAGTATTAAGCTGAGGAGCGAGCGCAATAGCAGTCGGATTAGGTGTTGCCGCCTCCTCCTTTTTTGGCTCTGCTAAAATTGTTTCCGATGGCGGCTTGGCAATCTCAGTCGGCTTGATAGGCTGCGGCTCATTCATATTAAGAATCACGATTCCAATCGCAGCAACTACGGCAGCGCCACCAAAGTAATAAAGACTGCGATTTTTTTGAATGACCGGTGGAGGAGTTTCTTCAAATCGCTCCAGTTGCTCTACTCTTTGTTCGGTATTCTTTTTTACTGCTGCAGGTTTCTGCTGGGATTCTTTTTTCTCGGCAACCTCAGTAGCATTTGGTTTCGCTTCAGGCGTTGGAGATGGCTTTGCAGTTTCAATCACGCTTTCTTGGGAAGCCTTTGCTGCCTCAACCAAGTCAGGTCCAAAATCAAATACCTCTTCATGACTGATGCCCAACTCATCGGCGACACGTTTTGCAGCATTAGCTTTAATCGCTAGTGAATAGAAATGGCTCTTCTCACCATTTTCAAGCTGCTCAATTTGCTTAACAGAAAAGCAGACCTTGCTCGCCAATTCGGAGACGGTGAGGCCTTTGGCTTCGCGAGCCTTTTTGAGAACCCCTCCCTGAACATCTGGAACACGTTTATTCATCACCAAATGCGTCTCACTTTTTATTTAATTTTTATTATTATTTTTATTAGAATCAATACGTTATATATTTAGCGTAAATTCCATTTATATGACAAATATTACATAAATTCTTATATTTGGCTATTTACTTCAGGGCTAATATTTACTTGGCCAGATTGGCCTCCAAATAGAATTTCACCAAATCCTGCAGGGAGTGGGCTTGCATCTTTTCCATGACCCTGGCTTTGTGGACCTTGATCGTGGCATCGGTCGTACCCAGGCGTTCGGCAATTTCTTTGTTCATAAGGCCCTCCACGAGCAAGGTGCACACCTCTTTTTCTCGAGGAGTCAGCGTATTAAAGTTACGCTTAATTTCCCCATCTTTTAAATTGCGCTTGAGCTGTTTCTGGTCATATTCAAGGGCCTGATCAATGGCCTGCAAGAGCTCATCGATATTAAAGGGCTTAAACAGAAAATCCAGAGCGCCCTTTTTGAGACCCTTGACGATCTGCTGGGGATGGCTTTGGCCACTTAGAAAGACGATGGGGGATTTGCGACCCAACTTCTCCAATCGCTCCATCAAGTCCAGGCCATTAACGTCGGGCATTTGCATATCAAGCACGATCACGGCGGGCGCAACCGGTAATGAGTTTTGCAAAAAAGAGGTGGCACTCTCAAAATCTTGAACGGTATAGCCAACATCGCGCAGCATCCGCGCCAATGAATCCCTCATCGAGTTGTCATCATCGATGAGATAGATGGTGCCGCTTAATCGCGTCATCGCTTATCATTACCTTGAAATTACTTATAGATCAACAATGTAACCCCCCATAACCGAGCTGGCTATTAGCCATGAGGCTAACTTTGCCGGACATCCCTAAAATATCATTTCTATCCCAATCAGTGAATCACAATCCCATGAGAACCTATCTTTGCATTGTTTGCGGCTTTATTTATGACGAATCAGCGGGTCGGCCCGAGGACGGCATTGCACCTGGTACCAAATGGGACGATGTTCCTGCCGACTGGGCCTGCCCCGATTGTGGCGCAGGAAAAGATAGCTTTGAAATGATGGCAATTTAATCGCGGAGACCCAAGTAAATGGCAGACCAAAAACAAGCCCCAAAACGTATGAATGAGCGTTCCCGCATGGTGACCGAAGGGGTTGCGCGTGCACCCAATCGATCGATGTACTACGCGATGGGCTACAAAGAGGAAGATTTTGTCAAACCGATGGTAGGTGTAGCCAATGGCCACTCCACTATTACGCCGTGTAATAGTGGCCTCCAAAAGCTGGCGGATGCCGCGATCGACGCTCTTGAAAAAGCTGGTGCTAAGGCTCAAGTATTTGGCACTCCTACGGTCTCGGACGGTATCGGTATGGGCACCGAGGGCATGAAATACTCCCTGGTCTCACGCGAGGTGATTGCTGACAGTATTGAGGTTTGTGTCAACGGCCTTTGGCAAGACGGCGTAGTGGTGATTGGTGGCTGCGACAAAAATATGCCCGGCGGCATGATTGCCCTGGCGCGTACCAATGTCCCTGGCATCTATGTCTATGGCGGTACGATCAAAGCAGGTCATTACAAAGGTAAAGAGCTCAACATCGTTTCTGCCTTTGAGGCCGTTGGTGAATTTACCTCCGGACGCTTAAGCGAGGTTGACCTTAAGGGCGTTGAGCAAAATGCCTGCCCAAGTAGCGGCTCCTGCGGTGGTATGTACACCGCCAATACTATGAGCTCCTCATTTGAGGCCCTGGGCATGAGCCTGCCTTACTCCTCAACGATGTCGAACGTCGACCAGGAGAAAGTCGATAGTGCAGCGGAGTCCGCGCGTGTCTTGGTTGAAGCCATTAAAAAGAATATTCGGCCGCGCGACATCATTACCAAAAAATCCCTTGAGAATGCGGTAAGCGTGATTATGGCCGTGGGTGGTTCGACCAATGCTGTCTTGCACTTCTTAGCAATTGCAAGCGCAGCAGAAATTGATTGGACCATCGATGACTTTGAGCGAATCCGTAAACGCGTCCCTGTGATTGCTGATATGAAACCCTCGGGCACCTATTTGGCACCCGATCTGCATTTAGCGGGGGGCATTCCACAGGTCATGAAGATTTTGCTAGACGGCGGCCTGCTCCACGGCGATTGCATGACCATCACTGGCAAAACGATTGCAGAAACTCTAAAAGATGTTCCATCCAAACCGCGAGCCGATCAGAAGGTTATTCGAACTTTAGATAACCCGCTTTATCCTCAAGGGCACTTGGCGATCCTCAAAGGCAACATCTCTCCCGAGGGTTGTGTCGCCAAAATTACTGGCCTCAAAAATCCATCGATTACAGGTCCTGCGCGAGTTTTTAACTCTGAAGACGAGGCGATGGCCGCCATCATGGCCCAGGAAATTAAACATGGTGATGTGGTCGTGATTCGGTATGAGGGCCCCAAAGGCGGTCCTGGCATGCGAGAAATGTTAGCCCCCACTTCCGCTCTCGTCGGTCAGGGGCTTGGTGAGACCGTCGGACTGATTACCGATGGGCGCTTCT
>VFQS010004413.1_pt1 | contig 10206 bp, 10 predicted proteins | sample 3512361 | NCBI WGS metagenome assembly VFQS01 (sample SAMN10412375, study PRJNA504923) | tailings metagenome | isolation source: Relicate 1 Philex TSF3 active mining | place: Philippines | reverse complement strand
TTTTTTTGTGAAATAAATAATTAGAAATATATTACAATCGATATAATGGGAAAAAGTTTTGAGATTTATCTAATTCTTTAATAAGTTCGTTGTATATATTTTCATTTATTATATTTTTATAGATTGTATAATTAAAGTTTATATTAGAAATAGATTTTTTAAAATAGCTTAAACTATCTTCTTCTTTTATTCCAGCACCAAGATGATATATTTTATATTTATTTTGAATTCCATAATTTATAACATTATAATGTAAAAAATTATTACAACCATAAATTCTATAATCAATTTTTGAACCACCAATATGGTAATTGATGTATTTTTTATAGAAAAAAATCATGCAGGAGGCTATTAGAGTATTATTTTTATAAACATTTGCAAATTTTATATTATTGTTAATTTTTTTTAATTTTTCATAATAATTTTTACTAAAAAAATAGTATGATTTTGCTTTTAAATTTTTCATAGTTTCATTATAAATTTCAATAAAATTATTAATACAATCAAAATCTTCTAATTTGAAAATTAGTTCATTATTAATAGCTTTCATTATCATTTTTTTATTATTTTTAGATGTATCTTTAAAATATTCGTTAATATTATTATATTTTGATAAATCAACTCCATATGATTTACGTGATGTAATAAAGTCATAATTATTCAAATCACAATCAATATATGGATTTTGTCTAACTACTTCAGTAATATATTTTTTCTTTTTAGCTTCATCTCTAAATAATATCAAAAAATCTAAATATGTTTCCTTAAACTTATAATAAAATCCAGAATAACCATAAGGAGTAATTAAATCAAAATATATTTCGTCTCCTAATTTAATTTTTCTTTTTAAATATACATATATTAAATCCTTATAGCAACAACATTCCCATTCAGCTTCATCTGATATTTCACAAGCAAATCCATATTCCGGTGTAAAATAAATATCTATACTATCATGTTTTGCATTTTCCTTATTATAGAAATTTAACATTTATATAATAAAACAAAATTATAATGAATTCATTACCTTATCAATATCTGATCTCCCAACTGATTTACCAGGAATACCAATATATAAATTATATTCATCAGTATTTTTAGTAATACTAGCAGACATTCCAACTAATGTTCCTTCTGCAATATGAATTCCATTTCTAATTGTTGAATTAACTCCAAACCAAGAATATTTTTCAATTATACAATTTCCAGATATAACGACATGACTCGTAATAAAAACACTATCTTTTATAAGACTATGGTGTCCAATATGATTTCCACTCCATAAAACACAATTATTTCCAATTTTTACAAAAGGCTGTATAGTATTATCTTCTAATATAAAACAATTTTCTCCAATATCATTTGTAAAAATATTTGCTTTCGAACTAATATATGATATAAATTTATAACCTTTTTCTTTACCTTCCATATATATTTTTTCTCTAATTTTACTTAATCCTTTACCAGTCATAGGTGCAAAAAGTAAATATTCAGAAGGTGGATAAATATTTTCTAAATTTTCAAAATCAATTACGGGTAATTCTTCGAATTTTTCAAATTTTTTATGTTTTTTGTGAACAGTTATGGCGACTACTGTGTATTTTGAATCATTATCTAAATAATACTTTGCTAATTGTGCAGTTTGTTCTGTTCCAAAAATGATTACTTTGTTCATTTTATAATAAAAATTTAATTTTTTTTTATAATAAATACGCTTTTATGTGTTTATAAATTTTAATTCACCAAGAAGTGTTTCTTTTTCTTTACCAAAGTCATCTTGACAAAGTAAAATAAAAAATTTTTCATCTTTTTGAAAAATTTCGGGATAACAATACCAATTACAATTTGTCAAATTATTATGTATTATTATTTCATTAGTGTTATAAAAATTTATAAAATCATTAGTATAAGAACTATATATTTTATAATTATATTTATTTTCAGTAATTTTGTGTCTGATTGAAAAAATTATAAAAAATTTCGAATTTATTTCTTTAACAAAATGCAGTAAATGTCCTTTATCAATTGAATAATCAACAATCTTATCAAATATTGGTTTATAGGAATTTTTATTTTTATGAAAAAGAAATAAATATTTTCCCCAGTAATAATCAGGTCTTTCTTCATCTATTTCTAATGGGGAACTGATTATTAATTCTTTAAATTTATAGACACAAAGATGATTATTAAAATCTAATTTTTTAATCTTAATTATTTTTATTTCATTTAAATTTTTTTCAATATCAATTTCATAATTTGAAATTATTTGTTCACTTTCAGAAATTATTCTATTTTCAATTAATAAAGTAAAAAAAGTAGTGAACTCTTGTATTCTTCGGACAAAATAACTTTGAAATATTTTATTATCTAGGATAATAATTTTTTGGTTTATAATTTCAAAATTTTTATTTAATTTATAAATAATATGATAAGCACTTGTTTAGCATCAGGAATATTTACAAATTCATCTAAACAATTTGTAAAAAAATTGGAAGATTTGATAAGAGAAAAATTAAATATTGATAATGATAAAGCGGTTATATGCACTATGAGTGGAGACGGAGCACTACATTGTCTAATTGCCTCATTAAATATTTATTATTCAAAAAAATTAAAATGGGTAACACAAGCATTTACTTTTCCATCTTCTGCTTGTAATAATTTAAATGAAACCATTATAATTGATATAGATAATGAAGGTTCATTAGATATAAATCTTGTGCCTTTAGATGTTGATGGAATAATTGTGACAAATGTTTTCGGTAATGTATGCAATATTGATAAGTATGTAGATTGGTGTGAAAAAAACAATAAAATTCTAATATTTGATAATGCAGCAACAAGCTATACTTTTTATAAAAATAAAAACTCTTGTAATTACGGCTTAGGTTCTATAATAAGCTTTCATCATACTAAACCCTTTGGATTTGGAGAGGGAGGAGCAATAATAGTTGATAAAAAATATGAAGAATTAGTAAGAATCGCAATGAATTTTGGAATTGATAATATTTCTTATTATAGGGAGTTAAACTGGGATAGAAATGGAGGTAATTTTAAGATGAGTGAGATATCGGCTGTATATATAATACAGTATTTAATGGATAATTTTGATAGAATAGTGGAACATCATAAAAAATTATATAGATTTATAAAAAAAAATACAAATTTAAAATTATATCCGAATTTTTCGGATAATGAGCCAGTTGTTTCTTGTATTTGTGTTTTAGATTCAAAATATACAAAAGAGTATATAAATAAAAAAATTGATGATGGATATTTTTGTAGAAAATATTATAACCCATTGGAAAATTTAGAGGTATCAAAATTATTTTTTGATAAAATTATATGCATTCCTTGTAATTTAGATATAAATGAAGATATATTATTAAAATATTTATAATTCAAAAATATTTTACTCTTTAAAAATATATGATTCAAAAACCATATTTGATAAAATTAAAAAAAAAATTTAATGAAAAAAAAGGTTATCTCGTATGTCTAGAAGATTATGAACTAAATTTAGAATTTAAAAGAATATTTTGGATAAGTGGTCTTCAGGGAATTTCAAAAGATGATGAAAGAGGAAAACACGGTCACTCTAATGCCGATGAATTTATTATTGTATTAAGAGGAAGCTGTCATTTTTATACAAATAATAAAGATGGTGAAAAATTTGATTTTATTATAAATAATGATGAAGAAGCACTTTATTTACCAAAAGATAATATATTATTAATGAAAGAATTTTCAGAAGATGCTTTATTGTTAGTAGTTTGTGATGTAAATTTTAAAGATGATAAAATAATTTATTAACCATATACAAATTTTACAAGTGAATTATTAAAACTTCCATATTCTTTTCCATCATCACTATGAAATATTTCAAATAATTTTTTGTAAATTTCTTTGTTTTTTCTTAAAACCCCATGCTTTGTTTCAAGATCACTTATTATTTTAGTATTGAAAGGACAAACAATTATATTATAAATATATTCAACTAAATCATTTTTACATTCTTTATGTTTGTCTAAAATTTTTCTATTTTTTCCAAAAAAGTATAAAAAAAGATCATTAAAATTTACAATTTTTTTAGTAATATATGAGTCAAAATCTTGGAATGTATAATGCGCCAAATATAAATTAACATCTTTATAAGATTGATTTTTTTTCAATACAGCACCACATAAAGATGGATTTTTTATTATCTCATTATATATATTTTTTACAATATTATGTCCTGGTTTTAACTCTTTGGAATGAGCATTTTTTCCTTTGACAATAGAAGAAACTTTATTTATGGATTTTGCATAAACTCTCCACATTCTGTAAACTCTTTAATTAAACTATTTGTTTTGTTCACTTTTTTCTTATTATGACCAAATAATAACCAATTTATTCTTAATTCATCAAATGGTTCATAAAATTTAATTGCTTTTTTTTTAATATTATTTTTAAAATTGTTATTAAAAAATAAAAATTCATCTGCATCGCAGTGAAATACATAATCAATATTTTTTAGAGACATAATTTTAACAAAATCTTTAAATTTTTCTAAATTCTCTCCTGCCAAATCATTTTCCATTTTATTTTCATCATAAAATCTACGTTCAAATTTGAATACATTGAAATCTATATTTTTTTTCTAAAATTTTTTCAACAGGCACCTCAGAATGATCATCAACAAAAAAAATAGTCAATTCCAATTTTTTTGTAATAATCAATAAATTCATCTAATCTTGGTTCATTTCTAACAATACAATACAAACCGACTTTCATTTTATTTATATAATATTTTTTATAAAAAAAAAAATATAGGTATTATAAATGAAAACAATATTAGTTACTGGAACAGCTGGATTTATCGGCTCCAATTTTATTAATTATGTTGTAAAAAAATATTCAGATTATTTTTTTGTATCAATTGATAAAATTGATTATTGTTCAGATATAAAAAATATTAATGTATTAAATGAAAAAAATCATAAATTTTATAAAGGAAATCTTTTAAATAATGAACTAATGAATAATATTTTTGATGAATTTGATTTTAATATAATAATTCATTTTGCTGCACAATCTCACGTAGATAATTCATTTGAAAATGCATTTATATTTATAGAAGATAATGTTAAAGCAACTGTTAATTTATTAGAATATTCTAAAAAATGTAAGAATTTAGAAAAGTTTATTCACGTAAGCACTGACGAAGTTTATGGAGAAATAAGTTTAAATGGAGAACATTGTACAATTGAGACACGTTTAAATCCTACAAATCCTTATAGTGCTTCTAAAGCATCAGCTGAATATTTTGTTTTATCATATCAAAAAAGTTATAATATTCCTGTGATAATAACAAGAGGTAATAATGTTTATGGTCCAAGACAATTTCCTGATAAATTAATACCAAAGACTATAAATAGGATTTTAAATAATGAGAAGATGACTTTACATGGAAATGGTAAAAATTTAAGAAGTTTTTTATATGTTAAAGATGTTGCAAAAGCGTTTGAAATAATAATGGAGAAAGGGGAAATAGGACATATATATAATATTGGAACTGATTTTGAAATATGTAATATCGATGTAATAAAAAAAATAATCCAAATATTAAAACCTGAAGAAGATTTCAATAAATATATCGAATATGTTAAAGATAGACCTTGGAACGATTTAAGATACGGTGTTAATTGCGATGATTTAAAAAAATTAGGTTGGAAGGAAGAATATGATTTTGAGAATGGATTAATGGAAACAATAAAATGGTATAAAAATATGTAAAAAAAAAATATAAATAATTATAATGAAAGATTGGGTTATAAATAATAATTTGATAAATTATTATAGAAATGGTCTTCAAGATGAAAGGGAGCAAGTAATAATTTCTGATAGTTCAATAAAAAAAATATATAATTGGAAAAATATAAATTTATCAAAAATATTCAAAAGTAATACTAAAGAAATGCCATTACGCTTTACAAATATGAAAGATATTATAAAAGCATTAAAAAAATCAGAAAATAATATTGAAAAAATAACATATGAAAAAGGTGTATTGTTGTTTCCTTATAGTAATCATTATTTTCTTGCTCATTTACATCTTGAAATGGATGGTCAATTTTTAGGATTAATTGATATACTTAAAAATGACAAAAATTTAAGAATTTTTATACCTCATAATGATCTTATTAATAGATTTAGGAAAGATAAAAATAAATATACTGAATTTATAAAAAATGTTTTAAAATTACCAAATGAAATATTATTTTTCAGTTATAATGAAAATATAATTGTTAAGCTTTTATATACATATTTAAATAAAAAAAATGGAAATGATTATATCAGTTTATTTTCTTATCAACCAAATCTCTCCAATAAATTGCTAGGTGATTATATTTCTATTGAACCAACAAAATATAGATTTGTCATTTATGAGGATAGAAATTTTACTAAAAATGCTAGAGCAATACCTCCAGAAAATGCTAAAGCACATATAGATTTTTTAAAAAAATACAGCAAAAATAATCATCTAAAATTTATTCTATGGGATACTAATAAATCAATTGAAGAACAATATTACTTTTTAAAAAATTCTGCAATAATTATAGCCCCAAGAGGTTCTATAATGTTTAATTTTATTGCATGTAAAAATTGTAAAATTTTATTGTTTAATAGCGAAGATGATTGTTTTTCACTCATAAATATGAAAAGATTTCTTTTAATTGATAGTTTGGTAGTTTATTGTCATTATAGAGAAAATCAAAATAGATACATTAATCCTCAATTAATAAAAGATTTTTGTGAGTTAGATAAGAAAATATTTGATTCAAAATACAAGGTTATAAATCATCGCCAATATTTCCAAAATAAATCATAATTTATTAATCCTCTGAACTAGATATTCAACTGATTTTTCCCATTTGTCTTCCATAAAATTATTTTTAATATGTTCAAGTGCCAGTTTTCTCATATTATTAATATGTATATCATTATTATCTGAACAAATATAATTTATTTTTTGTTGATAATTATCTTTAGTAATTGTCATATAATGCTTATTTTCCTCAAAATTAAATAATTTTTTCATAATTTCAATAATAATAGGATCACATAAAATAAGGGATCCTTGTAATGCAACTTCATATATTTTTCTTAATATTAATGCGGCTCCTTCATTTAATTTATACTCAAGTTTTGGAAATATACATCCAATATAACAACACTTATAATTATATATTTGGTCTAAAAAATATTGTGATGAAACAGAATTACTTGAATTATCTGTAATATTAATTGAATCAATAAATTTATTATTTAAATTTTTATAAAATATTCTTGAAGGATAATGAGAATTATATGAAGGAAGAATTAATATTTTATTAATAGGTTTTTTATTTAATGTAAGTTTGTAATCTTTTTTATAAAAACAATAAGAAACTTCAATCGGAGTTTCAATATAATTTTTTAATTTAATATTCCATTCATTTTCTATAAAATTTTTTATGTAAACTGGACCAATCAATATGGTTATTTTATCCTGGGTAAAAATAGCATTTCTTCTTCTATTTTCAGGATGTTTTCTTGAATCACCATTTGGAACGTGTTGTTTATATATATCTCCTTGATGAAAAATTAATTTGCAATTTAAATCAAATATTTCTCGAGTTGGAACTAATGCCATTTGATTCAAAATAATTAATTTGTTTTTTGAATTATTATATTTATTTCTTATTTCTTCAATATTATCAATTAATAAAAATTTGTATTTACTTGTTAAAATATTTATTAAAGGCTTCCAAATAATGTCAAAATACATATCAGAATGATTTTTGGGAACATAGATAATATTCATAATAATATTTTAGATATTAAAACCAATTTTTTTAACTATAAATGGATAATTATTAATTTCCAAATATTTCTTTAAAACTCCTTTATATTCTTGATTCTTATATTGCTGCTTTAACCACAAAAACTCCTGCACAACATTTTTATCCAAAAATGGAAATCTACCCTCTATTCCATACAATCCCGTTATAACCTCATCCTTCCATAAATAAGATTCTTGACAACTATGATAAAAATTTTTCCATATACACTCTATATCTTCTGAATGTTTGGGAAAGATTTTTTTTAAATCAATTGGAAATTTTCCACCAAATCCACTGTGACAAAAAATCCTACGTCCATTATGTCCATAATCAGAAAAAATTTCATCAGCACCAGAACCAGATAATGCAATACGAATATTATATTTATTTCTTACCTCTTTATAAATTTTTGCAGCACCTATAATTGCATTATCTGTTTTAAAATTATATTCTCCTTTTCTCATTCGATTTTTTTTATAAAAATATCTTGGAATATGAAAATTTTCGGTATTTTCTTCTATATATCTTTTTATTGAATCTTTTTCATTTTTATCAGATAAATCAAAAATTAAACTAAATTTTTTTGTTTTATTTATGGAAATTCTTTTTTTAACAATATCCATATTTTCTTTACCAACAATAGTAGCAGTATTATATGGAATATTATATTTGTTTAATACACAACAAATCACTCCACTATCATAACCACTACTTAAATTAACTAAAATTTCTTTACTAGATACTGCTCTTCTTAAAACAGCATATTCCAATGCAATGAAAAAATCATTAAATCCAGTTTTATATTGTTTTAAATCCCATTCGTAAAGTTCACATATTTTTTCTAATTTTCCATCAAATTTATAAATAGAGTTTGCTGCAATTTTTTTTATATTTGTTAAACCCAATATTTTAGAAACACTCGGATAAGTTGATATACAAAAATAATCTCCATCAATTCCAATAAATAATGGTTTTATCGCAAATAAATCATGAATGATATAAAAATGTTTAAGTTTTTTATCATAAATAACGATTGCAAATTCACCTTCTAGGTCTTTAAGTTTGTCTAATCCTTTTTTATATAAATGAGCGATGCATTCAACATCACTTTTAAATTTTCCAAAATCAAGGTAATTATAAATTTCTCCATTAAAACAAATAATTATATCTTTATCTTCATAGGGTTGAGGGTAAAAATCTCCAGTTATAGAAAGAAGATTATGTAAGAAAGTAATATTATCGAAAACAATTTTTTTTTCAAAATCTGGTCCCCTAAATTTTTGATATTTGTTTGAATCACCAATTTTTTGAATATTTGTTACTAATAAATTACACATTTGAAATTATATTATAAAAATTTTATTAAATATTAAACCCTATCTTTTTCTCAGTCAACGGATAATTATTAATCTCCAAATATTTCTTCAATACACCCTTATACTCCCTATTCTTATACTGTGGTTTTAACCACAAAAACTCCTGAACTACATTTCTATCCAAAAATGGAAATCTACCCTCTATTCCATATAATCCCGTTATAACCTCATCCTTCCATAAATATGATTCCTGTCCATTAAAATAAAAATGCTTCCATATACATTCCCTATCCTCCGAATGTTTTGGAAATATATCTTCCAATCTTTTTGGAAATAATCCACCAAATCCACTATGTCCATATATTTTCTTACCACTAACTCCATAATCTGCAAAGATTTCATCAGCGCCTGAACCAGACAAAACAATTCTAATTCCTTTTTCTCTTACTTCCGAATAAATTCTTGCTGCACCTATTATAGCTTTATCCTCCTTAAAATTATATTTCCTTATTTTATTATCATAATATTGATTAATTAATAAATCCTCTGTATTTTTGTTAATATAATTTTGCAGTTCATTTTGTTCTTTTTCTGATATTTTTTCAATTAATAATGCAAACTTACTAATTTTATTTTTTTTAATTCTTTCTTTAATAACAATTGGATCTTCCTTACCTAAAATTGTTGCAGTATTATATTTTTTTTTAAATTTGTTAAGAACACAACAAATAACACCACTATCATATCCTGAACTCATATTCACTAATATTTCTTTATTTGAATTTGCTCTTTTTATAATTGATTTTTCTATTGCATTAAAAAAATCATCATAATTCTCTTTTTTTTGTTTAAGGTCCCATTTGTATAATTCTTTAATTTTTTCTAATTTTCCATCAAATTTATATATAGAATTTGCACTTATTTTCTGAATATTTTTAAAACCTAAATTTTTAGAAACCCTTGGATAAGTTGATATACAAAATTTATTCCCATTTATTCCTATAAATAAAGGTTTAATTGCA
>VFQS010004410.1_pt1 | contig 10213 bp, 12 predicted proteins | sample 3512361 | NCBI WGS metagenome assembly VFQS01 (sample SAMN10412375, study PRJNA504923) | tailings metagenome | isolation source: Relicate 1 Philex TSF3 active mining | place: Philippines | reverse complement strand
ATTCGCTTAGGTATGACCCATCTTGACCGGTGATTCCGGTAATAAACGCGAGTTTTGACATCGTATCTATTATTCATATGTCATATTCTTTATATGAAATATAAATCATAATTAAACATTAATGAAGTCTCTTTTTATGCGTAATTTTCTTCGATTGAAAAGAGTCTGCAGATTTACACTGTTCGATTTGGAACTTACGGGTTATTCTATTTCCGTTAATTTTCTTTGAAGGCTCATATACTTGTGTAACTTTATGTGTATGATACTCAGTATCGAATATCATTTTTAGAATTGACGTATTTCTAGGTTCGCGTTTTATGCTCGCAATATGTTGAATAAATCGTTTGTGCGTAAAAATCAACACAGATGAAATAGAAAGTGATGATATATATCGATGGAATTCGTCTGTAACATGTATGATTTCATTCTCTCGAAACTTGTGTTCATAATCTTCTAATGCGGTATAATCAATCCGGGGAAAATGGATTGATGTAATATGGTGCTTTGGTTTCAGGGATAGTGTATCACAGTATAATTGGTAGAGATGAATTCCGGTTTGTATGAACCATAACTTAAAATTGTGTATTTTCTCTTTTAGTTCAGACACACTATTTATTTTCGATAACTTTTTGTAGTGGAACTTAACATAAGGAACAATATGAATTACATTTGTATTTTCTTCATTATTGAATGATGATAATGCTATCATCGCAGTTACAACTGTTCTAATAAGAGGAGAACATAGTGTCTTATCATATGTATTTGAATTTGATTTAGAAGATAATATGTAATCTCTCAAATAAAATGACTGGATGTATCCACGGACCGATAATGATGGTTCATGTAGAATACCGGTTTGTCTTATACGATGAGTTATATCCTTTAACTTCGTTTGTTTTTGGATATTGCCGCAACTTTCAGCATGACGAACCAATAAAAGATTGACGACTGTCATTACAACCCGTATTATAATATATAATATATAATATATAATAATATCATAAAACATTCATGTCTGCTACCGCATCTGCTGCTTCTCGTCCTCCTCGCCGCACCGCCTTGCTCGTTGGTATCAACTACAACAACAATCCTGATGCCACCTTAAACGGCTGCTACAACGACGTCGTAAATGTTTCGCAGTATTTACGCACCACGTTAGGGTATGACTCTGCGGCGATCACCATTCTTACCGATGGAAACCGTGGTGCCGCGGGTGCCGGAACTGCGTCGGCTGTCCCACCTACCCGCCAAAATATTATCGCCGGTATGACCGCCCTCGTCAGCGGAATGGTCGCCGGTGATGAAGCCATCTTCCATTTCTCCGGCCACGGGTCGCTGGTGCGTGATACAAATGGCGATGAAGCCACCGGCCTCGACTCATGTCTTTGTCCTCTCGATTATAACGCACCCGCATCCGCCGGAGGTGGTATCATCACCGACGATGAAATCCGCGCACTTCTCGTGAATAAGGTGCCTCGTGGAGCGCGTCTCTACGTCATTCTGGACTGCTGTCATAACGGAACAGGCTGTGATGTCAGATATAAATACGAGGATTTTAGCATCCTTCTTCGACCCCCTTCTGGTCGCAATCCCGCCATATGGCGCACGCAGCAGAAGGCATTCACGAATGGCAAATATACCGACACCGCGGGTGATGTCTTTATGATCAGCGGGTCACGTGACGAACAAACATCCGCCGACGCATATATCAACAACGCATTCGCCGGAGCACTCACCTATGCGGTATTCTCGATTCTTCGTGCCAACAGCGCCACTATCCGCACATATTCATGGAGCGCGCTTCTTCGCGATGTCCGCCATTTTATGCGTGTCAATCGGTATTCTCAGATTCCGCAGGTGATGACCGGACAATTAATTTCTCCGGCGCGACCGGTTTTTTCCATCGGGGCGGCAGCGGCCGGAAGTAGGGGGGTCGAATCTAGCGGATTACAACTGACTTCCGGTTCGGTTGATGCTGTAACATCTGTCAGTGGCAGCAGAGGTGCTAGAGGTATCGGCGAATCACCCGCTACATTATATTTGTTGTCACCAAGACCGAAATCTGGTATCACGCCACGCCGCACATCTCTTCAATTTTTCGCGTGAAGATAATTCTTAAGATTGTATGTCATGGTGGTTGCCCCGAAAAATATCAATAATAATGAAAAAAAGTTGGCAGGTTGTTGTGACATCCCAAAATAGATCATTAAAGGCCCTATCACGACTATATCTAATATACGAATCTTCTGTGTTTTTACACCAGACGTTGAAATATAACCAAGGATTAAACCAATAATTATAACCGAAATTTCTGTTGTATCCATATTATACAAAACCTACATATTTTATTTTTTTGATATTCATGGTGATCATCATGATCATGAATGTATTCTAAAAAAATTGAAATGTTTTTTTTAGAATATGCCGAAGACAGCGATCAAGCAAAGAACTTACGAACAACAAATGGCTATGAACACGAATACCGGTGTGAATCCCAATCTCGAATCCCTTATGCGGGTTATTGAAGAAAATCAAGGCAAAATGACTGAAGGTGAGTATTTGGAAGCGATGAATGCTTTGTGCGCTCTACACCGCGAACATGAGCAAAATCGTCAGCAGCAGCAATCACGTGCGCCAGTCGGTCCAACTGCGGTCGGTCGTCCTCCTTCTTACGCGGCATCTGTGCCTTTGTTTGCGTCGTCGGTACGTGTATTTCCGCCTGGAATGGAAGGAAATGTCACGGAACAAAGAGCATGGGAACGTGTAAGAAATTACCATCCCGATCCTTTTCAGAACCGAATTTCCGCCGAAGAATGGATGCTGTTGGATTATGAAAACAGGTATCGTCTCGTCCGTGAAGCGACAGAGCATTTTGCCAGCAAAAAAGAGACGCAGCATCGCACACCAGACCCAAAGGTTTGCCCATTCATCACTCGGCATGCCGTCGGTCGCTGGAGTATGGAAGATGATGGTGAGTTAAATTGGGAATGTGTATGCGGCTACACAGGAAAAGTGAAGAACTGGAAGAAACACGAACAAAGCGAGCGTCATCAAGAGTGGGCCAAGCATCGCACCGTGAGCAGGCGAAGAATCGAGAAAATGAAAGCGATGATCAATGATGATGAAGCGGGCAACTTTATACGATTCGCTGGTTATGCGCCGAACCCCGCTGGTCTGTATCCAGGCGGAATTCGAATCTACACAGTTTGGCAGGACAAAAATGAATGGACTCACCCCGAGATGTTTGCGGAGTTTCATCGAAGCCCGATTCCGGTGTTTCACTTGGATGAACATGGCAACGTTGGTGACACCACGACAACGTGGTTTGTTCATCGCAGAAACATCTGGGCCAGGCAGTATGTTCAGTAAAAATAGTAAGTGTGCGTGATGTGTGTGATTGTGTGATGTGTATGATGTGCGTGTAAAAGAGGTGCGGGTATGCCTCATTTTTTATTGAAGTTATACTATAAACAAAAAAGTGTTAGTTCATACACATACACATACACATACACATACACATACACATACACATACACACACATTACTTACATTACTCACATTACTTACATTTATAAGCGTTGATGCTCGATATATTTACCTATGATTTTCCGCATCGTTCTTTCACATTCCCATACCGCTATGTCAAACTCTCTTTCGTTTTTCGTCGTCGCGATTGTTGCTGTTTTCATAACTTCCACCGACTCTATGAATTTTATCGCCGCAAACGCCTCTTCGTAGGTTGGCGGCATCGAACGAATGATGTAGAAATTGGATCTGTCACGGACCGGTGTATCATCCCATATCACCTTTCGCATGAATTCCCAATGATCCTGAACCATCTCTTCGTACTCGGTTCTCGGTTTTTTCTCGAACCAGCTGTCTTCGTCCTCGATAAGCATCACAAGTCGAAAGTCGTTGGTGTAATGCTTGTGGTCGCCTGCCATTTCAATCCATATTCGCGATGTTTTCACGTATTTTTCTTCGTATTCTTCGTGTCTTTTCTGAAGCGCGGGAGGGATTGGTTTCTGCCATTGTGGTATATATGAATCGGTAAGAAACGAAGGCGGAAACCAGTTGATACCGAGTTGGCTTCGGTACGATGAAATCTCGCGCGGGTCAGTCTTCAACCAGTGTTCGCTTTTGCAGTATTTCGGCGTGTGTCCAATCTCACCGCATCGGGCACATTGTTGCTGAAGCAACACCGGGCAGGTGATTTTTGAACCAAATTCCGGTCCGCTTTTCGTGTAATGCGTCTTGCAGTCTTTGAGGGGAAGGCCGTGTTGCTGACAAAACTTACAGAAAGGGCGTCGCATTTTCGTTGGTTTGGTCTGGGTTCGGCGCGATGCAGTTCGCGCAAAGTCAGCATTTTGTTCATCTTCAGCACGTTTTGCTTCTTTTTCATCATTCCAGATATTCTTGAAACGTATTGGTGAAAACACGTCATAAAATGGGATTGCTGCCTTCAATTCGCTCTCGGGCATTTTTTCCAAACGGTATGGTGGAAGATTAGCCATATCCAAGCGGCGGTATTTGGGCTCAGGAATCGTGATCGTACTCGTCATCGTGGTCGTTGTTTCTGGTAGTGACTATGTGAATCTAGACAAATAAAAAAAAACATTTCAATTTTTGTGTCCGTTGTTTGCTCTCATTATTGTGGTGTATAGACATAATTATTCCTCATCGCTGCTGCTAGCGTTGGCACCGGCGACACGTTTCGTTGGTTTTCCATGCTCCCATATTCCTTCAAAGATGACGATCTCGCCGCCACTCCCGGATTTTTGAACATGCACCCCGTATCCATGAAGTTTGTCATCTTCCCAAGTTCCAGCGTATTCGTGCCATTTGGCGAGATGAGCATTTTCGGCGGCTTCTTCGCTTGTGTAGTTTTTGAGATACATAGAACCATACACAAACGCCGGTGTGCGAAGAGTCCCGCGGCCATGACGGACATGACTAAGTCCGCCATCCTTCACAATCGCCGGGTCATTCACACGCATGTGCCCCATATAGACGGTTCCATCAGGATAACTATATATGTGTTCTTGCTGTATGAGTTGGGCGGCGGCCTCTGCTGCTTCGATTTGTCTTGCCATTTTTTCTCTTTCTAAGAATTCGATGATAGATGATTTCAGATACGGTGTTTGATACGACGGATGTTCCATTCACGCTGAGATATGCCATCATAGAATAAAAACATTTCAATTTAATGAAATAGAATCGCGAGCGGTAGCGGTAGCGTAGCGGAATAAAAAGTGTTAGTTTCATACACACAAATTATCTTACCTTACCTGATGTTACTGTCGTGTTGGTACGGGCCTAAAGTATTTACTACTCTCCACACTCAAACGGCATCTCGTTCTGGTTGTCGCACATTTCGATGAACTTGAATTCTTCTTCTGATACTCTTTGCGCAAGCAACATCTGCTGAAGTTCCTTTTCGCGAATTCTTCGAAGATCTGATTCAGGTCGCAACGTGACGATTTCTTCTTTTGAGAACGATTGTGCGAATTCGTTGAACATCTGCTCTGGGTCACAGACAAAGGGCTCTTGAGCGTCTTCATCACCCCAGTTTGACGCGTGGTTGAGTTGAACTTTGCGTACATCGATCGCTGGAAGTGGTGCGGCTTGTTGTTGTTCTTCGACTTTGTGAGCGTGTTTCGACGCACAAAGAGCGGTTGCTTCAAGATTCAGACGCGTGCGAGGTCCGTGAGGATGAGCGTATGGCTGCTGACGACGGCGTTGTTGTTCTTCTGGTTCTTGCTTTTTCAACGCAGCTTGAAGCCATGGCTTGGAACGACGTTCTTGTTCGCGGTAGTAGGCCTCGTCTCGATCGCGAATTTCACGTTCGCGACGTTCGGTGTCTTCGCGAAGATCGTAGTAAGAGCCGCCAGAACGTCTTGACTGTTCGTCGCGAGCGATGTAGCGTTCTTCACGGTAGTCACGGTAGTCACGGTCACGGCGGTAGTCTTCGCGTCTTGGTTCTTCACGGTAATCACGGTAGTCACGGTCACGGCGGTAGTCTTCGCGTCTTGGTTCTTCACGATCGATGTAGCGTTCTTCACGTCTTGGTTCTTCATAGTAGTCACGGCGCGACTTGTATTGCGAGCAGTAGGACGACGTATGTCCGGTATTGTGGCAGATTCGACAGGCTTGATTCAGGAGCGTTGGACAGACGACCTTTCCATCAGGTCCGGGCTGGTCCTTGACAAAGTGGCTGGTATATTCCTTCTCTGATTTCCCGGCATCACGGCACACCTTGCAGTAAGGAGTAGCGGCAACGGCGGAAGTATTGCGGTTGGCGGTATTTCTGGACGACATTCGATTCGAGTAGTTGTTTCTGTTGGAAGCACTAATGATGACTAATTTGAAGAAAAACATTTCAATTTTTTTTCAAATGCTTGAAATCATCAACATCATGTTATTTCTTTATTCTAAATGTCCCGCCATCAAAATCGATGAAAAGGAATGCGTGAATTCTTCCAAGTCTTTTTCGGTTAAGTCGCTTCGTTTTCCGCGAGGTACCTTAGGGGTTGAAAGGTTGGTGTCATCGTCTTCTATCGTCGCGGAGTTAGAAGACGAATGTAGTTTGGAATTAGGCATTTGATATCGTATATACTATATACTATATAGTATTATTTTGTTTATGTGTTTATTCATCGTTGATCGACAATATATCGGCCGCATATTTCTCGTACAATTTCTCTTTTAGATGTTGTAGTTCGAGAGAAATCGTTGCGTAGGTAAGCAACGACTTTGGCGACGATGGTGTCACCGGTAGTCGAAATGTATGACTACACGTCCATCGAAATCCATTCCGATTATCTTTTTGGTCATATACAAGTGAATATACGCATGATGACTCGTCTTCATTTATAATACGAATTTTTGTATATTTTGGTAAATGCTGGTTGATCGCAGTTGTAATGATTGCCTCATCCATTTTCCCCGAGTCGTCATCATAGGCTGGGTCATCTTCCGTATTTTTTTTTTCTAAATCCAAAACAAATTGGTTCGCCGAGTCTAACTTTTCATGTAATGAAATTTTTCCGGATTTTGAACTAACCCATGGATGTGACAATTTTGGATGCGACTCGACTTTGAAATATTCTCTCGGAACCCGTTTTCCATTTTTAAGATTGACGAACTCGCGATAATACACGACATATTTCTTCATCATACTTTGTGTAATGCCTGGTGGCAACATTTGCGCCGTATGCTTTCTCTCGCGTTTGTCGTTTCTAGGACATGGCAGGGTAGTAGAGATACTAGGTTCATCAACGTTCGTTGATGTATCGGTGGTAGAGTTCATTTTGTATAACTACAGTATAAAACATATAAAAATGAAACGCTCCTAAATGTGAATTACACCGACCGATAAGAATTCAAATGAATTTTAGTAACATGTTAGTATATAAGATGCATTCGACTCGCCGCCATCGATGGTCCATGAAATACAAACGCAGCATCAATTGCCGGCGTCCGCGCGGATTCTCTCAACGTCAGCATTGTAAGTATGGGCGGCGGGGATGGAAGACCGCGGTGGCGGTCTCGACGACGACTCACCTACGCTCGCTCGCGAGAGATTAAATTGAAGTGCTTTTATGGAATACCGGTATAAATGTATTGTCGTGATAATCGAATATAGAAGAAATGAAATCGTTGTTTCGTGGACTTGTTAAACGCATGATGAAGGTGGTTAAATTTCCGGTTTCTGTTTCTGTTTCTGTTTCTGTCCCTGAATCGGCGTCAGCGGTGGCAGCACCTGTGACATTAGGACGTTGGTGTATCCATTATGACGAAAAAATTATCGCTCGCAAAATTGTTCAGGCAAATGAAGACCATTGTGGGTGCTGTGTCGTGCCGAAGAATGAGGGGGAGAATGAGCCAATTGCGTCGGTGAATAATAAAAGTGTGGCGCACTATGAAAAAACGGAGGAATATTTAGTCCCATATGTCATGTAATGGAATGGAATGTGTTGCGAAGCGGATAATAATATACATCGTGAGTATATAACGGCGTATATTGCGGAATTGAAAAAGCGAATGGAGTATAAACAAATCATATCGATCGCAGCATTCGTGGTGATTTTATTATCAGCGTTGTTTTTATTTATACGGGATTACCCTAGTGACCGGTGGTTTTCGATTGTGTTTATCGTAGCGGGTGCGGTATGTTTTTATAATTCTTTCAAATGTGACGATGCTACGTGCGTTGTGAAAAATATATCCGAATCCAGTAAATGAATGCGAATTATAATATATAAATATCGCCATGTATATACTATATAATACAACATCTATAACATGTTAAACATTAGCGCATTAAATAAAATAGTTCCTGAACCTAATCCTGAACCTAATCCTGAACCTAATCCTGAACTTAATCCTGAACCTAATCCTGAACCTAATCCTGAACCTAATCCTGAACCTAATCTTGCTGCTGACCCTAATCTAAATTCTACATTAAGCACGCACGGTAAAATTACAAAAATTATTTTAGAAGGTCTCGGATGGGCAGGAAGTATATTAGTATTGTGTCCATATGTCATAACATTCGAACGCAACATCGATTTCATATTAAATACACTCGGAGCAACTGGATTACTAATCGTTTGTATCAAATCAAAGCAGTATCAATCTATTGTCATAAATAGTGCTTGGATAATAGGAGGAATTTACAAATATTATGCTAATAAATAAATTGTGTTCGGATGTTATATAAAGAAATCCATCAACAACGAATATCTCATTCAACCTCACAAAATAAATCGGCGTTAGGGTGTTTTACGAGGGATAACCTATCTCCTTTTCTCCGCGATTGCCTATTTCTTATTCGGAAAAACACAGGAAGCAGCAGGTAACGGTTTCATCGTGAGAAGTATAGTGTTGGTAATTCTGTGGCAGGCGGTCGGGATGTGGACGGGGCGTAAGCTGGTTGTAGAGATGTAGGATACACCCACATCTACAAATGATGCTTAATCACATACGCGCTTAACAATCCACTAATAACCGAAAAAAACAGAACGGTTTTACATATATCAAAAAATTCATTTTTATCTGGAATGTGAATTTTTATTTGATCGCCAACGTGTATATATTTGTGCGTTTTGTGTTTGCCATTCTTTCCGATATTAAAATGGATTAGCGCTTCCATAAAAAAAATAATGAATGTGATGAGTGTGATTACGATAAAGACGGTTTTCATGATTATTTATTATATATGAGTAAAAAATAGTTATTGAGTTAATGTGCGACATCGCATTTTCTGGGGATAGGTTAGTTGATTTAATCCATCGTCCCCGCACCGTATTTCGCCTCTACTTTCTCTTTCAACTTCGCGATTTCAGTTTCTAGTGTATAGTTTTCGGGCAATACCATACGCATCAATTCACGGAACTCCGCTTTCGCGTCGTCTTTCATATACCAAGTGCGGTTTCTCGCGCACAATGACAAGCGAGATATATTTCGGCAACACCGCCGCTGGCGCAGTATCTTCCGGAAAAATGCCCTTTTCCAAATCACTGACGACCTTATTCGCTGCTTCCAATTTTTGTAAGAGTGACACTTTTTCGGATTTGCTCGTCATCCACGGTTTTTCAAGTTTGGGGTGCTTTTCAACCTTGAAGAATTCTCTCGACCGTGTGTGTTCTTTATCCAACCATTCGAAATAATACACCACATATTTCTTCATCATATCTTGGGTGATTCCTTCTGGAAGTGCGCGTGCGCTGTGTTTTCTCTCGCGTTTGGTTCCATCATCGGCCGTGCCTTTGCTGTTCTTCTGTTGTTCTTGTAATGTAGCAACGCGTAAATTGTCGTATCGGTTATTCAGGGGGTTTCGGTCGAGGTGGTCGACGCTCACAACGCTTGTGCCTTTCCCATGTCCCCACGTATTCATAATCACTTGATGAATGAATACGTTGTTGTGACACGAGATATACCCGTTGCTCGTTTTATACCACGTCAGTTTCTCGCCGTTGTTGTGGGTTGCTTCGTATTCCAGTATTTTTTGGTAGCTCGTAGGGCATAATTCACAGTATTCGTTTGGTTCGCAGTACATGATGACCGCTGTGATTTCGCCGGTGTGGGGGTTTGTGATTTCCCAGATGGGATTTTTCATTTGGTTGGCGGTGCGACCTTTGGTTTTTAGGTGGCCAGGCTTGAATGTGACTACTGAGTGCGTGTTGTATTTATTGCATATATAATCAGTTTG
>VFQS010004409.1_pt1 | contig 10213 bp, 10 predicted proteins | sample 3512361 | NCBI WGS metagenome assembly VFQS01 (sample SAMN10412375, study PRJNA504923) | tailings metagenome | isolation source: Relicate 1 Philex TSF3 active mining | place: Philippines | reverse complement strand
TCGCTCCTGGTGTCCGTGTGCGGTGTCGACCACGAGCACGTCGACTCCCATGTCGTGAAGGCGCCCAGCTTTGTCGGCGGGGTCTCCGTTGACACCGATCGCCACCGACGTCAGCATCTGGCCCGACGAGTTGATGGCTGGTCGGTACAAGGCGGATCGGAGAGCACCCTTTCGGGTGACACAGCCCATCAGCCGACCGGCATCGTCGACGACGGGCGCCGTGGTGATGCGGTGACCCGACAACAGGTCGAAGGCGTCGGTGAGACTCGTTCCGTCGGCGATCGTCAGCAGATCGGTCGACATCACGTTGTGCAACTGAGTGAAGCGGTCGTAACCGACTGCGTCGGCTTCGGTGAAGATTCCGAGTGGACGGCGATCGGCATCGATCACCACGATCGCACCGTGTGAGCGCTTGTGGACGAGATTGAGTGCTTCTCCGACGGTGTCGTGTGGCCCGAGTGTGATCGGGGTGTCGTACACGTGATGACGTTCCTTGACGAATGACACCACTCCCTCGATGACGTCGAGGGGAATGTCCTGCGGGAGAACGGTCAGTCCTCCACGACGAGCGATGGTCTCGGCCATCCGTCGACCAGCGACCGCAGTCATGTTCGCCACGACCACGGGAAGGGTGGTGCCGATCCGATCCGATGTCGTGAGGTCGACGTCCAAACGGGACGCCACCTCCGACAGGCTGGGGACGAGGAACACGTCGTTGTAGGTGAGTTCGTGCGATGGCGGGGTGTCGTGGAGAAAACGCATGAGTCCTGCTTCGGTCGGCCGGAACAGGCTAGGGGCTATGTTGAGGCCTCATGGGGAATGTGCCGCGACCTCCGGTTCTTCTCGTTCACGGTTGGGGCGGTTCGTACGCATCCACCTGGCAGAGCACCGGTTTCGACCTCTTGCTCGCCGACACCGGCGGGACGGCCATCGGTGTCGATCTGCTCGGACATGGAACGGCGCCACGCTCTCATGACCCGGCTGATTATCGAGATCTGACCCCGCGAATCGTCGAGCATCTGTCGTCGGGCCCTGTCGACGCCGTCGGCTTCTCTCTCGGAGCGCTGACCCTTCTTCGAGTCGCCTGCGAACGTCCGGGTTCCTTTCGTCGTCTCGTTCTCGGTGGTATCGGACGCAATGCCCTCGAAGAGGCCGATGCGAACCAACGACGAGTACTGGTCGACGCCATTCACGGGACTTACGACGGAGACGACAACTTGCCGCGCCAGTTCGCTCAATACGCGCATCAACCGGGCAACGATCCTGACTCCCTGGCCGCTGCGCTACTCGGCGATCGGCCTCCCTTCACGGTCGACGAGCTCGCACGAGTCGATGCCGAGGTGTTGGTCGTGATCGGTGATCGCGATTTCGCCGGACCCGGCGAACCACTCCAGGAGTTGATCCCATCCGCACGCCTCGTAACGGTCAAGAATTGCGATCACTTCGCACTCACCGAGAACTTCACGTTTTTCGACAGCGTTTTCGACTTCCTGGCATCGTGATGGACGACCCCAGGAACGACGACACCGAGGTCGGTCCCGACATCGAACGCGCGGTCGACCTTCTCCGTCACGGAGGTGTGATCGGTCTGCCGACCGAAACCGTGTACGGATTGGCGGCCGACGCTCGCAACGAAGCTGCGGTGCGTCGGGTCTTCGCCACCAAGGGACGTCCGCTCGGTCACCCCCTCATCGTGCACGTGGCCGATTCGGCCGAAGCTCGCCGATGGTCGTCGTCGTGGAACGATGTCATGGAACGTCTGGCCGATCGGTTCTGGCCCGGCCCTCTCACGATGGTCGTACCCCGAGCTTCGGATGTCCTCGACATCGTTACCGGTGATCGACCCTCGGTCGCACTACGTGTCCCGAGTCATCCGATGGCTCGGGACCTCCTGCGAACCTTCGGTGGAGGGTTGGTCGCTCCCTCGGCCAACGCCTTCGGTCGGGTGAGTCCGACCACGGCCCAACACGTCGTCGACGACCTCGGATCCGCAGTCGACTACGTGCTCGATGGGGGCCCATGCGCCGTGGGTGTCGAATCGACGATCGTCGATTGTTCGGTGGATCCGCCTCAGGTTCTTCGACCTGGAGCGGTGACCGACGTGCAACTCCACGATGCGATCGGAGCGATCGACCCCGTGAGTGGTCCGTCTCGAGCTCCTGGGATGTTGGCCAGCCACTACGCCCCGATGTGCGAGGTCGTCGCCGTGGCGACGATCGAGGAAGCTGGCGCGTATCAGGACACCGACACGGAAATTCTCGACGGATCGATCGACCCGATCGGCTTCGCCGGCCGTCTGTACGCCGAGTTGCGACGGTGCGATCGTGCCGGACGTCGGCGGGTGGTGATCGTCCTGCCCGCCGATCACGGGATCGGACGGGCGATCCGTGATCGGGTGGTCAAGGCGGCCGCCCCCCGTCCCTGACCCGTCATCCCGCCGATTCGTCACCGGCCCGTGTTGTCACCGGCCTGTTTCGTCGCCCGAGGCCACTTCGTTGATGGTCATGACCCAGAGCGTCACGAGATCGGTGGGATCGGACATGTCGGCGATGATCGACACCGTCGACGAACCGGCGTCGGGAACGACCTCCAAACGACACCAATTTTCCGGACGTCCATCGATCAGGACCTCGAGTGCATAAGGCGGTTCCTCGTCGACGAGGTCGCCCAGAATTCGGGCTGCGAACACGAGCCACTCGAAAGCCTCGACCGGCAACACGTCGACGGTGAACGACGGCCGATCGACCATCCAGCCCTCGGGCTCGCGCGAGGTCGGCGCCTCCGGTACGGCCGACGAACGAAGATGGGCGATCACGACGTCGACGGCTCGGTTCAGTCGCACCATGTCGTCGTTGCGACCACCGACATCAGGATGCAGCGATCTCGCCAGTCCCCGGCGAGCGAGGCGGACGTCGGCGATCGAGCAGTTCCGGTCGAGACCGAGCACTGCCAGGGCCATGAAGAGGTCCACGTCAGTCTCGTCGACCGTCCGAAAGGAGCGATGCGGGAGGGTCGATGGCCCATTCCGCAGGGTGATCCCAGTGGTCGTCGAACGTGAGATCGCGAAGTGGACGACGGCGGACCGGGCCGTGCGCACCCCGAGGGCGTCCGAGTGTGATGCACGCCGACAGTGCGACGTGCTCGGGAACGCCGAGTATCTCGCGCAATTCCTGTTCGACGCCGAGATGCCACATCGTGAGTGCCCCGCCGTAGCCGAGAGCCCGGGCGGCCAGCAGAAGGTTCTGGCAGGCGGGATACACCGAGGCTCCCTCGTAGGGATTCGGCGCGCGATACCGATCGAGGCACACGAGGACGACGACGGGGGTTCGTTCGAAGTCGTCGACGTACTCCTGCATTGCGCGCGCCGCCCGGGCCTTCGGACTGTCGGGAGATCGCCCACTTCCGGAGTCGAAACCGTCGGACGACCTCTTCGACTCCCATCCGGAACGGAAGGCGACGCCGAGCACTGCTTTGACGCGCTTCGCGTTCTCACCGTCGGTGAGGACGAGGAAACGAAACGGCTGCCGGTTGCTTCCACTCGGGGCCCGGCTGGCCGCATGGAGGATCGTGGCCAGATCCGACCGGGGAATCGGTTCGGGTCGGTATCGCCTGATCGCTCGCGTCGTGGCGAGTCCGGTGAGGAGATCGAGGCCGGGATCCACCGACGTCACCGTCCGGTGAATCGGGCCGGGCGCTTCTCCATGAACGAGGCCACGCCTTCCTGGAAGTCCTTCGTCCGAACGAGGGGTAGGAGTTGCAAGAACACATGGTGGATGTTCTGTTCGAAGGTTTCGGTTTCCGCGGCACGCATCATGCGCTTGATGGCCCTCACGGCCAATGGGGCGTTCTCCGCGATGCGGTTCGCCATCTCCTGGACCGCTGAACCGAAGTCGTCGGGGTCGGCAACGGCGTTCACCAGATCGAGATCGAGAGCCTCATCGGCGGTCAAGGTGCGTCCCGTGAAGCAGATTTCCGCCGCTTTGGCGTAGCCGACGATCCGTGGCAGCAGCCAGGTTCCTCCACTTTCGGGCAGGATGCCGCGCTTGGCGAAACCGGGGTTCAACTTCGCGGTCCGAGAGGCGATGCGAATGTCGCAGCCGAAGGCGAGATCGAGGCCGTATCCAGCCGCACCTCCGTTGATGGCAGCGATGGTCGGCGTGTCGAGGTTGTGGAGAACGACCGGTGGTGCCGTCCGAAGGTCGAACTCGGCCCCCATGTCGGACCCCGAGTCGAGCACCCCGAGCCCCTCCTTCTGACCCATCTGAGCAGCCAGATCGAGGCCGGCGCAGAAGGCGCGACCGGCCCCGGTCAGCACGATGCAGCGAACCCCTCGGTCCCGGTCGGCCCGAAGCAGGGCCTCGGACAGGTCGTTCAGCATGGCTCCGGAGATCGTGTTCATGCGCTCGGGAGCGTTGAGCGTGATGGTCGCGACTTGATCGGCGACCTCATAGGTGACTTCGGACGGTGCGGCAGAGGACTCGGGCGACGCGCTCATGGACGAACGGTAACACCGCGGAACATTTCTCATGACCAGCGGGTAACCTTCGCCTTTCCACACCAAAGGGACTTTCGTCCCATATCTCCAACAGGGGGAGAACATATGCAGAAGACCCGAGCTCGTCGGGTTGGTGCGTTGGTTCTCGGTCTCGCACTCGTAGGCGCAGCCTGCGGTGGCGACGACGGATCCAGCGACACCACACCGGCAACCGAAGCTCCGGCCACGGAGGCACCGTCCACAGAGGCTCCGGCCACTGAGGCGCCCGCCGCCGGTGGAGAACTCGAGGGCATGAAGGGCACCACTCCGAAGAGTGCCGATGTCACCGAGTGGATCACCGCCGTGTCCGACTACTGGGTGTCCCTCGGCAACGAGGCGCTCGCCGACTTCAACTACGCCGCCGAGTCCTATGACGCGGCGATCGTGATCGCCCTCGCGGTCGCCAAGGCCGGCACCGATGGTGCCGCGCACGCGAACGAGATCGTCGGCATCACGAAGGATGGCGAAAAGTGCACCACCTTCGCTGATTGCTTGGCGATCATCGAGGCCGGTGGCGACCCCGACTACGACGGAATTTCGGGCCCGCACGAATTCAATGGCAATGGTGAGCCGCTCCAGGGCAGCTACGCCATGCTCGAATTCGGCGCGGACAACCGCATCACCGCCGAGTCGAACAACAACCTGATCAACGCACAGGCACCGGAGTCGGCCATCGTCGAGCTCCAGACCACCACCGCCACCCGTGAGGGTGATGGCGTGCTGAAGATCGGCACGCTCCTTCCGGAGACGGGCAGTTTGGCGTTCCTCGGACCACCGGAATTCGCTGGTGTGGAGTACGCCGTTCAGGAAATCAACGCCGCTGGTGGCGTTCTCGGCCAGCCGGTCGAGCTCTCGCAGGGTGACTCGGGCGACACGTCGACCGACATCGCCAGCACCACCGCCGACCGTCTCATCGGTGAGGGCGTCGACGCCATCATCGGTGCGGCCTCCTCGGGTGTGACCCTGACCGTGATCGACAAGATCACGGCCGCCGGAATCACCATGTTCAGCCCGGCCAACACGAGCCCCGCTCTGTCCGACTACGCCGACAATGCCCTGTACTTCCGTAACGCTCCGGCGGACGGACTCCAGGGTGCCGTCGTGGCCAACCAGATCGTGGAAGACGGCAATGCGTCGGTCTACATCATGAACCTCGATGACGCCTACGGCAACGGCATCGCCGCCGTTGTGAAGGACGTTCTCGAGGCCGCTGGTGTGACCGTTCTCGGTGTCAAGGCCTACGACCCGGCTGCTGCGTCGTTCGACGCCGAAGTCGCCGAGATCGTCGGCGCCGACCCGGACGCTGTCGTGCTCATCTCGTTCGACGAAGGCAGCCGCATCCTGCGCACTGCCGTCGAGAACGGCATCGGCCCGAAGGCCAAGAACTGGTACGGAACCGATGGCAACATGGGTAACGCACTCGGCGAGAACTTCGACGCTGGTAACTGATCACCAGCTCGTCACGCTGTGATGACAGGCCCCCGGGGAAACCCGGGGGCCTGTTTCATGTTCCTGGTGTTCTGGTGAGGATTCTTCACCGCATGGGTGAAGATCATGATCCAGATTCTCAGCCGCCGGTGGCGCGAGCGAGGGTGCCGAGATACAACTCGATCACATTCGGATCGGCGAGCAGCTCCCGACCCGATCCGGTGTAGGCATTGGTGCCTTGGTCGAGGACGTAGCCGCGATTGACCACTTGGAGACAACGGCGCGCGTTCTGTTCGACCATCAGGATCGCCACCCCCGCCGCATTGATGGTGCGGCACCGAACGAACACTTCGTCCTGCAGAGCGGGCGACAGACCCGCCGAGGGTTCGTCGAGCAGAAGGATCTTGGGTTCGAGCATCAAGGCTCGGCCCATGGCCACCATCTGTCGCTCCCCACCCGACAAAGCGCCAGCACGCTGGGCGGATCGCTCGGCCAGTTTCGGGAACAAACCGCACACGAACTCATAGCGCGTCTTGAAGACCTTGGGAGACAGGAACGCACCCATCTCGAGGTTCTCCTTGACGGTCAGGCTCGGAAAGACGTTCTTGGTCTGGGGGACGTAACCGAGGCCGAGCGGAACGAGTTCATGAGCCTTGCGGCCGGTGATGTCCTGTCCGAGGAGTTCGACCGTTCCACTGCGAATCTTGCATTGGCCGATGACGGCCTTGAGGAAAGTCGACTTTCCGGCCCCGTTCGGACCGATGATGCCCACGAACTCGCCGGCGCCGACCACCAAGTCGCAACCATTCAGAATGTTGACCTCCGGGACGTAACCGGCGACCAGGTTCGTGGCCCGTAGAACGTCGCTCATGACGGATCCTCCAGAAGGGAGCGGCCTTGATGTGCACCCAGATAGGCGTCAATTACGGCTTGATTCGACGAGATGTCATCGGGGGTTCCCTCGGCGATCACGCGACCCTCGGCCATCACAATCACCCAGTCGGAGATGTCGTGAACCATGTCCATGTCGTGTTCGACGAACAGAACCGTCATGCCGTCGTCGCGAAGACCGCGAATGTGCTCGTTGAGGCTCTGCTTCAGGGCTGGATTCACACCGGCCATCGGTTCGTCGAGCATGACGAGCCGCGGATTCGTCATGAGGGCTCGTGCCATCTCGAGCAACTTGCGCTGACCACCCGACAGCGCCCCGGCGTATTCGTCGCGCATGTGGCTCAGCTTGAAGCGCTCGAGAAGTTCGTCGGCTCGGACCGTGATGTCGGCTTCCTGCTTCTTCCAGGTGGCGCCGATCAGACCGTTCCACCACTTCTCACCGATCTGATCGGTGGCGCCGAGACGCATGTTCTCGATGACACTCAACTTCGTCAGGCTCTTGGTCAGCTGGAACGTGCGAACCATGCCGAGGGCAGCCATTCGATGCGGGGCGACCTTGTTCATGTCACGACCGTCGAAGGACCAGCGACCTTGGTCGACCGAATCGAAACCGGTCAGCAGATTGAACAGCGTCGTCTTTCCGGCTCCGTTCGGGCCGATCAGGGCGGTGATCGACCCCCGTTGGATCTCGACGTGCTCGACATCGACCGCGGTGATACCGCCGAAGGTACGCCGAACGGTGTCGGCCACCAGGATCGGGTCGGGCTTGGGAACACCTGGTTCCGGGCGACACGTCGCCAACGCCGCTCGGGCCGCGAGGGCGGCCGGTGAGAGAGTCGACTCAGCGTCCATCGAAAGCCATCTCCTGTCGGTTCCCGAACAGTCCCTGTGGTCGATACACCATGAGCAGAATCAGCGCCAACCCAACGAGCATGAAGTTCACCTGGCCCACCTGGGTCGACTGCATGATCGTGAAGTTTCCGAACTTGATCGGCTCATCGGCGATCTGGCGCAGGAAGTTTTCGAGGAACGTGAAGATCAACCAGAAGAGCATGGGTCCGACGATGGACCCCGACACCTTGGCCGCTCCGCCGAGCACCAACGCGGTGAGGATGTAGAAGGTGACGTCACGGCTGTAATTGTCGGGCTGGACGCTGCCGCGGTCGATGGCGAAGATCATTCCCGAGATGGTTCCGATGACGCCACCCAGGAGCAGCGACTGCATCTTGTACGAGTAGACGCTCTTGCCGAGACTCCGCACGGCGTCTTCGTCCTCTCGAATGGCCTTCAGCACACGACCCCACGGGCTCTTCATGAGCTTGTAGACGAAAAAGCCGATCAGTGCGACCAACACCCACCCGACGATGATCGTCCAGAGCTCACGCCCGGTGAAGGTCAGAGGCCACCGACCGTACGATTGCGTCTGGTCGATACCGAAGTCGGCGCCCACCTCGCGGAACGGCTGCGCGAACTGGTTGATGCCGTCGCTGCCACCGAAGTAGTGCTTGAACCGAACCGATCGCACGACGAGACGGATGATCTCCGCCGCCGCGATGGTGACGATCGCCAGGTAGTCGGCTCTCAACCGCAGGGTCGGAATACCCATGAGGGTTCCGAGCAGAAGCGAGAAAACGATCCCGATCGGAATTCCCCACCAGAACGAGATGTCGAAATAGTGAGCAGTCATCCCGAGGCCGTAGGCACCACACGCCATGAATCCGGCCTGACCGAAGTTGAGAAGTCCGGTGTAGCCGAATTGAACGTTGAGGCCGATCGCGGCGATGGCGAAGTACACGGCGTTGATGCCGATGAATCCCTTCAGGGAGCTCTCGATGATCAAGGACCAATCCATCATCAACCCACTCTCTGCGCTCGTCCGAGTATTCCCTGGGGACGGAACAGCAACACCAGGATCAGAATGGCCAGTGCCGGTGTCGTCTTCAACTCGGTCGGGACCACGAGGCTGGCCACTTCGACGAGAACGCCCACCACGAAACCGCCGATCAGTGCGCCGAAGGCCGAACCGAGACCACCCAGCGTGATCGCAGCGAACATCAAGAACAGCAGGCGACCTCCCATGTCGAAGCTCACCTGCTCGTCGAGGCCGCGGAACACACCCCCGAGAGCGGCCAGTGCACCGCCGGCGATCCAGACCAGACGAATCACGCGTTCGGAATCGATGCCCGTTGCCGAAGCGAGGTCGGGATTGTCCGACACGGCACGCGTGGCCTTCCCCAGGCGGGTGAACCGGAGGGTGACGGCCACCGCGACGAGGATGATCACCGACACGATCGACACGGTGAGATCGCGCGGGGTGATGCTGACCGGGCCGATGTCGATCGCCTCCTGGAGCCCGTATTCGCGGAACGGCCGGGTGCGACCACCGAAGCGGGACAGGAAGAAATTGCGGAGAAGGATCGACAGACCGACGGTGAGAACCATCTGAGTGACGAGACCGATCCCGCGACGACGAAGACGGACGAAGATGCCGGCGTTGAGAACCCAGCCGAATGCGCCACCGAGGACGGCGGCCAGAACTGTGGCCCAGAGAACATGGAACTTTCCGTCGGGGTACACGCCCGGCAGGAAGTCGAGGAATCCGAGGAACGTGAACCCGGTGATGTTGAAGACGAAGGCGATCAGCCCGCCGAAGGTGACCATCTCGCCGTGGGCGAAGTTGGTGAGTCCGGTGGTTCCGAAGATGAGAGACAATCCGACGGCGCACATGGCCAAGACGAGGCCGAGTCGCGCTCCGTCGGCCAGGCGTTGCGCGACCTTCTCGACGCCGGACTGGCTCCCGCTCTGGGATTCCCCCGTGAAGAAGTTGATCGTCTTGGTCGCGGTGATGAAGGAATCGGCGGCAACGGACTGGGTTGCCGGGGACTGGGCGCTCAGCGTCTGCCCATCTGGCAGCGTGTCTTCGTCGAGGGTCACCGTGTAGTCGGCTCGACCCGGGAGAGGGATGACGACGACGCCGTCCTCATCGGTGGCACCCCGACCGACTTCGGAGCCGCTGGCGTCCTTGACAACGATCTCGACGCCGGCCACCGGCTGGTTGTCGGTCTTACCGGAGGCGTCGCGGGACTGTTCCTTCACCTGGACGCGGATGGCGATGTCCTCGGCTGACGCCGACGACGAGAACCCGGCGACCACGGCCACCGCAGCGAGCAACACGAGGGCACGAGAGAACCAACGACGAACGAGCGTCACGAGTTGACATTTCTCCGTACTTGGGCAACGACCATGACTCTCCCCCGGATCCGCCACGCGCGGACCTGCAAATGGTAGTCCAGCGGGGGTGAACGGCGAAAGAAAGGGAATGGCGCTGGTGATCGTCAGCGCGAGCATTTTCGGGACGAC
>VFQS010004408.1_pt1 | contig 10216 bp, 6 predicted proteins | sample 3512361 | NCBI WGS metagenome assembly VFQS01 (sample SAMN10412375, study PRJNA504923) | tailings metagenome | isolation source: Relicate 1 Philex TSF3 active mining | place: Philippines | reverse complement strand
CCTTGGAGAATTTGTTCGACAAACGCGGGAGTCACCCATTTTTGCACGTCTTCCAGCGAATCTACCCCTTCTCCGGTTCTGAATTTGAAGGTCTGCTCGTAGAGGCCGGTTTCAAATTTCACCGAGATGCGGTTTTCCATTTTGAAAACCGTCGTTTTCACACCAGGGATATCCAGGTAGCCTATTATGCGCATGGTCGTTACTTGTTAGGCCGCCGCAGTTGTCCGTCTGGTGGAGAGGCGGTAAAACATTCCCAGAAGCAAACCCAGCATCATGAGGGAAGCCCCGGCCCAGAAAAAATTGATGCCCGGGAATTCGATGGCTTCCAGGACGATGTAATCCGAACGCAGGGAGTCTGTCGCCAAATCAATCGGAACGGACTGCCCATCCTGGGCACTCAGCGCAGCTTTTATCGTGACGGTTTCCGTTTTGGGGTCCAAAAGCGGGAAGCGCAGATGAAGCCCTATTTCGTCGAGGTTCGCTTTGATATCGAATGCCTGGTTGCCGCGTATGACAAAGACGGGTACCGCCTGGTATTTTTTGCCATTGGAAGCCTGTATCTCCAATTTCGCACCGATGGGGAGGTCTCCTTCTGTCGGACTATACCCCGGGTTGGAGGGCTTTTTCTCGAAACCGACGAAGCGCACGGTATGCCCGCTTATTTGGAACGATTCCCCCGCCCGGAGTTGCTGGTCTTGGTAGTCCATTTGCTGTTCTTCTTCCAGGGTTTGCGCCAGGAAAGCATCTCCCAACCGGATGCGGGAACTGAGCGGGTTGATTTGAGCCGGGTAGGAGTACACCCGGTCGTCGCGCAGCACCAGGACGGGTTCGGCCGTGAAGCTGCCTTCCTCATCGTCTCGTTCGACTCTGATTTTGGCTCCCAGGGCCAAGTCTCCCGGCTCAGGGCGGTAATCGTGTGCCACCGGGTTGCGGGTGATGGATTCAACGGTGAGCGTGTACGTCTTCAGAAGGGTTGTATCGGGCGCATCCAGGCGCACCGTATCTACGAACCGCACCGGTTTTCCGATCATAAGGGCCAGCGGGCGATAGTCCAGGCTATCCTCTTTGCTGCGGCGTTGGGTCAGGTCCATTTCGATGGCTGGCAAAGATGCGATATGGGTAAATATATCCCGGTTCCAATAGCGCCGCGTGGCGGGGTTTGAGGCCGCAATTTTGGTAAAGGACTTATCGTACAGGACGTTGGGAAAGAGGTCGAACGCCTCGACCTCCGCGCCGTTTTCGTCTTTTTTGCTGAAATGCACCGTAAAGGTACGGGTGTAGGTTTCCAGGGTGTCGTGTATAAAGGTCACGTCATAGCCGGCCATACGGACAGGAGAACCTTTGAACAGCAGAATGTTTTTACTCAGTGCTTCCTCATCGGCCCCCTCGATCAGACCCTCCATAATAAAGGGGTTGTTAGAGAGGATACGCTTGTTCAGCCCCGACGCGAGGATGCCAATGAGCATGAGTCCGAACCCTAAATGGGCTACTACGGAAGCGGCTGCTTTGAGGCGGCCCCTCAAAAATGTAAACAGGTAGTCGAGGTTGGACACACAGGTGAAGATACCGGCAATCAGCAATAGCCAGTACTGCCATGCGCTGATGGTGATCCACTGTGCCGTGAGCAGCGCCAGGGCAGAGGAGAGGACAGCCGAAATCCCTACGTGCAGGGCAAATTTTTTGATCCAGGCTGCCCAGTGTGCTTCCCGATACCGCAGCCATTGCGACACACCGGACAACAGCGCGATGAACAGCCCGATATAGAGCTGGTTCTTGTTGTAATGCGCCACCGGGTCGGTAATCACCCTGCCCTGGAAGACCGGGTTGAACGCCTGCATGATTTTGTTATAGACGGGGAGCGAAGTCGAAGCGGTGATAATCAGAGCTGAAAACAGCAGGATAAGGCTGCCGATAAACATCCAGAACTCCCGCGCAGCAATGGGCTCGTCTTTTGAAGGTGCGGGGATGCGGGCGTAGCGCATGGCAAACAGCCCGAAGCCTCCCAACAGGGAGAGCGCCAAAAAAAGGATGAGCTGGGTTTCCAGGCCCATTTCCGTAAACGCATGTACGGAGGTATCGCCCAATACGCCGCTGCGGGTTAAAAAGGTAGAATACACTACGAGCACGAAAGTCAGTAAGTAGAAAATGTACGTGCTCCGGATAGAGTGCCCGGTACTCTTGGCAATCAGGTTGGTGTGGATCCCGGCGACCAATACCAGCCAGGGCACCAGCGACATGTTCTCCACCGGGTCCCAGGCCCAGTATCCACCGAAGCTGAGGGCTTCGTATGCCCATGCTCCCCCCATCAGGATGCCGGTGCCCAGGATAGCCCCGCTGAAAAGAGCCCAGGGCAGGGCAGGGCGCAGCCACTCTTCATGGCGCTTTTGCCATAACCCCGCTATCGCGTACGCGAAAGGGATAGTAGTCGAAGCAAAACCCAGGAAAAGGGTAGGAGGGTGGATGGTCATCCAGTAATTTTGCAACAAAGGGTTTAATCCATTGCCGGTCAGCATCTTGAGGTAATCGGCATTGCTGAAAATCGGGGCGTCCATGGTTTGGCGCAGCAATAGGAATGGACTGGTGCCAATTTTGGGGGCATTTTCTCCGTACCCGATATAAATACCGAGCAGCATAGAAGCAAGGACCACCTGTACGAGGGCGAGGACAGTCAGGGTAGGGGCTTCCCAGGTTTTTGCCTTCCCCATCAGGATGGCTCCCAGTACCGCGTGCCAGAACATCCAGAGCAGGAAACTTCCTTCCTGGCCCTCCCAGAACGCAGAGAAGATATACTTGAACGGCAGTTCCGGGGAGACGTGCGCCCAGACGTACTGATACTCATAGTACTGCTGCACCATGAGGTAGAACATGGTGCCAATCACTGCCAACAGCGCCCCGATATGGGTTATGAAAGCGCCCCTGCCGATCTTGAGCCAGGAGGCCTCCCTGCCGGAAGCAGCCATGAAATAGGCACCGCCTGACAGCAGTGCCGCTACAAAGGAGACGATACCTGCGAAGTGGCCGATTTGACCGGGAAGCAGGTGTTCCCCTATATACTGTACGGATTCCATCAAATCTTTTCTGCGTTTACCTTGATTTCTTCATCTTTGTACTTAGACGGGCATTTCATGAGCATCTCCGTGGCTACGAAGTCCTCCCCGCGCATCTTGCCCGTGACGACAATTTGCTCCGACAATTCGAAATCCTGTGGCTTGGCCCCCAGCAAGACGACTTTGCGCTCTTCCCCGCGCGTGTCGCGTATGTAAAATGAGAAGTGGTTGGGATCTTTCTGCGGGTCATAGACCATCTCTTTATCCTTGCTGAGCTGGCCTGCGATCTTGACCTTGCGGTCTGATTCGCCGGCATCCTGGAAAGTCGCGTACGTACTCGTATCTTTGGCCGTGTTCACAAAGAGGGCTATGGCCGCGCCTATCATCAGAATGCCTATGAGGTAAGTGCGTTTCATATAGACTGGATTTTTCTATTTCAAAGGACAAATGTAGCGTACATTTGTTTACGATAGCGTCCTTTGCCTGTAAAATATGGATGGGATTGTGCAACAAGTCTAATCAGAAAAGCGGATGAACCCAATAGTCGTACAATTGCGTAGCGCCCGTATCGAGCAGGGCAACACCCCTGTGCTCGAACAGGTGGATTTGCGCCTCCACGCCGGCGAATTCACCTACTTGATTGGCCGCACCGGGAGCGGCAAGTCCAGTCTTCTCAAAACGCTGTACGGCGCCTTGCCGCTCCGGCAAGGTATGGGCGAGGTGGCCGGCTTTGATTTGCGTAAGCTCAACCGAATGAATATCCCCTTGCTGCGGCGCAAGCTGGGGATTGTCTTCCAGGATTTCATGCTGCTCATGGATCGGAGCGTGGATGAGAACCTCTCGTTTGCCCTCTCGGCGACGGGTTGGAAAGACAAGAAAGCTATCCATGCCCGCATCCAGGAAGCCTTGTCGGATGTGTCGTTGCTGGATCACCGCTACAAAATGCCGCATCAACTCTCAGGGGGCGAACAGCAGCGCGTCGTCATTGCCCGGGCATTGATCAACCACCCCATGTTGATTATCGCCGATGAGCCCACGGGCAATCTGGACCCCGAGACATCGGACGAAATCCTGTTGTTGCTGCGAAAGCTATCCCGGCAAAATAACACAGCGGTACTGTTCGCAACCCATGATTATCGGATGCTGGAAAACTTCCCCGCCCGAATCATCCGCTGTATGAACGGCCGGATATTCGACGACCAGGAACTGGAAATCTGAGTTCAGAAGGAAAACAACTCCCGGGGTAGGTGCCGGCCCAGGTTTACCCGTAGGTGCTGGACGACGATTTCACCCATGGTCGCACAGGCCAGGAAGGCCTCCTGGTGATGAAACTCTGCCAGTTCTTCGCGAAGTTGCTCGATTTTGTTTGGCTTTGACAGCTCATCTTTGCGCAATATCTGCAGCAAGTGCTTTACGCGGATCCCTACAGCCTGCATGCGCATGGCCATAAGGCTGTGTTCCTCCTGTTGGTATTGTTTTACGGACGCTGCCTTCATGTGCTGGATACCCAGGAAGATGGTCGGGTTGTTTTCTTTGAAAAACTGGGGCAGGTAAAAGGTGCGCCAGCCCTCATAGGATTGTTGGTCAAAATCAATGGCCCGCATCCGGTATTGGTTGCCTTCGATGTCGGGCGTAATCGCCACGACGTAGTTGTAGGCCCTCATATCGCCCAGCAGGCGCACGTAACAGCGCTCGTTGAACTTGACAAACTCCTTGGCGATCCGGATTTGGTTGAAGGTATTGGTTTCGAGGTGTTTTTTTTGAAAAATATCGCCGGGTATGCCTACGATATGCTCTTCTACCAGGGTTTGGTCGTGCACGAAGAAGATGACGCTGTTGGGCGAGAGCAGGTTTTCCAGTTCCAGTCCGTATATGCGCGACGCGTCGGCCCGTTTGATGTAGAAATGGTCGTAGTTGTCGTTCAGTCGGTTGATGATGCGGATCCGGAAAGGCTTGGAGTTCCCAAAGGTACAATGATCTATCCGGGCGATGGTCAGGTGTTTGAGCACATCAATTTCACCTGAGGTTTTCAACAAGGCGTAGATATACTTGAGTGCCTCGTAGATTTCCGTTTGCTCCTGCTCGCTGAAATACACCGTTTCCCAGAGGGTGTCGTTCCCCTCCTGGTCGAGGAGGGGAACCGACATCTGGTGCCGCAGCAAATCTTCGTAGTGTATCGGCAGGTACACCCCCATGCCGTAATCTGCCAGGTACTGCCTTAGGGCCTCACCGACGGGGTAAGGCGTCTTTTTGTGGCTGGGGATATTGCCGGACAGAATCATGGCTAAAGGTTTTCTGCCCCGGTTTTGATTTCTTCGACCACTTCCGGGTTGAGCAAGGTGGAGATGTCCCCGAGGTTGGATGTCTCGCCGGCGGCTACTTTGCGCAATATGCGGCGCATGATTTTCCCGGAGCGCGTTTTGGGCAGGCCGGAGACGATCTGAATTTTGTCGGGTTTTGCAATCGGGCCGATTTCTTTCGACACCACTTCGTGGACTTCTTTTCGGAACAGATCTTCATCTGAACGTTCGCCGTTGGTGATGACGTAGGCATAGATCCCCTGCCCCTTGATATCGTGAGGATACCCTACCACCGCTGATTCTATGACATCGGGATGCTGGTTGATGGCATTTTCTACTTCGGCGGTGCCCAGGCGATGGCCGGATACGTTAATGACATCGTCCACGCGCCCTATAATCCGATAGTAGCCGTCCTCGTCCCTCCGGGCGCCGTCGCCGGTGAAATAGAGGTTCTCAAAGGGGGCAAAGTATGTTTGGCGACAGCGCTCGTGATCCCCGTATGTGGTTCGCAAGATAGAGGGCCATGGGAACTTGATGCAGAGCAGTCCTTCGATGCCATTGCCTTCCAGCTCCTTGCCGTTGGCATCTACCAGGCAAGGTTGTATGCCTGGCATAGGCAGGGTGGCGTAGCAGGGTTTCAGAGGGGTTATGCCCGCAAGCGGCGAGATGAGTATCCCGCCGGTTTCGGTTTGCCACCAGGTGTCCACAATGGGGCAGCGATCCTTGCCGATGTGGTGGTGGTACCATTTCCAGGCCTCCTCATTGATAGGCTCACCTACGCTGCCGAGGACGCGCAGGGAATCGAGCTTGTATTTCTCGACGTGTTGGTTTCCCTGCGCCATCAGTGCCCGGATGGCGGTCGGAGCAGTATAAAAATGCGTAACCTTCAGTTTGTCGCACACTTCCCAGAAGCGCCCCGCGTGCGGGTAGGTGGGTACTCCCTCGAACATGACGGTCGTAGCACCGCTGAGCAGGGGGCCGTATACGATATAGGAGTGGCCGGTCACCCAGCCGATATCGGCCGTGCACCAGTAGATATCCCCGGGTTGGTACTGGAATACATTTTCGAAGGTATAGCTGGTGTAGATCATATAGCCACCACAGGTGTGGACTACCCCTTTGGGCTTGCCCGTCGAGCCGGAGGTGTACAGAATAAAAAGCATATCTTCTGCATCCATGGCCTCTGCCGGACAGTCCGTGGACTGCGCGGCCACCTCCTCGTGCCACCACTTGTCGCGCATGGGCTGCATTGTGGTAGGCTCATCCGAGCAGGCATAGACGAGTACGGTTTCCACGCTGTCGCAACCCATGGCAATCGCTTCGTCCACGACGCTTTTCACCGGGATGTATTTAGCCCCACGGTGGTTGTAGTCGGAGCAAATCACCATCTTACACCGGGCATCCTGGATACGGTCTGCAAGCGAATGCGCGGAAAATCCGGCAAAGACGACCGAATGGATAGCCCCGATGCGGGCACACGCCAGGACGCCAATCGCCAGCTCAGGTACCATAGGCATGTAAAAGCAGATGCGGTCGCCTTTTTGTACTCCATTGGCTTTGAGTGCATTAGCTGCTTTACAAACCTCTGCGTGGAGCTGTCGGTAGGTGAATACTCGGTTGGGGGCAGCAGGGTCGTTGGCTTCCCAGATGATTGCCGCCTGGTCGCCGCGTTCGTCGAGATGCCGATCCAGGCAGTTTTCGGTGATGTTTAGCTGCCCGCCGGCAAACCACTTCACATCAGGCCCCACAAAGTCCCAGTCCAGGATACGGCCCCACTTTTTTTTCCATATAAAACGGGAAGCCTGTTCTTCCCAGAACCCCTCGGGGTCCTCGACGCTTCGACGATACACCTCGCGGTATTCTTCCAAAGTCTTGATTTGAGTCATCATGGCAAGAAAATAGGTTAAACAAGTGCGCTATAAAAGTATAAAAATAGCGCACAATACCCATTCAGCCCCCTATTTTTTATGACACAGATTTTTATCATTCTTTTTTCTAAATTTGCGGCGCAAAAGCAATCGTCATGGTTTTCCACGAAACGCAGCAAACAACGGACACGGTCCTGATGATACGGCCCGCTCATTTCGGCTACAACCCCGAAACGGCTGCTTCCAACGCCTTTCAGCACAATGAGCCGGGCATGGAGTCCAATGACATCGCCGCGAGGGCGCTGCAGGAGTTCGACCAGCTCGTCCTTGCCCTTGAGTCGGCCGGCATAGAAGTGCTCGTGGCACATGACCGGCCCGATGTGCGCACCACGGATTCGGTGTTCCCCAACAACTGGGTAAGTTTTCATGAGGACGGAAGCGTGATCACCTACCCGATGTGCTCCCCGCAGAGAAGGCAGGAACGCCGGGAAGATTTGCTCGACGAAATCGGAAAAAAATTCAGGATGGAAGACCGCCTGCGCCTGGAGCGGCATGAGCAGGAAAACCGCTTCCTCGAAGGTACCGGAAGCCTGGTGCTCGATCGGCCCCACCGACTCGCATACGCCTGCCTGAGCAATCGCACCGATGAGGACCTACTCGACGAGTTCTGCACGTTCTCCGGGTATGAAGCCGTGGTTTTTCAGGCAAGCGATAAAAATGGACAGCCCATTTACCACACTAATGTCATGATGGCTATAGGAGAGACCTTCGCCGTCGTCGCACTGGATACCATAAAAGAACCACAAGACCGGGCCAAAGTCCTGGCGCATCTACACCACACGAAAAAGGAGGTCGTGGAAATTACGATGGAGCAGGTGTATGCGTTCGCTGGAAATATGCTGCAACTGAGAAACAAAAAGGGAGAGTTGTTCCTGATCCTCTCTCAACGGGCGTTCGACTCCCTCAGCGAAGCGCAGGTTTCCCGGTTACGGGCCCATACAAACCTCCTTCACATCCCCGTCCCCACTATCGAAACCTATGGTGGGGGCAGCGTGCGTTGCATGATCGCGGAAGTATTTTTACCGGCAAAACCCGTTTGAGTGCCTGCCATTCTCAAAAAATGGCGCTTTAATGTTAAATTTGTGTAAAAGAACAATATTTGAATAATTAGCCCCGGAATACAAGAACATTTTGCCGATTTATGGCATTAGTTAGCCATATTTTTTTCAACGCAAACTTTCCCACCCCCCTGCCCAATCGAAAGGCGGGTCCGTCCTGTAAATCTAACCTTCAGTTAACAAAGGATTCAAAACGGGGCATTACTTTGGCGCCGAATTTAGTTTACCTATTTTTTCATCAAACACTTCTGGTTTATGAAGTTTGTTCACGCGTTCAAAGCTATCGGGGTAACGTTTTTGTTCCTCATGGCACATTACAGCGGTTTTGCCCAGGTCACGTCCTCGGCAATGGCCGGTATCATTACCGATTCCAAAGGCGAGGCACTCGTCGGGGCGAACATCATCGCCGTGCACGTGCCTTCCGGTACTACTTACGGAATCGCCAGCGATCTGGACGGCTCCTACCGCATCCCCGGTATGCGTGTTGGTGGTCCTTACAAAATTACGGTTTCCTACACTGGGTATGAAGATGCTGTGAAAGAAAACGTCTTTCTGAGCCTGGGTACTGCCGCCACGCTGAACTTCGAACTCGCTGAACAAGCTATTGAGCTTGAAGGAGTAGTAGTCAGTGCCAACAAGAACTCCATCTTCTCGAGCGACCGCACCGGTGCTGCCGTCCAGTACGACGCGCAGGCCATCAACTCCCTCCCGACCATCGGCCGTACCATTGACGACATCACGCGCTACAACGCGTACAGCAATGGTCGTTCCTTCGCCGGCCAGGACAGCCGCTTCAACAACTTCACCATTGACGGCTCGGTGTTCAACAACGGCTTCGGCCTCGGCTCCTCGGCCCAGGCGGGTGGACGTACGGGTACGACGGCCATCTCGCTGGACGCCCTGGAGGAACTCCAAATCAACATCGCGCCTTTCGACGTTCGTCAATCAGGCTTCGCCGGTGCCGGTATCAACGCTGTCACCCGCTCGGGTACGAACAACATCTCGGGCTCGGTGTACCACATCTTCCGCAACGCCGACCCCAACTCGACACCGCTGGGACTCCGCCTCGTAGGCACCAAGGCCGATGGCAAGGATATCCCGAAAGTAATCATTGATGAAAAAACGTATGGCTTCCGCCTCGGTGGCCCCATCATCAAAAACAAGTTGTTCTTCTTCGTCAGCGGCGAACAGTTCAAGAGCTCAAACCCCGCCCTGACCTGGCAATTGAACAAACCAGGCGCTACCGGCAACGTCTCCCGCGTCACGGAAGCCGACCTGATTGACCTGAGCAACTTCATGAAGACCAACTTCAACTACGACATGGGGCAGCTCGACAACTTCAACAACGACGTGACGAGCAACAAGGGCCTGATTCGCCTGGACTACAACATCAGCCAAAAGCACAAGGCGTCGCTGCGCTACTCTCACCACAACTCGGAATCCGAGCAGGTGATCAGCAGCTCCAACAGCTCCAACACCGCAGGTAATGGCTTCCGTCAGAACTCAGCCCTCGCCATATCGGCCGAAAATACAGGCTACATCATCCAGGACAACACCCGCTCCGTAGCCTTCGAATTGAACTCCGTGCTGAGCAACAAATCGTCCAACAACTTCGTCGTCACGTTCAACAAGCAAATCGAAGACCGCAAATACCGCACGGAGATCTTCCCGACCGTGGATATCCTCCAAAACGGTCAGACGTACACCTCCGTTGGCTTCGACCCGTTCACACCGAACAACCGACTGAACTACAGCACGTTGAACGTCATCAACAACTACAACCTCTCCTTGAAGAAGCACTACTTCACCTTCGGCTTGGGCTATGAATTCTTCCAGTCCAACAACGTGTTCTTCCCGGCTTCCAACGGGGTGTACGTGTATAA
>VFQS010004407.1_pt1 | contig 10216 bp, 7 predicted proteins | sample 3512361 | NCBI WGS metagenome assembly VFQS01 (sample SAMN10412375, study PRJNA504923) | tailings metagenome | isolation source: Relicate 1 Philex TSF3 active mining | place: Philippines | reverse complement strand
GGTGATAAATAAAACACATCAATAACATATTTTTTATTTGATTTTTTATTGTAAAAACCCCAGCCGCCTTTTAATGTTTTTTTCAATTGTTGCCGTTTTCTACGAACACGAAGAGTTACTTTCTTGTTTTTCCGGGTTTTTCTTGTTCTAGTGCGACCCGTATTTTTGGTTCTTCTCTGCATTGTAGTATATAGAACGCGCATATAAAAAATAAAAACATTGATAATAGATAATTTGTGTTATGTGTTATATGTTGTATGTTGTGAATAGTAGTATAGAATAAAGATATTTGTAAATTTGTTTTCCCTCTAAATTATAACTATGATAAAAGAAGAAGAACCGTGTTCTAATCGTTATTTTGAATGTTTGTGCCACTCTTTTTTTGAAAACATTATAAATCACCCGGTTATTACTACGATTTTTAAATTATTTGTTCTGCTTGCCGTTGTGTTATTAACGCTGCACAAGAATTATTTAGGCGTTTTAGCAGTTCTTTTTATTATTATTGGAACGTCCACCGCCTGCGGATGGAAACCAAACGAATTTTTCAACAAAAGGGAAGGGTTTGGCGCAAAACCGTATCAATTGCAGCAAGACGAAAACGTTGCGTCTATGAGCACAGCATTTGCGGATAAAGACTTTGCGTCTAAAACCGCCAATAATAATGCCTGGTTTTCCACAATTACGCCTTCTGGAACGAACGTTCATTACGGAAACACAACCACGGATAGCAAGTATCCTGTTGTGCCGTCTATATACGACAGCGCATTTGACCGTCTGACATACGATTACTTTAATCAAACCATATGCGAAACCCCGGCATATAAAACGGCATTTGATACGGTAACAGTTGAATACGGCACCAGCGGCGATTCAAGCAATAATACATTTATGGCAAAATACAACACATATAAACTAGACCCCGTTACGGGAATGTATGAATATACCACAGACGCGGAAGGAAAAACCGTGCCCACCACCATTCCACGAGGAAACGACCTTAAATCCGTTGCGGAAAAGGGGAATGAAATATATGGCAAAATATGTGGTCCAACCGCAGTGTATAAAGATAAACCGGCGCAATTCAGCGAATCAATGACCTTTCCATATAGTCTTAAAAATCAAAACATCAATGATGTCGCAAAATTTCAAATAGATAATATAAATAATTTAGATGAAAGTTTAAAAACGCCGCTGGGCGTACTATATAATTTTTATTCTAAATTTACACAGACATGACATAACATAAAATCCAGACATATATTATATTACAATAACTCAAAACAATAATTTATAAAATATAAAATGGAAAAACAAACAATATTTTTATTAATTGGAATGTTTGTCATCGTGTTGATTTCATCTCTGTATGGCGCAATTAACGCAAAGGCGGAACAAGAAGAAGAAAAAAAGAATCACGCAAAAAATAACCGCGCGAATAAATCCGCAAATACGGTAAAGGGCGCTTCATCCAAACCGGCCAAACATAGTGCGGTAAAAGGCGACGATTCTGAATCGTCTGACTCGGGTTCAGATACTGACACCGACACCGACACTAAGACCGACAGCCCGTTCAAAAAGGCTGTGAATACAACCAAGTCGTTTCTAAAAGAAACATTTAGTAAATGGGGCAATACCGAAGGCGGCGTGCTAGTTCAGACTTCAAAGGAAATTGACGTTGATTCGCCGACATATGAAGGCATGAAAGGGGTTCGTTCGGAATTTCAGGCAGCAAGCGAATCATCACCCTATCGGTATCACAACCTGTCATAATTTTTCTTGTAGTATTACAAGAATACACACCAGACCAAACAATTAGACACAACATATCAAACACAACATATCAGACACATCATATCAATATTCAATAAAAAATTAAAAAATGGTAGCAAAGACGAAAAAACATATTTCAAAAAAAGGAACAAATATACATCAACCTCATTTAGCAAACTCAAAGGTTTCTTCTGGGTCAGGGCTTGCGGGGTCTGGGTCTGCGGTGTCTGCGCCTTCGCTTGCACCTACTAATGCAACACCCGGACCGGGCGGCCAAAACCAAAACGGCGGCGCAATCACCATCGCCTCCGCCCCCCTTAATCTAAAAACGATTCGTGATTTCTTTTCTTTAAAAGGATACATGCTTCAATCCAAGGCAACCAATGTGTTGAATTCGCCCGTTCTTACCGCCGCACATAATTTTTTCGTGAATTTAAACACCAGCACCTTTTTTGCCGGGTTTGTTATGATTATATTGAATATTGGGTCCCGCTACATTAATTTGAATTTGAATCATTCAACCGAATCGTTTGTAAAGTGGTTTATGAAGAAAGAGGTGCTGGTGTTTGCCGTTGCGTGGATGGGAACCCGTAATATATATTACGCGATGGTGATTACGGCGTGTTTTATTATCATTGCCGACCATTTAATGAACGACGGCAGCCGGTATTGTATTCTGCCGAGCCGATTTAGAGATGCGCATAAACTGGTGGACACAAACAATGACGGCGTAATTTCTGATTTGGAAATTAGTAAAGCAATGGCGACATTGGAAAAGGCGAAGAAACAAAAGGAAGAAGAGAATCACGTGTCGTTGTTACAGTATCATAAATTGTTTGGAAATGACATCAATGGAGAGAAACCTGCGGAAAAAAAGTGAAAATGTAAATAATATTCAAGTATATTAGTAAGTAAGTAATATTTATTACTAATATTCATATAGTAGCAACAAACGATTTAATTATAATATGAATGCGAATGCGATTGCGAATCAGGTGAATGTCATTGCGAATGTGGAGAATGCGAATGCGAATGCGAATGCGAAGAATGAGAATGCGAAGAATGAGAATATGACGAATGAGAATGCGAAGAATGAGAATGTGGAGAATGAGATTGCGAATGTGGTGAATGCCATTGCGACTGTGGAGAATGCGAAGAATGAGAATATGACGAATGTGAAGAATGAGAAGAATATGGAGAATGCGAATATAGTGAATAAGGATTGTCCTAGTGCCAATGTTTCAGAAGAAGATATTAAACAAAGAATGGAAAGTTCTGACGATAAACAAAATAATTATAAAAAATTAGCACTAGAACTTCATCCAGATAAAAATATTGGATGTCAAGATGAAGCCACTAATAAAATGGCGTTATTAAATGAATTGAAAAACCAACCATCTAGTTCTTCACAACTTATCGTAGCAAATCCCGCCGCTTCATCCATAATTCCCGCACAAGTAAAACAAAATGTTATTTCGGCAACAAAAGATGCCGCCGAAAAAGTGAAAAACGCAGCAAATATCATTAAAACCGAGGCGGAAAAACAGACATCTAATTTTATAAATGAAACATCAAAAACATGCGAAGGACAGCAACAAAAAATAAGCGGGTTGTATGAAGCCCTTATAGGGAATATTAGTAGTGGTATGAAAGATAAAATCGCGGAGTTTATGCAATCCGATGAAGATGAAGTAGTAGAAGCAGAACCCGTTTCCGTATTAGCATCAGCACCCCCAGTATTAAAACCAACAACCGCATCAGCATTAAACCAAGTAATCACACCATCAGCAAATCCAGCATCAGCACCATCATCCGTACCAGCATCAGTACCAGGATTAAAACCTGTGTTTGTTCCAGGCGCTATTCCAATTATTACATCAGTTGTATCTAGCGTTGTTCCAATTATAAGTCAAGTGTCACAACAACAACAGCAACAACAACAACAGCAACAACAACAACAGCAACAACAACAACAACAGTCACAAACACCAACAAAGCCACTACAAACACCAAAACAAGCAATAGATAATACAATCAAAGAAAAAGCAGAAACTATCGCTTCTATTGTTCCGGTAGTTGCGTCTATAACCGCAGCAAAAGGACAAGCACAAGCACAAGCACCTAATCAAGCATCAGCACCTAGTCAAACCGCAGTGCCCAGTCAAGTACATTCCGATAGTTTAAATGATATTGTAAATCCGGTCGTTGTAGCGTCGGTTGTTGCCGGAATAACATCATCACAACAACAACCACAACCACAACAAACATCACAACAACAAACGCAACAATCACAAACACAACAAACACAAACACAAACACAAAACGAAGGTATGTTTGGCGTCCCAGTAAACCAAAGCGTTGCCCCCGTTATTGCTGCCTCACTGGTTTCAGGCATTGTAGCCGCCGCAAATAAAGAAGAAATAACACAAAATAAATCATTAGATGAAATTGTGACACCGGTTGTTGTATCATCGGTTGTTTCAGGAATTACGGCGGCGGAGACAAGTTCTGTTGAGACAAGTGCTATGAAGGAGAATGAACCCCAATCATCTACTCCCAATCCCGTTATAAATAAAAATATTTGTATTGGAAAAACAGAAGACGAATTAAAAACATTATGTAAAAAAAAAACAGATTGTAAACTTGGAGATACTACGATTGGTAATACAAAATATAACACATATCCAACGAATAAGGTCTGTGATAATTCTGGTGAATTAAAAGAATTAAAAGATGTTTTAGAAGAGGATAAAAACACAAGACGTGAAGCCTTAGCGAAAGCAGAAGCGGCAGCAAAAGAGGAAAAAGCAAGACTTGAAGCGGAAGCAAAAGAAAGAGCAAGACTTGAAGCGGACGCCTTAGCGAAAGCAGAAGCGGCAGCAAAAGAGGAAAAAGCAAGACTTGAAGCGGAAGCAAAAGAAAGAGCAAGGCTTGAAGCCGAAAGAGTAGCAGCAGAAGCAAAAGAAAAAGCATTCAATGAATTGATGACATTAATTGTAAATACAGAAACAAAAATTAATAATTTAAATAGTAAATTAAAAACTGCACCAAATAATGATATAAATAATAAAATCGGCCAACATAAAATAACTTTATATTTACAAAAATATATTACGGACACTGACCCTGCTACGCAAAAACAAATACAGAGACCACTTATCATAAATGATTTGAACACAATACAAGAAATAGAAACCCGAATAACAAACGTCAAAAATGTATCTTCTGAATTAGATAATTTGACACAACAAATAGATGCTGAAATAGAACAAAAAATAAAACAAAAAACACAAGAAGCGGAAAAACTTCGTCAAGAAGCAGATGAAGCAAACAACCAAAAACAAAAAGCGGAAGAAGAAAGAAAAAATTTAGAACAACAACAAATTAAGTGTGAAAAAAAAGCAAATGACGCAAGAAAAACGAAATACGGAGTAATGCTTAAAATAAATCAACTCACCTCGTCTAATGAACCAGTTCCAGATGAAATTAAAAAAAATGCGGAAATCGCAAAAGAAACTGAACGCATAACAGCATTAGAATGTGCTATTATGGAAAAATCATTTAATGACGTAACCGAAAACGCCACAATTGCTTCTAAAAATGCGGAGGAACGAGATATTTCAGCGAAAATCGCCGCAGAAGAACTTGCACAATTGACACAAATGAAAAGTCCAGGCAATGAACAGCAAAATCAAGACGTAATTAAAGCCAAAAATGACGAAATCGCATCATTACGAGATACCATAACAAAATTACAAGCAACCCTTGCGTCTTTACAACAAACAAAAACGGAAAATGATAATAAAAAAACCCAAGAAACCGCCAAATTATATGATGAATTAGCATCCACACTTATTAAAATAAATGAAAAAATGGTTCTGAATGATAATAAAGTGAAGGAATTTTGTAATGGATTACAGGGTGATGGTGCTACACAGTTGGAAGATATTGCGACATACGACGAAGACAAATATAAGTCAAAAATAGAGGAGGTTTGTGGCAGGTGCGGTGATAGATGCACGGCCGATGTGATGTCAGTAATAAAACACTATATTCAGAGTGTTAGACCGAGGTATATGAAAAACGACGACACCGGAAACATAACAACATATTATTTACGTGATTATGGTATTCCTATCCCAAAACCCCAATCTGGCACCGAAACCGAATCACAAAAGACCGAATTAATAGACGCACTAAAAAAAAAGTATGACCAAACCAACGGTTCGTCAAGTGTTATAATTAAAGATTTTTTAAATCAAATGATTGAATATCACAAAGAATTAATTGGAACATATGAGGATTTAAATGGGTCGGTGCGTGTATTTATTCGTGTAAAAGGTGGAAAACTACAAGATAATGCGCCCGCATTAAAATATGAATTTGATGGAAATGTTGGTAGTAAACTTGTTTCGTATTCTGATGGTAATAAAGGCGGAGGTAAAGGACCGTACTATGACGCGTTTGGACCCGAAAAAAACAACACAGATTTATTTAATAATTTAAAAGAAACGTTTGACCAAATAGAGATGGGATATCACATCGCGTGCTTTGGGTACGGATATTCTGGTAGTGGAAAAACATATACCATGCTTAACAAAACCGCAAATGACCCGGGTGTCATAATACAAGCAATTGATTATTTTATAGGTAAAGGTAAAGGATTTACGCCAACCATAAACCAAGTGAAAGAATTGTATAGTAAAGACTTTAATATTGCTAAGAATGAGACAAATAAATATGGATTAAAAGATACAAATGTAATTGATTATATAAATCCATTACTTATTTTTCGTGATAATACTTATGATATTAATAATTCGTTTAATGTCCCACCCGCGATAACACAGTTTAATGATAACCCTACCAAAGATAATTTTTTGAATGTATTAGATATTATTAATAAAAAACGAATAAAAGATGGTAGAATAAAAGCAACTGTAAATAATCCAGAGTCATCAAGAGGGCATTTATTTATAACACTTAAAATCGGACCGGGTTATTTAACTGTTTGTGATATGGGCGGGCGTGAAAACCCAGATGAAATTTGGAAAAATAGTACAATAGATATTGGAAACGGAAAAGTTTTACCAGTTGGTAGTAGCAAAGGTTTAAAGTCAGGGTCTGGGGAAAGCGGAAGTATTACAGGATTTATGTTAAAAGCCGCATTAACTGGTGAAAAGAGTTTATTTGATATTATAACCCCAAAATATGGTAAAACTCTTATTCAAAAAGTACGGGATGTATTAGACACGTGTAAAGAGGGATATTATATAAATGAAACATTGAATTTTATGCGTCGTTACTTTCAACAAAGACGAGGTGGTAATGTCACTACATCAAAAATTGGAATATATGATAAATCTGATAATTATATCCCAGACAATTTTGCGGTATCTCTTAAAAATGAGGATTGGGCAAAATGTATAGGAATGAAAGGAATGCTGGATAGTATAGACAAATTAAAGTCTTCTGACCCATTAAAAAATAAACCAACTAAATTTTTAATGTTTGCGTGTGTGCGACAAGAAACAACGCCTAAATTTTATGAGGCATCTGTCAAAACCCTTGAATTTGCGATGCAGTTGACATCTACTGCGAATGCGCCAGTTTTGGAACAACGACCCGCAGCAGCAACAGGAACAACAGTGTTTAACCCGTCTTCAAAGACAGAAGGGTCAAAAGAAGGACCAAACATGCTGGTTGAAGAACTTGGAGGAGGTGGAATTCATCATAAAACCCGCCGACATATCCGTATTCCACGAAAAACGCGGTCAAATAAGCCGCCAAATCGTAATATCAAAACAAGACATATAAAACCGGGTCATAATCACACTCTCAAAAAAAATTGAAAAAGTATTCCTAACACAAAATACTTCTCGTATCACATAGTAATGCCAATCAAATTCAATGTCATTCTTCATTCAATTCCAAATGTTATAACTGGAACAGTAATAAAACGCCCATCTGCTGTATGTAAGTCGCCATATGTCGCTGATATACAACAAATCCAGACGTCAAGTATTTTATCGCCTTTATTGTCATCTTCATTGTCATCTTCATTGTCATTACAAAGCATTGTGGCACACGCCCCTGCACTTGGGTGTTGCGGATTATCTGACGCAAATCATTCAGTGGTATGTTCTCAAATTCCAACCACGAAATCCACACAAAAAACGTGCTCTCATCGCATTGAACTCGCAATACATACAAACGTATTAGGAAATACGGTATTTGTCGGCATAAACCCAAAACTCGCCGAAACAATCGTAGAAAAGGCGCTGTGTCATAACCGCATACAGTGCTTGAAACACGTACAATCTTATTCCCGAGAGACAACATTTCTAAATTCACGATTTGATTTCAGCGGCGTGGATGCCGACGGGCGTCAATTTGTATTAGAAGTCAAAAATGTTCCACTTGCGGATGTAGTGGATGTAACAAAGAAGGAACGAAAAGCCATAGAAAAAGAAAATCGTAGCACAAAGAATATAACCAACACAACCAATACAACCAATACAAACAATACAAACAATACAAACAATACAATGATTGCCTATTTTCCGGATGGATATCGTAAAACACTGAAAGAGGATGAAGTTGTAAGCGAACGGGCACTCAAACACATCAAAGAATTACAGGAATTGAAACAAACGTCAAACAACATAAGAACTATATTGTGTTTTGTGATACAGAGGGAGGATGTTGCGCAATTTCAGCCATCCAAAATAGATGCGATATATAGAACAGCGGTATATGAAGCGTGGAGAGCCGGAGTAGAAGTCATAACATTACAAACCAAATGGAGAATAAATAATAAAGGCGCCGCAATATGTGAATATTTGTCATCGTGTGAATTACCAATCACGATGACAGATGAATATGGTCCGTTGCCGGAATAATTGTCTAATACCCTTACAAACCCAGAAACAAACCCAGAAACAAACCCAAAAACAAAAACATTTTTTATTTCTTTAATTAGAGGCAGTATGAGGCACACGGCGAGTTCTATCCACATTTTTCACTGCGGTTAGTCCAAGACGATATGCCTTTCCATTGTGACTGCATCCTTTATCTAAGATATGAAAATCAATGGCGGCGGATTTCCCACCGGTGATGGCGCTCGCAAGACGAGCATATCCCCATGATTGTGCGGTTTGATTTGGACGACTTCCGGATGAATAATACGCGCCTTCCCCTTTTTTTACAATTGCTGAAAGCGCATTTACAGAACACCCTGTTTTTTTCGCAAGTTCATGAGAGGGAACAATACGAGTAATTCCGGGATACATCTTTAACGCCTTTTTAATGTGTTTGGAGGTGGTGTGTGAATAGGACGGAACGCGCTTACGCGTGTAATACTTTCCTTTTTTGTACATTTTTCGTGATTTTTGTAGCATCGCCTTTTGCGTTTTACGGTCTCTTGGTGTTAAACCGGGAGGGAGATATTTTACTGGATACGACGCAGACATTGACACAGACACTGCCATTTTTGTCTAGTAGTACGTAGTACCTAGATGTAATAAGGGGTGTAATATATAATAAAAAATATAATAAAAATATAATAAAAATATGAATTAATTTTTCTTTACAAACAACTGTGTCTGTATAATACCTAGTTTTGTGATACGATTTCCTTTTCCACGCCGAGTTTCACATTTTGTATAAATGGCAAATACTGGTTCTCGCTTGAAAAAAACGACGGCGTCAAAAGGCTCCAATCCATATTTTCTGGCAAAATCCCGAGTTTAGAATAAATGTATCCCAAAAGCGTGCTACATACAAACCGGTCAGTTTTTTGTGGATGCGTTTCTTTTTGCCGATACATGTTTATCCAATCGGTAATAACCAAGTCATATGGTTTGTCATACACCGCGTCATGTATTTTACGCAAGGCTTCCGTATTGAATATGTGTTCATACGTGTCAATGTCTTCACATTCAACTTGTCTAACATATATTTTTCCAGTATATTTCGCCAAAAATTGGTCCAATGGGACGATTTGCACACCAAATTTGCGGGTATTGTCATCAATGTCTTTAATCGTTTTGTCTTCTGTCCCGGCTTCCCACACATACAAGCCTTCGTGCGGTTCCTTTGTAAATTGCGGGTCTTTAACTATCATTGCGACATGCGAGTAATCGCTGTACGTCATATATTTAATGAACCACCCCACCCAGTCAAGCAATGAATGTCCTAAATTATCACATAATAAAATATCCCCGGTTTTCAATGTGGATTTATGTGTCTTGTTGTACTTGCTCTTGCTAAAAAACATTTGTTGTAGTTTGTTTATTTGTTTATTTGATATATAGATAAATTTATTTTAGTTTTTGTCATCATCAATGTCATTTTCCGACACAATTTCAATTACCGAATTTGATGACACGGGTTCCAATATCATATTTGATTTTATCATTTCAAACACCGGTAAATAGTCAAA
>VFQS010004406.1_pt1 | contig 10216 bp, 6 predicted proteins | sample 3512361 | NCBI WGS metagenome assembly VFQS01 (sample SAMN10412375, study PRJNA504923) | tailings metagenome | isolation source: Relicate 1 Philex TSF3 active mining | place: Philippines | reverse complement strand
ATTTTGAGGAAATTCATCTCAAGTATCATCTGCAAGGAGGAGGCTGAGGTGGAAAGCAAGAGCAAAGAAGAAGAATTTTACCAATCCATAGAAGTGGCATTGGGAGCTCTTGTTGATAAAGGCAATTCAGCAGAGGCACATTTCAAGAAGCATGAATTCTGGAAGCAAATGCATGAACAACTAGATAGCAGGGAGAATGAGATTCAGAAGTTGGGATTCAAGCGTGTGGCCTTTGTATTCAAAACCATACACAACAACTTGCGTTACTGGGCATATCCCATGGCTGGTGAGCAGCTGAGGGATCTTCGACCAAAAATCATATCCAACATCATTCAAGAGGGAAGGATGAATGCAGAAAAGGTTGTCAGCATTTGTATCACGGTCTTGAAGGTCCTTAAGAAGATCTCATTGTTGTGGGATTATGACATTAATTCTACAGAGATGATGGGGATGATGGAGAGGGAATCAGAAAAAATGAAAACCTTTGGCTGTCATGTTACTGATCACCTTTCAAACTTGCTCAACACTATCTTCAAAACCAAGGACACTCTCCGGCAAATAGGGTTTGATGTACCAGGAGCATACCATAGCAGAGTCAGCTATGTGAAGGCTGCCTTTTTCAGAAACCAGAACGCTAGCCTATACTTGTTCAACATGGAGATTGATATCATGCAAGAAGTTTTCGAAAAGTACTTTTCAAAGGACAGGCAAATATTTGATGTCATCACAGGCTGCTCGTCCCAGTACGGGCAGATGCATGCCATACGGCTTATGTTGTGCCACGTGATCATGGAGGTATGTGCCAGCTGTGACGAGGCAGACCGTAAGGCAAAGCTGGAAAAATTGCCCCAGACTATTATGGTTTTCAAGGACCAAGTGGATGGATTGGCAACTCATTTCCAGCACTTCGTGCTGTTTTGCAGCAGAATCGAACACGAGCGCGCGAAGAACCCTGATATGCCTCTCACCCAGCATAAGCTCTGTCAAGTAGTATGGAATGACAGTCTTACAGGGGATATTCTCATTCCCTTTGTAGGCAAGGCAGAAGAGATGGTCATGGGCAAGATGATTCTACCTCTTGAGGGAGTTGACAATAATTACTTTCGTTTTCTTGTTGAGAATGGACAGTCAACCTGTGAGGAGGTGTTTCTTGCAACGATGGGTTTGATAGAGTATGGAAAGGAAGAGGACTTGGCACTTCCGAAAAACATACTGGCAAAAATGGAAACTCATAGAAGAAATATTTTTGTACTTGCCAGGACAGTTGGCATCCTTTTTCAGGGTGTTTACGCACGAGCAATCCACGAAGCCAGAGAGAGGGTGATGTCTGCAGCAGATAGAGGAGAATTGGGCAAAGTTGCTCAATGTGTAGACATGCAACAGTGTGCAAAGGCAGGTGCTCCTCCTCCTCAGCAGAAACAGCAGCAGGAGAGTGCAAAGACAGATCACCAAACTCAGAAACAGAAGAATTCATCCAACAGGTCTACAGGCTTTCAGGATATCAAGACCTGTATCAAAGAGTTGCCTGGAGGGAGGTTGGCGTATGAACACTCTTTCCCTGTAGGTACATCCCTAGAAAAGACGGAGAAATTCATTGAACAAAATGGAGCAAAGACAAACTCCCAGGGCACAGATCCACAAGCACAGAATGTCCATTCTAAGAACATTTTTACATGGAAATATGAAGAGATAGTTGGAGGAATCATCAGGGATGGCTTCAAGTTTGCCAGAAACACCCCATTCGACCATTATGACCAAATCATGAGTGCCAATGGCTTGGAATTATATGATGTGGAGGCTGACAACGATTTCATATACTGCTTCGTTGAAAGGAAGTAAGGAGGACTGGGCACTTGCTGGGAGATTTGGGGAAATCAACAGATTGTTATGAAACTTGTTTACTGAATAAAAGAAATTTGATGTTGAAATTGTGTGACCCCGTTTGTGTGTACATGCTTTTCATGAACCACACCATATACACGCACTTGCCTTGCTGCCTGATCATAAAAAATCCATACGTTCCATGAAGACATTGGTATTTCAGCACAGACTGAACGCACACCACGAGCAGTGTGCGTCCAACCGGAAGCACGAGACAGAGCTCAGCGCGCTGGCCTGGGTGAAGCGAGAGGAGCAGAGAAAGAGCAGCAAGCCCAAACAGAATCTCACACAGTTCTTGGATTGGATAGTCCCGTACAAGAGGAAGGGGGGTGCAAGCGGTAGCAGTGGTAGTACCAGCAAGATTACGGCTGGCGGATACTACTCCAACTTTGCAGAGTGTGCTGCCAAGCTGGAATACTGTGACAGTAATAAGGACTGATTTTGTTTAGTCAAGAATGGAGGGAGAGGCTTCCAACGAGCTGAGAGGAGTGAGCATAGACTGTGGCGACACACATTCAGCTGTAGATGGTGGCGACACACATTCAGCTGCAACCCATGAGCTCCAGCTTGTCAAACGCACCCCAGTCCCCAAAAACCCACAGAATTGCAATCACCGCGACGGCATGCGCGAAATCCGCGCCATGATCGTGGCCTCACTGCCGTGCCCTCCCATGCCCATCATGGCCAGCAAGGAGAGCGCAGAAGATGCTGGCTTCTACGAGTCCAAGTGCTGCAGCTCGCACGACCTGCTGGCGCACCTGATGAACATTGCATGCACCACCGCCACGGACAAGCAGAACCTGGCAAGGGCGCACAGGCAGGCCAAGATCCAGGCAGAGCTGTTTGACAAAGTGGATGCATGGAAGGCTGAGAATCATCAACAATCTCTGCCACCAGCAGAATGGAGCTACCAGGTCATGGGCGAGTTCACGCGCAAGTACGTGCAGAGCTACATGGCAGACCCGGCAAGGGACCAGGACGTGCGGTTTTTGCCACTCGTGGACATTGACAGGACACACGCAGTGCATGTGAAGGCATTGGAGTTTCAGAGGGCTCAGGATCTGCTGTATGGAAGGTGTGGGATGATTGCAAGGGATTATGACAGGATGTCGTATGCGGAGCTGGTGCAGGTGTCCGTGGCTAGGATACTGGAGAGCGCTGGTTTCTGATTTGATAGGTTTTATTAAACAAGAAATGAATGATTATCTTGTCTGGAATCTGTACATTGGATATGGATGGTAGTATGCATAGGGGTAGTAGTGGATGGGTTGGTAATAGGCGTACTGGTGAGGATAGTAATAGCAGGATTGGTAAGGAGTGCCCAGAACAAAGCTGGGAGAATATATTTGATTTTTTAGACGCACTCTTTTGAACTTTCCTGTCTTCAAACGTTCCGTCTTGGGGTATTCCCCATGCTTTCGCTTACTTTTGAACTTTCCTGTCTTCAAACGTTCCTTATTAATGAGTTCCTCATGCTTTCGCTTACTTGTACCTGCGTTGCCTGATTCAGGCATTTCACCTATGTCAAAGTCAATGAGCCATTCCTTCAATTTTCTTTTGATACAGTCTTCTAGAAAAGTTCCCTCCTCAGATGTCAGTGGCCTCTTGCTTTCAAATGTTTTAAGCAAGCAAATAATTAGCAGGGTTTGAGAAATACCCCGAATGAATTGATGAAAAGGACTGTTAGATCTTGATGACAAACCTTTGATCCTGTCCAGACAAAATTCAATTTTTCTCCTGTATTTTTGAGGCATCTTATCCACATTCAAAAACAGAGAAATTTCTTTCCAAAACTGTAGTTCTCTGAAAAAAATTTCAGAAGCCCAGTTAATATTTGAAAACATATCCTTGGCTTCCTCAAAATGATATTGGTAATGTACACTGCCAAATTTGAATTTGAAATATGTATAAAGTTGTGCAATTTCGAAATTACTTGAAACATTCATAAGTTTTACCCATTCATCATATGTGATTTGCTGCTCCGAGTCTAATTTCCGGTATATAGCATCCACTTCATCCTTTAATCTGTGTTGTGCAATTTTTGGGATGTTTGCTCTTCTCCACTTAGAAATTTTGAGCATTTTTTTCTGTTCATCACTCATATTATACACTTGAACCATTTCTTCCATCTGTTTTTCAAATCTGACATTACCACCCTTTGCCCCCATTGTTTTGTTTTCTTTATGAGCTGAAGAGCTGCTTTCTTCAAAATCAAGCACAAAATTATGCAATGTGTCAAGGTCATATTCTTTGTCAGAAGTTCTTGGAGCTGATTTCCGTGAACTTGCCAATATCCACTCACCAGGCCCTTCACGGTTGGCTTGGGGTCTCTTCAGCATTCCTGATGGATCTGATGCATTCACAGCACCTTTGCCAGTAGCATTACTCTCTACATTTTTTACGGGCTGGGTAATATTCAATTCCAAAACCTTTTCAGGAGATTTGTTTCTTTTTGTATATGATTTCATTTTTCTCCTGAACACTACAAACAGTGCTTCTTGTTTTTCAGTATCATGTTTCATTCTAGTTATGCTCAGTAGATCATACATCAACATCCTTTCATTGTCATCAATACCCCCTTCTTGATTATTTTTGTTCTTCAATTGTGTGATGAATTCTTTCAGGAGAGTATCATTCTCCGGCACGTTGAGTAGATCAAGATGGTTAAATGCAATCTTATCAAGTTCCATCTTAACAGACTCGTCCTTGAATTTATCAAATTGTTGAAAAGTGTTAAATCCCATAGAGTATTGCCTTGACCATGGCACATCCTTGTTCATAGCCTTTAAAATATCATACACCCATTCTTTGTATCTAAAGGATAATAATTTTCTATCTGTATCATCTGAAGGTGAGCTGATTCCAAGGAAAAAAAACTCATAGTACAAGTATAAAATATTAGCATCTGTACTTGATGACATAGATTGCAACCAGGTGAAAACAACATCAGCAAAATACTTCCTTTGGCCTTGGCTAGATTGCATGTGATCTTGGGATGGAGGGATATTTTCGTCCTTAATGCTGTCTTTCATTGAACCCTTCAGTCTGGCACTCCTGTCCAGAATACTCTTGTTTTCAGGAGGAATGTTGGGATTTCCACTTTCCTTATCACCTGATCCTTTCTGAGCAGCTTCATCTTTATCAACTGTGTATTTCTCAGTCACCAAACTGTCTGATAGTTTTGAGATATTTGAAAACACTGGGATGAATTGATCATAGAGAAAAAAGAACCTTTTAAGTATTTTACACATGTCAATCAACAGTTTTTTCACATCTAACAGTGGCTCTGCCAAGCTCTTGAAACCTTGGCATTCAAACAGTTTCTTCCACAATCTCCACCATGATCCCATCATTCTTCTGATGGTATTCATGTAAGCAGCTTGCATCTCCATCAAAATTCTTTTCTTGGGTCTTGACATCCAATGTACTAAAGGGTTCAAGTCAACTCCCAGGGCAGTTGCATCTTTGGGGGGGAGGGAGTCCACTTTTAGTGCTTCCTTGCAAAATTTGCGGATATCTGCATCAGTTTCAACATCCACAATTCCTGAGGAGGAGATACCATCCATTTTAGGACTTGCAGCATATAAGATAATTGAAAGAAAAATAGCAACTGCTTCAGTATAGACCTTAGAACTGCTGTCATTCAAAATCCAATTATCAACTATAGGATCTCCATCCTTCAAATTATCCCCAATGACAATCAATACTCCATCTATTCGCAAATTGAGTCTCTGAATCCTTTTGATAAGCCCTTCACTGATTGATTTTACTGTTCCCTTGACCAGCTCGAACTTATCATCCTGTATGTGGGATCCAAAATATTTTTGTTCTTTGCCTGTTTGCTTGGGGTCTCCCATTCTTGCACGAGTAGTACAATACACATTTTGCGTAAATACAATGTTTCTTTTCATGGAACAATCCTGGTATTTCTAAATCAATGTTTCTAGCATGTTGTGGATGTGCAGCATGCGTCTGTACACATTCAATATACTGTCATTTTCCTGTGAATGATGTTTGCTTTGTTCTGCCTCACTACTCTCTTCTCCTTCCTTCTCAGAAATGTTTTGGCGCATGCCTTCATGTACATGCCTTATGACATCTATGTGTGCTTGTGTGATTGACCTCAGCCTGTCAACCAGCGAATGAAATCCCTCCCTAGTGCGCTGCATGTCATCCTGCATCACTGACAGACCCTTCAAGAATCCCTGGAAGAAATCATTATTTTCAACCACAAGCATTTTGGTAGAAACCTCTGATTGAGCATGTTCAACGTGCTTCAGATTGGATTCCATAATTTTCATGAGGCCATGAAACAAGTCATCAGCACTCAAAGATTCATATTTCTGCTGTTCTTCTTCACTGTCATTCTTTTCCTCTTCATCAGAAGAACCCCCATCCACTGGAACACCAACATGCATTTCATTGGCGAATGAAAATACATCTTTCAATTTCAATTTGAGTTGAAGCCTTGCTGGTTTCAATAAAATGTCAGTCCCCTCCATGCAAGTGCTCTGTGCCATATCCTTCCTTGCCATCAACATGAGCTGGGCCAGATGTCTTTTTGCGCCATCTTCTTCCTCCCCTTCATCTCTGACTAATATTGCCTCCAATTGGAGCCTCTTGGAAAGTGTGTCAACCTCTGTAGTCCATTCGTTGAAACAATCAAAAAATGTGCTCATATGATTTCTCAACTTGTCCTCTGTTGATTCTAGCATCTTTAAAGCTTTCACCAAGTTTTGATTCACTTTCACAAGATTCTTTTTCTGATGGATTACATCTTTTTTGATGCACAACTCAGCATACACTCTAATCTGACACAAGTAAGAAATACAAAACCCAATCAAATCATTTTCAGGAATAGTTGTACCACCCTCCAACTTAAAATCTGGGAATGTATCTCTCATAAGGTAATAGGCTGCCAATGCAGTAGCACCCATCAACCCCCCTGCTGCTAGAAGCATGCCCCCAGCAGCAAGCCCCCCTGCAGCAGCTGCAGCTGATCCTGCTGCCGACGGTCCCACTGCGTTCATGCGTGGTGCAATGAAATCTATCAACTTTTTGGCCACTGCTGGAAGACCATCCTTAGCCAAGGCATTTGCAGCTGCTGCTACATTCCCAGGATTGTCAGCAGCTGGGGTTCCTGGGCCAAGTGCTGGTCTGACAGGAGGTTGGATCTGCTGTTGTTTTTTGAAGACACTCTCCCACAGGCTTGTACTGGAGGCATGCTTTGAAGCTGGCTGTTGAGCTTGCTGTGACTGCTGGGGTTGATTAATCTCAGGCACATTCTGAACTGGTTGTTCATTACCTGGCTGCTCCACTACTGCAGGCCTGCCCTCTGCTGCTGGTGGCTCAACGCCAGGTGGCTGCTGAACCTCTGGGTTTCCACCGTTCCACCAATAGTTGGGGGGTACATGATGCACAGCTGGGTCTTGATGGAGTGGTTGATCCGCATGTGGTGCTGGTGGTAGTTGATTACCATCTGGTACATGTGGCACGTGCTGATCAATAGCAGGTACATTGTTCTGCACTACTTGTGGCTGCTGCTGTGGTTGATTCACCTCGGGCAAGGCATTGTTTGGTGGCTGCTGCTGTGGTTGGTTAACCTCAGGCAATGTATTGTTTTGCACTTGTGGTTGGTTGACCTCGGGCAAGGCATTGTTTGGTGGCTGCTGCTGTGGTTGGTTCACGTCAGGTTGAACTTGCGGTTGATTTACCTCAGGCAAGGCATTGTTCTGCACCTGTGGCTGCTGGACATCATTTGCCTGACCCCCCCCTGGCAGTGCATTGGGTGGTGCCTGAGGGGCTTGAGGAGGCTGAGGAGGCTGAGCCTGAGGAGGCAAAGCAGGCGCATTCGCCTGAGGGGCCTGAGGAGGCTGAGCCTGAGGAGGCAAAGCAGGCGCATTCGCCTGAGGAACATGATGATTGGGCAAAATTCCTTGCACAAGGTTGTTCACCTGCTGCACAACATGTTGCGCTGCAGCACTGGCAGCAACAGCGCCAGCTGCAGCAACAATAAAATTCCCCACCCCTCCTCCAACAACAGCCGGAGCAGTTCCAGCAGCAGCTGCTCCGGCTGGAGTATAAGGACTGAATGCAACGGTTCCTGGCACGGGCGGCTGTGCCCCTGCCATGGCATACCTCTCCCTCTCTCTCTTCACTGCATCCTTGTAGACATAGGTCGAAAAGGAGGTAGACAGCTCCTGGAATTGAGGATCATGACCACTAGACCACTGCGGGCAGAAGCTGGTGACCCTCATCTGGAATCGCCATTGGGTCTCCTCATCCCTGGCTCGCTTGTGGCCAATGCCTGCAGTTTGCAAGGCATGCAAGGAGTCCATGTCTTTGTTTTTGACAACACCAATTTACTCAAACTCAAATACACCCGGCTAATACACTACCCCCAATCTCCAGAACCCGCCCCTGTCCCAGCACGACTGTTCAGTCCAACAAGCTACAGAGGGCACAAGCTGCCAGATATAGTGCTTCCTCTCCAGCGGAAGCATCAAAGCTCTGGCTGGCCTCTTCAAGGGAAATGCCATCCGCACACTCGCTGTGCCGTTCATGGGCACACGATTCGGAAGCATGTACGTCCACTTGTCAAACTCGTGCTGAAAGTCTTCGCTGCTTTTCAAATCTTCGTCCACCCTCATCTCCACCCTCTCAAGTGACAGGATCAACTCATCCCCCGGCTGTGGCATGTCCAAACCTTCCTCGCCATGTTGCTCAAACCTTTCGCGCACCCAGTAGTTTCGAACGCGCTCAGTTCTGCCGTCCACCACAATGGCAATGGCCTGGTCCGACCGCTGATTGGTCTCAGACGCCACCACGCCAAACGGAGTCATGCAGTGCCTTACCACGTGCGTGCACAGCCTTTCTGTGTCATTCTGTATGGCTGGGTCGAGCCTGTGAAGGCCAAAGCCACGCCAAAACGTGTCTCGCCAGCCTGGCTCTGTGTCCCCATAATGCTGAATACCATGAAGAATGTAGTTGACCGTCTGCAGGTTGACGAAAATCTGAGACCCCTCCGACATCGCCAGGCTCCTTGCCATGTCCTCCCCAGTCAACCTGTTTCGCTTTCGCTTGCGCACAGCTTCATCCCAATCCCTGCAAATGAGCGAGAGTGGCACCTTGCTGCTGCTGCGCCCTTCCACAATGCAGTTTCTCATGTCTGACAAACTCCAGTCATTCTCCAGCCGCAGGTAGAAGGCCATGTCCCCCTTGTGCAAGTGCGGGAAGGGTAGTGCAAAGGGTTCGTTCCCATAGGATGCCTCTTTCGCACTAGGGAGTGTAAGTGGCACTAGGAATCTCTGCACCATGTGAGGTGTGTTAAGGTAAGCCGCCTGCGTGCCAAGCCTTTTGGCCTCCGCATAGGCGAATGCATCGCTGTTTTCTGCCCCTTGCAGGTGATCAAACAAGCTCTCATCCGACAGGTTGATTGTCGCATCTGGTGTGGTGAAAAAGTGCTTCTGCTGCTTGCCAGGCAGAAGAGGTGCTTGCTTCAGGGTTCGTATGGAAACTTCAGGTGTCCTGATGGCTGATGATGTGAGATCATGTGTAGGGTGAGGCTCAGCCATATCCCCCCAATTCTGCAACACACACTCAAACACGCAGGTATATAGATGATGCAAGCACCTGGTTTACTATATTAATCACTGACTATTGCCTGAATCATTTGTTGCATTTTGCCTGGACATCTTGGCAATTATCTTAATCACTGGCAGATCCCTGAAGCATTTGTTGCATTTTGCCTGGACATCTTGGCAAAAAACTTCTTTTTCTTGCTCTTGTTCAGGCAAACTGGAGGCGTGGTAAGGTGGTTGTCTGCCTGGACAAATGCCTTGAGTGTGGCATTTGCCCTGCATCCCAATGTCCTTCCAAACATGAGGTCAAGTTGGTTGATCATGGTGCCAACAAAGGCCTTCCTCAAGCCTTCCACCTCATCCAAGTTCCCTCGCACAGAGATGCCTATCGCCGATATGTCCTCGTCGTGAAGTGCCCTTTCCACCCATTTCTCCAGGATTGCATGGGCAGCATGCTGATCCCATGATATCTGTAAGATTACAGGGGTCAGCTGATGCAGTTCACATTTTGTTTTCAAAAAACAGGTAGTTGTATCCTTAGAACTAAGTTTTCAAAATTTGCTTTAAGAACATTCAAACTTTTTTTTTGAGTACCCTGATGAAGCAAAAGATGTGTAATCATAAGTGCTAAAATCAACTATACTCAAAGATGTGTAATCTCAAATGCAACTTGGTGTAAAAAATGGCAAATCTGCCTAGGTGAGATCGAACTTTTTTTTTTCAAAGTACCCTAGTTAATTTTTAACTAGGACCCC
>VFQS010004405.1_pt1 | contig 10216 bp, 7 predicted proteins | sample 3512361 | NCBI WGS metagenome assembly VFQS01 (sample SAMN10412375, study PRJNA504923) | tailings metagenome | isolation source: Relicate 1 Philex TSF3 active mining | place: Philippines | reverse complement strand
TATTTTGACATTGTTTTGTTTTTATCTCTTTGCCAAGCTAGTCAAAGTTTGGGGTGTTGAGTTGATGTGATGGAACATGCAATTTCTATTTGTCGTGATTCCCGACAAGGAGACTGTCAAAAAAAATTGACACTAAAAACCGCACATCAGGTATGTAATGAAACTTGAAAGAAAAATAGCTATGCTCTCACATAGCTATTTAGGTACATGACTCACTGCAGTTTAAATAAGTTTAATTAGTTTTAAACCAATAATATCGAGAATTTTTAATTTTTCTTAAGGTGGGCAAGCTCATCTAGTGCACTACCTCCATCAGCATAGGCAGTCTGAAAACTTGGTCTAGCTTTCCATCGCTTCCAAAGAGCATCTAGATGCTCAAAACGTTCATCAAGAGGAGTTGCATTGACAGGGAACTTAGAAAAAGCAATCGCGATGCACAAAGTGATATCAGCAAAAGTAGGGTTATCACCGCCTAACATCCACAAGCGTCCATCGGATAGATGGCGATCAACTAATGCAGCATGAGACAACGCTTCTTTACGACAATGCTCACCCCACTGTGGGTTATTGGTTAACTCAAGCTTAGGACCTAAGCCTTGGTGCATCACATGAAACATGGTCACAATCCGATACAAAATATGTGTGTAGATACGGTTCTCCCACATAATATCTTGGCTTTGCTCGAGAGGAGATTCACCCATAATTTTTCGACCTGGATGTGTTAGGTCGAGATATCTAACAATAGCTGCGGCTTCCGAAAGGTATGTGCCATCCCCAAGCGCGAGTGTTGGTGTCTCTCCCCACGGATTCATTTTCAAATGAGGCCATTTACGCTGATCACCTCCCGGAGCCATATCATAAATAACTTCATCAAATTGATCAGCTATTCCTTTTTCATGAATAAAAAGGCGAAGACGTTGTGGATTTGGAAAAGCAGAAGGTGAAGTATAAATCTTGGGCTTAGAAGGCATAGTAAACTCCCTTTAATTAATATTTTTACTTTTAATATTTGAGGACAGCTTAATAATAAATAGAATATATGTATATGTATAATTGTTTTTCTTACACACCTGATAATTTTTACAAATCACCTAGTCAAGTCAATTAAGGGAATGAGATAAACTCTATCTAGTATTTTGTCGTGAATCCCGACTTAAATATTGTTAAAAGAATTTATCTGGTGTGTATCTGACACCAATGGATAACCAATTACTATCATCAGTGTTGTACTGACGCCCAAGAGTGGTATCTACTTGAAGAATATCAGGCACTATTGAGTACCTCAGCCCTGTTTGAATGTAAGAGCTTTGCCTTTGATCCCCGAAAGTCTCAAGCACATAAAGTAAATTTTCTCTAACTTTATATTCGCCACCTAATCCCCAAGTCACCCCGTCTTGAGATGAGTGTTTATATCGAATGTAGCCCAAATTAATGTGTGTAATCAACTTATCGTCAAAAAAAGAATGAGATATGGGGAAGTAAAGATAAGTACTCCCAATACCATTGGGGCCTGGGTAACGGGTATCTTGATGTTCCGCAGTCCCTAGAGCCATCCCAATTGCCCAGCTATTTGTTTTAAGCTCTTTAAATAGTGTTTTTGCTTGAAAAATATAGTCATCTGTTGATGGCTCATTTTTTTGTTTGGCCACTGCCACTCCCAGTGTTACCTCAAAATTACCTGAAGGGTTGCATGCGGGCAATGCCCAGAATTCATTTCCCGAGGAGTAAGTTTTTATCCAACTCTCAACTTGGCAGCTGCCACTTTTTGTAAGACGAGCATCATCTGTCACCAATGGCCGAGCAGCATGACTTGCTAAAGGTATTAACGTTATTAAAATAGATAAAAGTTTTGTTGAATTCATACGACATTTTATCATCGCCAAGTTACAAATAAATTTCATTTAATGTGACCTAGCGTTACAGATTGTTTTAACCTAAAAACAATTGGCGTCCTGCTGAAGAAACGTCGTGAATCCCGACATGCAGACCGTCAAATGAATTGACACTAAAAACCACACATCAGGTGCGTATTGAAATTTTGGACGAAAAAAATGGCTACTATTACAAGTAACCATTTGATTTAAATATACAATTTTGGTGGGCTGTGCGCGATTCGAACGCGCGACCAACGGATTAAAAGATAAATTTAGTAATTATTTATCAATAATATCAATGGGTTATTTTTGGTGTGTTGTAAATTGTGTAGTGGTGCTGTCTATCGTCAGCGTTACTTAAACGACCGTTATTATTTAGAAATACTAATTTCTAAGAATTTAAAATAAAGCTAAATTTAATCCTCATTTTTATTTATTTTGATTTTGCCACCCCCCACCTAAGGCACGATATAAATCAATCTGAGCAGTCATTTGTTGTAATTTATTTTCAATCATTTCTGATTTGGCATCCAATGTTTCACGCTGGGTGAGCAACACATCCAAATAGTCTGCACGTGCAGCTTTAAATAGTTGAGTGGCTACATCTACCGACTGATTGAGCTTCTCTACTTGAGATGTTTTTAATTGGAAACTATCGTTCAGCTTTTCTATCTTGGACATCTGATTCAAGACTTCAGCGTATGCTTTTATGATCGTTTGCTCATACTCATATGCTGCTTGAATTTGCTTGGCATTGGAATTTTTGAAATTCGCAATAATGGCATTGCGATTGATGAGAGGCGCCAAAATATCCCCACCGAATGAATAGGCCAATGACTCTGGTGTGTTGAGTAGATATTGACTCTTGAATGCTTCAAATCCCAAGCCAGCGCGTATTGAAAACGAGGGATAAAAGTTGGCACGCGCTACATCGATATTCAATTCAGCAGCTCTCAACTCCATTTCTGCTTGGCGGATATCAGCCCGATTTTGTAATAATTGAGAGGGGATGCCTGTTTGTAATGTTTTCAGCTTGGTTTGCATAAATCCACTCGAAGAACGTTCAATCGGTTGGGATGTACGTCCTAACAGGAGATTAATACGATTTTCTACCTCAACAATCTGTTGCTTGATAAGATATTGGCGACTCTTATTTTTGCTCACTTCAGCTTCATATCGCTTTACTGCTAAAGAGTTTGTACGAGCATAAATTTGTAACTCACGCACAATCTCTAAACCTTGTTGTTGTATAGCAATATTCTGCTCTAGATTTTCTAATTGATTGTCTAGGGCAACCAATTCGTAATAGGAATGTGCTACTTCAGCAACGAGATTAGTGACTAAAAATTGACGTCCTTCTATGCTTGCCATGTATTCATACACAGCGACTTGCGATGCATTACGAAGTTTTTTCCAGACGTCCACCTCCCAGCTGGAAAACAAACCAAAACGATAGTTACCTAGTACTCTTGGAAAGGATTTTCCTTCTTTGATTTCTAGATTTTCTTCGACCGCTCCATTGCGAGTGTATTGCCCTGCTTTTTCTCCTTCTACCCCTGCACCAAAACCAACAAAGGGTTTGTATTCGCCTTGTCGAGCTTGGATTTCATTTTGTGCCATATTGATGCGTTGCAATAGGATATTGACCTCTTTGTTATTGCTCAGCGCGATATCAATCAATTGCATCAGCTTCGGATCGTTAAAAAACTGATGCCAATCAACTTGCACATTGAGGCTGTCTTCTTGGGTATTTGCGGGTTGGCTATATTGTTGTGGCAGGGTGCTATCCACTTTTTTGCTGGTTAGCAGTGGAATGGAGCACGCTGTCAAACTGAGTAGACTCAAGGTCGCAAGTACGATGTCGCGAGTGGTTTTATTCATTTTCATCTTCATCTTTACCATAGTGATAGATTTCTGTCAGTGGGGCATGCTCTTCCTTGCTAATTAAATTTTTGCCTTCAGATAGCTTGGCAAAAATGTAATACAAGCCTGGGATAAGAATCACACCGAAAATTGTGCCGAATAACATGCCACCTAGTGAGGAACTGCCGATGGTTCGGTTGCCGACTGCGCCAGCACCTGTGGCAATGACCAGGGGAATCAAACCCGCAATAAAGGCAAACGAGGTCATTAAGATAGGTCTGAATCGCGCTTTCGCTCCTTCTATCGCAGCCTCTTTAACTGACATGCCTTGCTCGTGCTTTTGCACGGCAAATTCCACAATCAATACCGCGTTCTTACCCAGCAAGCCAACTAACATCACCAGCCCGACTTGAGCATAAATGTCATTGGCGAGTCCAAATCCTTTGAGTAAAAGGAAAGACCCGAATACGCCAGCAGGGAGCGATAGCATGACCGCTAGCGGCAGCAAAAAACTTTCGTACTGTGCTGCGAGCACCATATAAACGAAGATAATCACGACAGCAAAAATCAGTATGGCTTCATTACCGCGTTTAGCCTCGTCAAAGGATAGACCTTCCCATGCAATGTCATAACCTCTAGGTAAGGTTTTTGCCGCCACTTCTTTTACTGCTCTAATGGCATCATCCGTAGTGTAGCCTTTAGCAGGCTCGCCACGAATGGCTGCAGAGTTGTACAAGTTATAGCGCGTAATTTCGTTCGGCCCTTGTTTTTTTATCATCTGCATAAAGGCCGAGTAGGGCACCATTTCACCCTCTTCATTTTTGACGAAATAATTCAGAATATCGGTGGGGTATCTACGAAATTCTGGTGCAGCTTGGGTGTAGACCTTGAAGAAGTTATTAAAGCGAATAAAGCCTTGCTCATAAGTACTGCCTATCAGAATGTTTAAGTTATCCATGGCTTTACCTATCGACACACCTTTTTGCATCGCGAGCTGATTGTCGATTTGTAACTCGTACTGCGGATAGTTGGCAGCATAGAAAGTGAATAAGCCAGTCAACTCTTTGCGCTTGGCTAGATTATTCATAAATTCTTGGTTAATAGTGTCGAAGTCGGCATAGTTGGTACCGTCAGTTTTGTCGAGCAAACGCAATGCCAAACCTGAGGCGGCACCATAGCCTGGCACGGGTGGAGGTTCAAAAAACTCAATCACAGCGCCAAAATTTTTAGTTTTCTTTTCTAGCTCTTCAATAATTTCATGCACAGATTTTTTGCGCTGTGACCAGTCTTTTAGATTGATCAAACAAGTCCCCGCATTCGAGCCTCGCCCTTCGGTGAGAATTTCATAACCAGCCAACGAGGACACTGAAGATACACCATCTATTTTTTCTGCTTCACGTTGTAAATCGCGTGCCACTTTATTGGTGGTTTCTAAGGTTGAGCCAGGCGGAGTTTGGATAATGGCATAAATCATGCCTTGGTCTTCACCAGGAATAAATCCGGCAGGAAGCACTTTGTTAATGACCAAAATACCCAACACAAAACCTACCAAGGCGATGAGGGTGAAGAGCCATTTGCTGACCAACTTGCGCATCAAGCTTGTGTACCATTCTGTGATTTGATTAAAAAGATGATTAAATGCATTGATGAATAAACTTATCGGTGTTTTGCGCTTGACCTGCCCATGATTATTCTTCAACAACATGGCACAGAGTACTGGTGTAAGCGATAGCGCAACGATGCCTGAAATAATGATGGAGGCAGCCATGGTGATGGAAAATTGACGGTAGAAAACCCCCACAGGGCCTGTCATAAAGGCCACTGGAACAAACACAGCGGTCATTACCAAGGTAATGGCAACAATCGCACCGCCGATTTCACGTAACACTTTTTGGGTGGCACGATAGGGGGTAATTTCTGCATCTTGTTCCATCTTGGCATGCACTGCCTCGACCACCACAATGGCGTTATCCACCACAATCCCGATAGCGAGAACCAATGCGAACAAGGTAATCAGATTAATGCTGATACCAAACATCTGCATCACAGCGAAGGAGCCTATCAGTGATACTGGGACTGCCAATATCGGAATAAGCGTAGAGCGCCAGTCGCCAAGGAAAATAAATACGACTAAGGCAACTAGTAAGAAAGCTTCACCTAGTGTGTGCAATACCTTTTCTATAGAGGCATCCAAGAACTTGGATACATCATAGTTGATTTCATAAGACATCCCTTGCGGCAATGAACCCTCAAGCTCTTTCATTTTGTCTTTGACCTGTGCAATCACCTCACTGGCATTGGTGCCATAGTTTTGTTTTAGGATGATTGCCGCAGAGGGATATCCGTCTTTGTTCGAGTAGATATCAAAAAATTCACTTCCCAATTCTACTTTGGCTATATCTTTCAGTTTGAGTATCTCGCCTTTGGAATTGGCGCGAATAATAATATTTTCGTATTGTTCCGGTTTGTTATATTGCCCAGGATAAATCAACACATATTCTTTAGATTGGGCTGAGATGCCCGATGCTTGCCCCAAGCGTCCAGGGCGGCCGATGATGCTTTGTTCAGCCATAGCGTCCATCACATCGTCTACAGAAACGCGATAGGCGCGCATACGATCTGGATCTAGCCAGACACGCATGGCATATTGTCGGCTTCCTAGAATCTTGGCGCTGGCAATCCCATTTACGCGTTGTATCTCAGGAATCACATTCACATTGGCATAGTTGAAAAGAAATTTCTCGTCGGCGTTTTTATCTTTGCTGTATAGATTGATATACATGAGCATACTGGGCTGGACACGCTCGACCACTACGCCTTCCATTTGTACCAGCTTAGGTAGTCGACTCATCACTTGGTCGATACGTGTTTTGACGTTGACCATGGCCTGATTTGGGTCGACATTTAAATCAAAAATTACTTGTATCGTCGCTTCGCCGGCACTGGTGGCATCTGATACGATGTACTTCATTCCAGGGACACCATTAATGGCGCGCTCAAGGGTAATCAGCGAAGATTTGATTAAAACGTCAGCGCTTGCCCCAGGGTATGCCAGTGAGACAATCACACGTGGTGGTGCAATATCTGGAAATTGCGAAATGGGTAAGCTGCGAATAGACAGAAAGCCCATAAATACGATCATTAGCGATAGCACAATGGCCATCACAGGTCTTTTAATAAAAATATTAAACATGCTGATCCCCTTATTCTGCTTGAAGTCCGAGCTGGCTTAGCTCTTTTTCTGGAGGGATGAAATTGGGGGTAACTTTTTGCCCGGGATGCACTTTGCGTAATCCCTCTAACAGAATCCTATCGTTTGGTTTAAGTCCTGATTTGACTAGGTATACATAGGGTTGCTCACCCGCTATCTCTATCAATCTCTGCTCTAGAGAGTTGTCGGCTTTTAATACATACACATAGCGTTTGTCCAAAATCTCAAAAGTGGCTTTTTGTGGAATAATCAAGGCATTAGGGAACCCTTGTTGCATCACGATATTTCCTGTTTGTCCGTGACGTAATATTGCTGCTGGATTGGGGAATGCCGCGCGGAATTCGATATTGCCAGTTTTATTATCAAAATCCGCTTCGACAGTCTCTACCACGCCATCCTGATTAAATATCTCGCCATTCGCCAGTTTGAGTTTTACTTTGGTCGGGGACTTTTCTTCTTGATGGGTTTTGAAGTTTAGATATTCTGCTTCGGGAACATTGAAATACACCCACATTTTGCTGATATCAGATAAGGTCGTCAGCAAATCTCCCTCAGCTACTAAACTACCATTTCTTACTTCAAGATGATCCATGATGCCGCTAAAAGGAGCATTGATATCGGTAAACCCTAAATGGGTTTGGGCGATACTAACTTCAGCCTTTGCTTTTTCTAACTTAGCTTTGGCGAGCGCTAACTCATTGGGGGAAACGATATTTTTTTCAGCCAAAGCCTTGGTGTTTTGGTACTCGATTTCTACCATATTGGCTTCTGCTTTGGCTTTTTGTAGATCAGCCTGATATACCTTAGGCATAATCTTAAACATGGGTTGGCCTTGTTTTAAGGTCTGCCCCTCATCAACAAATATACCCTGAATATAGCCACGCTCTAGTGCTCTTAATTCGATATGTCGATAAGCATGTATTTGGCATACATACTCTTTCGCAATGGAGGTGTCTTTCTGTAGTGGGCTGGAAACTTCGAGTTTCGCAGGCGCTTCTTCGTTTACTTGCTCATGTTTTTGACAGGCAGTAAAAAGCACGGCAATACTCAGCATTAATAATGTTTGTCTCGTATTCATGGGGTTCATCTACTCTTTTAAAATTCAATTCAATCGGCACAATGTTTCTGTATTTGCGTTTCAAGATTAACCGATGACAATCTTTAAACGCTTGGCCTAAGAGCATGATGAGTGTGTTTGTGTAACTTGTTTATTCCTCAAATTTAATGATCAAGATGGTTTGCGACCATCAATACATGAAAGTGAGAATATTTGAAAACATCAGCCTTAAGCCGAAAGAGGGCATTAAAGGGTGATATAAGGTGGGGCGCGAGGGTATGAACTGTGTATACTAACTTGATTGTTTCGATTGGCTCTTTTTTCAGTAAGAAAAATACCAAAAACTAATATTATCAAGCTATTTGAACACACTCCAGTTAGGTCAAAATATAGAGGTAAAGTATCGGGCTGCGTATCTGTGTCTGTATCGACCTCAACAGACTCAAATAAGTCGACTTCTCCTATGTATCCTGAGCTGGAATTTAGTTGAGAGCTAAAACTTTGCGAAAATAAGATTAAACCTACACTCATAAGAAGTAGGATTACAGCAATGTTTACTTTTCTCAAAAACCTAATGGGCATAAAAAAACTTTTATTTAAATACAAACAACTGCGCTAGAGATAAAAGAGTTAAAACAGTTGATTAAACAACATTAACCATCCCACTTATTCTAACGGGACTTATGGGTAATTGCTATAAAAATGCAATTATAAAAAAAGAGATAGCTGCTTCTCAGAGCATTCTCTCCTTTGATCAAACCTTGTTAATCTAATTAAATGAAAATGCTATGATGCTTTTTACTACCCACCTATCCTCTGCATTGTGATATCCACGACCAATACCGAAGTTAATTTCCATAGTTTGTGTCTTAATATCTGCTACCGCAAAAACGGTATGATCCTCGTTACGGTAACCTTGCAAGCGGTTTAATGCACCATATCCACTGTAGTGCTCTATGCCCAATTCCAAATTGGGATTAATGCTGCGCGCTATTTTTAGTGCAGGCTCAAATGCTGCCTTATTTAAGCCGCCTTGGGACAGTGGCAAATTCACGATTGGATTAAAGGAGAATAACCAGCGCTCTGTATGAATTCCCATTATTGGCCTCAGCTCCATCGCCCAAATGGTATCGGTCACTTTGCGGCTGCTATAACCAAACTCAGTATTGAACCCCCAAAAGAAAATACTGGGTTTTTCAGGTTGATGGATATATTTCAATCTTGGGCGCAAACCAGTCGCATATAAATGACCATCACTAGTCAATGCCGTGGGGATGTACAAACCTGCTTCTAACGATGGGGTAATGCCGTAAGCAAATTCTGGAGTAAATTGCCACCGATGGTTGGATGGAATTCCCGACGGACTCTCAGGCGTCGTTTCCCCTTGCGGAACATAATTCATATGCAACTCAACGCCAAATTGCCCTACTTTATTCATGTCATCCACATAGACCTGAATTTCGTCTTCTGAAGCAAATGCAGTGACTGCAAAAAAACACCATGGCAAAACATTCTGCCAAGTTGCATTGATTTTTCTCATTTGATTTATTGTTAACTATCCCTGAATGGATATTATATATTAAATGATAATAATTCTCATTAATGTTTAATAAGAATTAGATTAACATAAGCTATATCGCAGATTGAGCCGAGTTGACTTTTGTTCCATTATTAATCATGAATATGCATTAATTAGCTTAACCAAAAGTAGCTCATAGCGAGAAAATAAAATCTCAAAGTTAATAATTTTTAAGTCAAAAAGTGTGTAGTAGGTGTGTAGTGATTTAATAGGCATAAAAAAAGCGATTACATTACTGTAACCGCTTATTTTAATTGATTATTTTGGTGGGCTGTGCGCGATTCGAACGCGCGACCAACGGATTAAAAGTGTCGAGGCTCTGTCCTAGAGTGCTGCAGCCTTGGCTCAAATTTTGGTATTGATTGAATCGTGCTAAAAAGCGTCAAATCATTTGACGTTATTCTTTTGAAATATCATTAATCCAGACAATTTGAATTTGTCGGAATTCACGACATCTTGGTTAGCCTACTTCTATTTCAAACACTAGGCGCTCTTAAAGTACTGATCTAGACAAGCTACTATCTATGCAGCAGCTTTGTTTTAAGTTTGCGCTAGTGCGCTAAATCGTCAGATCAAAGTTGGTGGCGATGAACACAGGCTTATTGTCGCCCTGCTTGGTACAGATCTTAGTG
>VFQS010004401.1_pt1 | contig 10219 bp, 12 predicted proteins | sample 3512361 | NCBI WGS metagenome assembly VFQS01 (sample SAMN10412375, study PRJNA504923) | tailings metagenome | isolation source: Relicate 1 Philex TSF3 active mining | place: Philippines | reverse complement strand
CCTAAAATATAACTAAAATCAATATGAAAAAGATAACCATCTTTTGTAACCATAATATTATCCAAATGTCTATCACCAATACCTAATAAAAAACTTATAACACAATAACCAGCACAACTTTGAACAAATCTATTTCTCAGTAGTTCAATTGGTAATTCTCCATTATTTTCTATTATAAAATTTTGTATAGTAAATTTAAGTTTTTCATGTATATTATATAAAGTTTCAGAATTAGGAACAATTTCAATAAAACCATCATCAGTAGTTATAGGTAAAATATTATAATTAATTAGATGTAAATCAATATCTAATTCTCTTTTAATTATTAAATCCATCAAATAAATAATTTTAACTATTATATAATCTTTTCTAATATCTTCTCTTTTATGTAAAATTGAAAAATTTGTATGATAAATTAAATTATTAATATCTTTTTTTATACAGTTAAATGTTAATAATACAGGACGGGTAGCACTATTTTTAAATTCTATATTTTCAACATCTAAATCTACAGTAATTTGATTAGGATCAATTGGTAAACTAATTGGACAAATATCAAAATATTTTTCTTTTTTTAAATGTATGTTAATTTCTTTAATTAAATTATCATTATTTGTTGAAAATAGTAATATATTTGACATATTTTTTATAAAAGAATGACTATTGTCTAATACTTTTAAAAATTTATTATCTATTGATGCTAATAATTTTTTTTCTACTAGTTTGTATATATTATAGAATTCTACATCATATTTTTGAATATTTATTTCATAATAAAAATAATTTAAAAATACATAATTAATTTTTGATATATCTATCAAGTAATCAGCTATTTGACATTTTAGTGGCATATTTGTATTTTCATTAATTTCAATACCATCTTCAAAATTTTCATTTCTATAACTATTACAATAAAATCTAATTGAATATACCAAATATGGTAAATATGATATTAATTCACTAATAGTAGAATTACTTAAACTTTCAAAAATATATTTTCTAACAAGTTTGTTATTTATAAAAGGATATAAACAAATTATTGCATCTTCTGGTGAAAAACATTCGTTGCAACCAATAGAACACATTAAAAAATTACAGGGTAAATTTCTTTTTTTGTATAATAAATCAATTATTTCAGATTTATCTTGTTCATTAATTTGTTTCCAATCAATTGATTTTATTAATGGAATTAACCATTTAGAATGTCCAGCAAAATATTTTCTATTTACCCATAAAATTTTTTTTTCACGTTCAGTATATTTATGATCAGGTAAATAATATTGTATTTCTTTTAAACTTTGTAAATAAAATTTAGATATCCTATTCCATGATTTATTTACTAATGCCATTTTCCTATAGGAAGGTATATCTAATATTATATTTGAAAATACTTTTATTAAATCTGAAATTTCTAATATTTTTTTTATTTGTCTAAAACAATGATCACAAACACGTTCTTCATTTTTTGCATATCCCAAAACTTCTAATGTTTTATTTTTTAATGAAGATGGAATATAATTCTTAATATCATATATATTTGTTTCAGGTTTTGGACAATTATCTATAAAATTAGGTATCTGTATATAATTGGAACTACATTCATAACAATATATACCACCACAATTTCTACAATGATGTCTTCTTCTGAATAAACTAAAGCTTTTTTCACAAGTTAAGCATTTATCTATTATTTCATCACTTGCCCAAGAATTTCTTCTTCTGCCTTCATTTAAATTTATAAAACTATCATCTATTAAATAAAATTTTTCATTATTCATTAACCTAGAATTACTTAATATTTTATTTTTATAGTAATATATTATTAATTAATTTTTAATTTAAAAATACTTTATTATTTATATATATTATGAGCTTTACAACTTATGTAGTTACTTGGGGGACTGATCCTCTTATTCAAATACAAGATATGATAAATAAATCTGTTTTAAAAAATAATACTAGAATTATTTTGGCTTTTGCTAGTTTTAATTTTTCAAGCACAGATTACATACCTGGATTTGGTAGTATTTCAATGTCTGAGGTACAACAAATTACAAATTTAGTTCATTCGCATGGTGGAAAAATAAGTCTTTCAGTTGGGGGTGCAACTTATCCTTTTTATGGATCTGATCTTTATTCTTTACCAGGAAATTTAGCTAATAATATAAATCAGGTCATAATTAAATGTGGATTTGATGGTGTAGATTTTGATATTGAAGATTATTTTGGAAATGTTCCGAGCAATTTTGCAAATCAGGCAGCTTCTTTAATTAATACTTTACGTAGTTTAAATAATGGTCTATATATAACATTAACAACTGCAGCTCAAGCATGGTCTGTTGGTTGTTATCAACAGCAATTATTAAATTTGACTATAGGAAATATTAATGCATGGCAACCTATGGAATATGATATTTGGATACAAACTGGATATTCATATGTAGAACAAATACAATATGATATTAATTTTTACATAACTAATTGGAATGTTAATCCTTCTAAAATAATTTTAGGTCTTATGCCTGGCAAAGATGATATGACTAGAAATTTAACATTACAAGATGCACTAAATTGCACATCTTTTACTTTACAAAAAGGATTACAAGGTGTTATGACATGGGATGCCAATATTGATAGTACTGGTATTGATGGTAATGCACCATATGCTTATTCAATGGGTATACAAAGTATGTTACAAAAAACCTATTCTTTATGGTATTATTATTTTAGTAGTTATTAAATATTTAATAATATAACATAATAAAAATTGATTTTTATTTATAATAAATGCATCTAAAAATTAAAATATTATATAAATTATATATATGAATTCTGAAAATTCTTCTTTTAGCTTTGAAAGTGCTCCTGAACAAAAAAGTTGGGTGTCCAAAAAATTAGTTCCTGCAGTTAAAAAAGTTGTTCCTGTTGTTCAAAAAGTAGGTAATATTGCAAATAAAATAGCCGTAGTTGCCTCAGTTCTTTAATTTATTTTTTTTAATATAATTATAATCAATTGATATAAAATAAATTTATTTATTTATTTTATAGATGAATGTAATAATTATAGATTCAGGATTAGGAGGTAAAGATTTTATTAAAAAACTAAAAAAAAATACAAAATTAAAAACTCATTTTGTAAAACCATTTGATAATATGGTATCTTTATATAATAAAGAATATGTTAGAAATAATTTATTACAATTATTAAATACCTTTTCTAATAAAAAAATTCATTCAATTATAATTGCTTGTCATAGTGCTTCATCGTGTATTTTAGATATTCTTATTAAAAATGATTTTATTCTAAATGATATCAAAATATACGAACCTATTTTTCCTATGTGTTTATATATTAAAAAAAAAAAATTTAAAAATATTATAATTTTATCAACTCCATTAACACAAAAAATAAAATGGCACTATCGATTACTAAATTCAAATAATATAAATATTAAATATATAACATTTCCATTACTTGCTCATCAAATTGAAAATCATCATAAGGATTTTAGTATCTCAATTGATCGATTAAAAAAACAAAAAAATTTTTTTAATATATGTGATTGTGTCGTTTTAGGTTGTACACATTATAATATTATAAAAAATATTATATTTGATGAATTAAAAAATAAATATGATTTTAAAGGTGTTATTTTAGATTCTAATGATATATTATTAAATTATTTTATTATTAATGTATAACTTATATTTGGTTTGATGTAAAACTTTTTATATTATTAAAAAATCATTTAGTATTTTATCATTTAAGCAAAATAAATCATTTACAATATTAGTTTCTATATCAATAATTTTAAATTTATTATCATCTACAAATATTAAACAATTGTTTTTATAAATCATTTTAGATAATTTATTTTGTGTTTGATACATAATAGTAATTTCATTATTAAAATTTTTATTAAAAATAGTACTTAATTTATTATTTTCATGTAAATCACATGATATTGTATGAAAATATACATTATTATTTATTTTAATAATATCATTAATTATTAAATTATAATTCATATCAAAATTATTAATAATCTTTTGATTATTAATTTCTTCTAAATAATTATCTATAATTTTAAATTCCAAAATATAATAATTATTATTTTCATATTTTATACATTCAAATAATTTATCATTATTCATATTAAGTGGAGTTAAATATTTCTCTTCATTAAATTCAACTATATCAATAGTTTTAATATAATAATCTTCATAATCATATATTATTATTTTTTTTATAATTTCCATTTTATTATTTTTACTAAAAGGGAATAAAATAAAAATATAAATATAAAATAAAGTTGGATGAAAAAAATATATCTTTTTTCCATCATCAATATATTGCGTACTAATCTTTATTGTATAATTACCATTATTTTCAAAATTATAAATTATAATTTCATCACATATAACTAACATAATAGGTTTAATTGGATGAAATTCTACTGATTTAATATTAGATTCTATTTGTATTTCTGCTATATTTTTATAGTTTTTAATATTCCAAAATACAATTTTATTTTTGTAAGAAATTGATACAAAACAATCTATTATTTTATTATTAATACATAAATTTTTAATATATCTTAAAAAAATAATTTGATCTGAATAATTAAAATTTTTTAATTTTTCATTTTTATATAATATTAAACCATTTTTTTTAGAACATATTATATTTAAAGTAATTTTTTGTATATGATTTTCATATATTTTTTTTAATTCTTTTTTGATTTTTTCAGGTAAAGATGTATATAATCTTTCACAATTACTAACTATTTTTGTTTTTTGTAAGATTGATGACCATATTTCAATCGGTAATTCCATCAATCACAAATAGATTATATATATAATATAAAAATTTATTTTATTTATAATAAAAAATAAATTTAATAAATATATTTTTTACAAAGTTCCATTGTAGTAAAGGCCATTGCGTGTAAAGGTATTGCTCTCATTAATGCATAATGAAAACCTCTGTAAAATGATCTATATCCACCATCCTTAAGAATTTCTTGAAATCCTTGTGTAAATCCTAGTTTTCTATCTTTTAAAGCCTGAACATGAGTTTTAATTCTATCTTGTGGGTAAATGAAAACCCATGCAGTACTTCCAGCTAATGCACCGTATGTAAAACTTTCTAATAAACTTATTTCAGATTTTTTATTTTGTAGTAATTTATTATTAATAGTTTTTTCCTTTAAATAATTATAGGTAGCAAAATAAATTGCAAAACCTGGAGTTTCTCTATAAAATGTTGCACTCAATCCTTGAAATAAATATCCTAAATTTAAATTACTCTTTGAAAATCCTTGATTTGTTTGTAGTAAAATTTTAATTCTTTCAAATGGTGTAACAATTAAACTAGCACTCATACCACTTAAAGCACCACTAACTACGTCACTCCCAGTATATTTTCTAGTTGTTTCAAAAACTCCAAATACTATTGATTTTTCTAATCCAACACCAATTAATGGTGCTGTTAAACCTCTGTATAGAAATTTAAAATTATATTTTATAGGTTTTTTTTCTTGTATATTACTTTTAATAGTATCAATTGGATGTGATACTATAATTGCACTAACACCTGCAATTGATCCAGAAAGAAAATTTTTATAATAATTCTTATAATCTATGGCTGTCATATTAAATATATTGTTTAATATATTTTATATATTTTTTCAATTTTTTATATATTACTTAATAAATTATATAAGTTTGATATTTTTCATCAATATTTTTATTCGCAATTATTGTATTGATTGTATATTTTGTTTTAGTATTATTTCTACATTCATTAATTTCATTAATTCTTTTTAATACATCATATAAGTTCATATTAAAATAAACAATTTTTCCATATAAAAATTTATTATTAGTTATTTTTTCATTGAGACTTTCTAAAAGATTATTTTGTATTGTGATATAACCATCATAAATTATAAAGTCATTACTTATTTTTTTTATTAATTCAATATTTGTTAATTTATCATAGAAAAAAAAACTTATCATATATATTCCTTGATATTAAAATTTAATAAAAAAAATTAATTAAAAAAACTATTAACAAATTTTGTTGTATTTCTTTCAGCATTTATTTTATGTTTATTTTTTGCTTTAATAATAGCTTCTGTATCATTTTCACTTCTGCAATAATAGGTAACAGTTGTATTACCCTTTAAGTTTTCATATTGAACAGTATTAGTATAATAAATATTACTAGACATGTCTATATTAATTAAAAATATATTATTATTTTCAATTTTTTATAAAAATTGAAATTATATTTATCACAAAATATTTATTAAATTATATTATTATAGAGAATAATATGGTGTATATTGAAAAAATAGATAATTTTACTATTAGTGTTGGTAGAAATCAAAATGAAAATGATAAATTAATCAGAGAAGGTTCACAAAATGATTTATGGTTTCATCTAAAAGATAATCCTAGTCCACACGGTTTTATTCATAGCGATACAAATGAAAAACCAAGTAAAGAAATTATATATAAAACTGCTGAATTAGTAAAAAAATTTAGTAAATTTAAAGAATATCCTGATGTTAAAATTATATATATTGAATTAAAATATATTAAATGTACTGATGTGCCAGGAACAGTTATTATAAAAAAAAAAACTAAAGAAATTATAGTATAATATAACTATGATAATTAAATAACAGTTTGCCTACAGTAAGGACATATTTTATTTTTTGAAAACCATATTTTAGCACACGTATAACAAAAATAATGACCAATAGGTTTACAATTAGTTTTTATTATAAAATCATTTTGGATATCTATATCATTATTAAAATTTTCTAAACAAATAGTACATATATCATCGGATTGTATATTTATTTTATTATATAATAAATTTTTAATTATATTTTCTTTTTTATTATTTTTTTTTATTTTTTTTAAAAATAAATATAAAATACAATTTATTTCAAAAATAATCATGATATATGAGCAAATATTATTAATAAAATTTGCTAAACCACAATAAGTATTTTCTATATAATAAATATTATCTTTAATATCACACAAATAACAATCAATATCTTTTTCAATATAATTGTAAGATAAACATTTACGATGATTATGATGTTCAAAAGAGCAATTTACAACATAATATATTTTATCAGCTGAACAAATTGTATTTGTCATGTTATTGTAAAAACATTTACCATAAATAAATTTTGTATTTATAAATTTTATTATTTTAAATAAAATTAATGAAACAAAAAATATATTAAAAAAAATAATTATTATATTTAATATATTTGCTAATCTCATAAGAATAGAAATTTACTTTAATTTATATATTTCAATTTTTTCTTCATTACTAATTAAATCTGATTTATTATTTATTGATTTTACATTATTATTAATTGGAGGCAGTTTATTATTATCAAATGATGGTAATTTATTAAACTTATTAACAGCATATAATTTATTATTATCAAAGTTATTAACAGCATATAATTTATTATTATCAAAGTTATTAACTGCAGGTAATTTATTATTATCAAAGTTATTAACAGCATATAATTTATTATTATCAAAATTATTAACAGAAGGTAATTTATTATTAATTGAAGGTAAATAATTACTTTTTGGAGATAATTGTAAAATATCATTATTAATTGATAAATCAATATTATCTGTTATTTTATAATTTTGATTAACTTTAAGTTTTAATTTTTCTTGATTAGATTTTTCTAATTGATTATTATTTTTAATATAAGCTCTTAAAGAATTAATATAATTATTTAATTCTGTTTTAGAAATATTTATATTATTAATAATAATTGGTGTAATTAATTTTTTAAAATTTAAATTTAAACTAGTAGTTTTTAAATAGATTTCATGTAGATTAAGTATATCATATATTGATGCACGATTATTCATATTTTTATCTAAACACATTTTTATAATTTTTTTAAAAATTTCTATATTTGGATCTGAATATATATTAGGTATTTCTTTATATTTACCTATTGATATTTTATAATTTAATAAAGATTGATTTTGTGCTACAAATGGTTTTTCTAATGTGATTAGTTCATATAAAATACATCCGAGTGCCCAAATATCACATTTATAATTATATTTTTTATAATCACATTGTTCTGGACACATAAAATATGGAGTTCCTATTATAGTATTTGCAAAATCATAATTATTTTTATTTAATATAATTGATGCACCAAAATCAATTATAATTACTTTTTTGGGTCTAATTTTATCATCTAGTAAAATATTTGCTGGTTTTAAATCTCTATGTATAATTTTATTATCATGTAAATATTTTATTCCTAAACATAATTGAATAAAAATATCAAATATAACATTTGAATTAATAAAATGATTAAATTTTCTATTAGTATGAATAAAATTTTCAAGTGTATTTCCTTCATAATAAGGTGTAATTATTTCTAATTTATTTGTTTTGGTTAAAAATATATCAATACCTTTTAAAAGATAAGGACAATTATTAAAAAAGAGAATATTAATTTCATGAAGTTGTCTACGAAGATCACTATTTAAACTAACATAATCTAAATTAATACTTTTTAATGCATAATATTTATTGTTATTGGTAGATTGAATAAGGAATACAGTTCCGTAAGAACCTGTACCTATTCTTTTTAAAATTGAATAGTTCATACTACCATTAGATAAGATAAAAAATTTTATTATTAGTAAATAATTATCTTTATATAATTTTTAATATAATTTGTTAATAAAAATAATATTTAATTATTATATACATAAGGATGGAATATTTTGATAAATATATAAAATATAAAATAAAATATTTAAATTTAAAAAATGACTTATTACAGAAAGGTGGAGATATAAATTCAAGTAATGAAGAATTATTTGCAGAAAAACAAAATGTTGACTATTCAAAATTAAAAATGACACCCGAAGGAGAATATAGTATAACAAAACGTAAAGATGGTAAAATATTACTTAATATTATGAAAGCAATATTAAAAAAAACAAAAGATAAAGTAATAACAGATTTAACTGGTAATGTAGGGGGTGATACAATATTATTTGGATTAAATTTTAAAAAAGTTCATTCAATTGAAATTAATGATGAAAATTTTCAAGCATTAGAAAATAATGTTAATGTATTTAAATTAAAAAATATTAATTTATATTTTGGTGATTCAACTAAATTATATGATTGGTATACTGATGTACTTTATTTAGATGCTCCATGGGGAGGTAAAGATTATCGTAAATATAAATTATTAGATTTATATCTTGGTAGTATAAGAATTGATGAATTTTTAGAAAAAGTTGTAAAAAGAAATAATTGTCCAAAATATATATTTTTAAAAGTTCCCTATAATTATAATTTTGATAGATTAAATAAGTTAGGTAAAGTAAAAAAATATAAAATTAGAAATTACTATATAATTTCAATTTTAGTAAAAAAATAGTACTTAATTTTACATAAGATGACAATTAGTATTTCTGAATAATTTTTTTTTTTTGGGGAGTTCATTAATTAAAAAATTTAATTGTTTTGAATTAAAAGCTCCTTTTATTTTTTCTCTAATTTTAGTAACGCAATCCATTTGATCAACCTTTTCATTAATTATTAAGGCAATACCTAACATAGTAGGTGCTCGTCCTAACCCTGATTTACAATGTAAAGCTATATTTTTATGAGTAGTACAAATATCTAAAAATTGTTTTATAGTATTATCATCTGGAATTGATCCATCTTCGATGTATAAATCATAAAAAATATTATTTTTAACTAAAATATTATTTTCATTATATGTTTTATCACAAAATCTAACAACAGTATTAATTTGATTTTTGTTTAAAATACCTAAAAATTCATTCATATCATTGTCTATTGGTGAATTTGAAACTAAAAATAAATTATTTTTGGTTTCAAAAAATGTTACATTAAATTTTGACATCTATACCTAAAATATATTATATAATTTTTTTTTGGATTGGTATATAAAATCAATTTTTTTATTATAATAATATATTTTTATTATTAAATATTATTTTATCATAAATTTCTTCTAATATATTAATCCTTAAATTATTCCATTTTTGATCTTCTAATAATTTATTTATAGCTTTTATTCTTCTTTCTTTACCTCCCTTAATATTTAAATTTTTAATATGTTTAAAATGCCATTCAAAACTTAATAATTCATTTCTA
>VFQS010004397.1_pt1 | contig 10230 bp, 12 predicted proteins | sample 3512361 | NCBI WGS metagenome assembly VFQS01 (sample SAMN10412375, study PRJNA504923) | tailings metagenome | isolation source: Relicate 1 Philex TSF3 active mining | place: Philippines | reverse complement strand
GGCAACTGCTGGATCGGCATCAAGCCGGGCGAGCGGGTGATCGGCCTCTCCAAGTTCTCCCGCGTGGCCGACTGGGTGTTCTCCAGGCCCCACATCCAGGAGGAGGCGGTGATCATCCTGGCCGATGAGATCGAGCGCCTCTGCCAGCCCCTCGGCCTGGCGATCCTGGTGAAGGCCCAGCACTACTGCATGAAGTGGCGGGGTGTGAAGGAGCCGCAGACCAGCATGGTCAACTCCGTGGTGCGCGGGGATTTCCGCCACGACCCCAACCTCAAGGCCGAGTTCTTCGAACTGGTGAAGCAGCAGGAATCCATGCTCACGAGCTGAGCCTGTCCGCCCTGAGCCTGGCCGCCGCCACCGCCTCCACCAGGGCGGCCACCCGCTCCAGGTTCTTCACCCCGGGCCTGTCCTCCACGCTGCTGGAGGCATCGAGGCCATCGGGTCGCAGCTGCCGCAGCAGCGGCTCCACCCGCTCCGCGCTGATGCCGCCGGCCAGCCACCAGGGCAGGGGCGGCCGGAAGCCGGCCAGCCAGTCCACCGGAATGCGGTGGCCGGTGCCGCCCAGCTGGTCGGGCACCCAGGCATCGAGCAGCAGGCCATCCACCACGCCGGCGTAGGCCGCCGCCAGGGCCAGATCCTCTGGCCTGCGGATGCGCAGGGCCTTCCAGAGCTGCAGGCCGGGCAGGAGCTGGCGCAGCTCGGCGCAGCGCGCCACGCTCTCATCGCCGTGCAGCTGCAGCACCCGGTGGCCGCGCTCCGGCTGGAGGTGCGGCAGATCGGCCTCCTGCGGATCGGCCACCACGAGCACGCCGAGGCACCCCGGCCGGGCCGCCTCCACCGCCTCGAAGAGGGCGGGCCGCTGGGCTGGTTCCAGATGCCGGGGCGAGGCGGGAACGGCGATCACGCCGATGGCCTCCACCCCGAGGGCCGCCACGGCCGCCGCCTGGTGCGGCTGGCGCAACCCGCAGATCTTGAGGGCCGGAGGCGCCACGCTCGGGGCCGGGTGGGGGGAATGCACGGAGGGGAAAACGCCGACGGCAGGCACGCTTTCTAGGATCGGGCCACAGGCTTCAGTTCGGCTGGGGCTCCGAAGCAGCGGTGGCCGTGGGCGAAGGGTGGCAACTGGTCAGGATCGGCGGCATCCCGCTGCGGATCCACCCAACCTGGTTCGTGATCCTGCTGGTGGCCACCCTGGCCTTCAAGCAGCACTACCAACAGGCCCTGGCGGGCGGCCTGGCACCGCTACCCCTGTGGGGCATCGCCTTCGCCACGGCCCTGCTGCTGTTCGTGTCGGTGCTGCTGCATGAGCTGGGCCATTCCCTGGTGGCCCTGCGCCAGGGGGTGCAGGTGCGCAGCATCACCCTCTTCCTGCTGGGGGGCGTGGCCAGCGTGGAGCGGGAGTGCACCACCGCCCGCGGCGCCCTGCTGGTGGCGGCGGCCGGCCCGGCCGTGAGCCTGCTGCTGGCCACGGGCCTGCTGGCCGCCAGCCACGGGGCCCATCACCTCTCGCCGCTGCTGGGCGAGATGGTGAGCCAGCTGGGCGCCCTCAACCTGGTGCTCGGCCTGTTCAACCTGCTGCCGGGCCTGCCGCTGGATGGTGGCCTGATCGTGAAGGCGCTGGTGTGGCAGTGGACCGGCAGCCAGCGGCGCGGCATCGAGGTGGCCAATGCCAGCGGCCGCTTCCTGGCCCTGATGGCCGTGGGCCTCGGCAGCGTGGCGCTGCTGCGGGGCGGCGGCATCGGCGGGGCCTGGTTGATCCTGCTGGGCTGGTTCGGCCTGGGGGCGGCCCGCAACCAGAGCCAGATGCTGCGGGTGCAGCGGGCCCTGCGCGAGCTCCAGGTGCGCGATGGCAGCCGCAGGCGCTTCCGCGTGCTCGAGGCCGACACCAGCCTGCGGGAGCTCAGCCGGCTGAGGTCGGCGCCCCCCGCCGCGGCGGAGGACGGCCTCCCCGACTGGCTGCTGGTGTGCGAGCGCGGCCGCTGGCGCGGCCTGATCGACGACGCGCCGCTGCAGGCGCTGCCGGTGCAGCGCTGGGACAACGAGCGGGTGGGCGACCACCTGCGGCCCCTGGAGAGCCTGCCCCGCATCGCCGAAACCGCCCCGCTGTGGCAGGCGGCCCTTCAGCTTGAGGAGGCCGATCCGCCCCGGCTGCTGGTGATCGGCCCCACCGGGCTGCCCACCGGCACGATCGAGAAGCCCGAGCTCGGCGATGCGGTGCTGCAGCGCCTGGGCCTGAAGCTGCCCGAGCGCCTGCTGAGCGATGCCCGCCGCCAGGGCAACTACCCGCTCGGGATGGCTCTCGGTCAGGTGGCGCGCCTGATGCTCAGCTCCGGCGAGGTGCCGGGGCTCGAGGCCGCCGCGCCGGCAGGCTCCCCAGGCGCAGCCAACCGGTAGTGGGGGCCGAGCTCCAGGGCCTCGGCCAGTTCGCTCGCACGCAGGGGCCTGCTCGCAAGGCCGCCCGCCGCACAGGGCAGGTGCTCGGCAGCTGCGCGGCGCAGCCGCTCCTCCAGCTCCCCCCCGGCGACGGGGAGGGCCGGCAGGGCCGGGGCCGCCTCCTGGAACAGCCAGTGCCAGAGGTCTGGCGGGGGCGCGATCAGGACACTGCCGTGCTGGAGCAGGCAGCCGCGGCGCCAGAGCTGGGCGCTGCCGATCCGCTTGCTGCCGTCGGCGTGCACGAGGTCGGCGGCCGTGGCGGTGGCAAAGCAGCTGGCCCGGTCGCGGCTGGGGGCCTGCACCCCGCCCTGCAGGGGCAGGCCGAGGCCGGCGAAGGCCTGCTGCAGCCAGGCGCAGGCCTGCCCGTAGGCGCGCACCCGCTGGGCCGGGGCCGCCGGCCACACCAGGGCGTAGGTGAGCGATCCGGCGTGGAGCACGGCCCGGCCGCCGCTGGGGCGCCGCACCAGCTCGAGGCCGTGGGGGGCCAGGGCGGTGGGCGGCGGGGTAAGCCAGTGGCCCGGGATGGTGCGCTGGTGCTGGCCCAGCGACAGGGTGGGCCGCTGCCAGTGGTAGAGCCGCAGGGCCGGCCCGGCGCCGGCCAGCGCACGCTCGAGCAGCCACGCATCGATCGCCATCTGCTGCCAGCCCGGCAGGGTGAGCGGCGGGATCCAGCGGCAGGTCGGGGCGGGGGTGGAAGCTGGGGGTCCTGTCATCGCTGCGCAACGGCGTGCTCACCAGCCTGCTGCCCCTGCTCCCGCTGCTGCCGCTGCTGCCCCTCGGCCTGGTGGCGGGGCTGCTGGCGGGGGTGCTGGGCATCGGCGGTGGGCTGATCTTCGCCCCGTTGCTGCTGCTGGCGGGCTATCCGCCCCACGCAGCCCTGGCCACGAGCACCCTGGCGATCGTGCCCACCAGCCTGGCGGCCTGGCGCAGCCAGCGCAGCGCGGGCTCCGCCGCAGCAGCCAACAGCGCCGCCACTAGCGCTGCCAACAGCGCCGACACCGCCGCCGGGGTCGCCGGCCCGGCCCGGCCGGATCGCACCGCACTGGCGGCGATCGGCCTGGCGGCCGCCATCTGCGGCCCCTTGGTGGGCCGGCTCGGCGAGGGGATGGCGGGCTGGCAGCTGCTGGGCCTCCAGACCCTGCTCTACCTGGGGCTCAGCCTGAGCCTCGGGCCAGCGCCTGCGGCCGGCGCCGCCCCGGCCGCAGCTGGCGCACGACCGGCGCCGCCCCTGGCCCTGGCGGCGGTGGGGGCCGTGGCCGGCCTCGCCGCAGGGCTGCTGGGCGTGGGCGGCGGACTGGTGATGGTGCCGCTGCTGGTGCGGCTGCTTGGCCAGCCGGTGCACACCGCGGTGCAGCTGAGCACGGTGGCGGTGCTGGCCTCGGCCAGCGGCTCCAGCCTGCTGTTCCTGGCGGATGGCCGCGCCGACGCGCCGGCCGGGCTGCTGCTGGGGGGCACGGCGGCCCTGGCGGCGCGCTGGTCGGCGGCGCGTCTGCACCGGCTGCCGCCGGCGGCGCTGCTGCTGCTGCTGCGCGCGCTCACGGCCCTGCTGGCCCTGGTGAGCGGCTGGCGGGCCCTGGGCCTTGCCACGGCGGCAGTGGCGAAGGCGGCGGTGGCGACAGCTGCGGCGGTGGGCTGGGCGGCTCAGTCCGGCTGAATCGCCTCCCAGAAGCCTGGATCCAGCTCATAGCCGAGCACGGCGGCCATCTGCGCCAGACCCTGGCGGCAGCCCAGGCCGGCGCCGGCAGCCCAGGCATCAAGCAGGAACAGGCGGTGGGTGATCCAGAGCTCAAGGCTCTCCGGGGCGAAGCGCACCCCCTCCGTGCGGCTGAAGCCATGGGGCAGAAGCATCGCCACGTGGCGGGTGAGCTGGCCGGAGCTGCGCTCCAGCAGCAGCGGCAGCCAGGGGCAGGCGGCATCGGCCCGCAGGCTCCAGAGGCGCACCTCGGGGATTTCGGAGAGTTCGCGCGGATCCTCCTCCGGGCGCGGCCAGCTGAACTGCAGCTCGAGGCTGCCGGCGGCAGCGAGCAGATCGGCCGGCGGCAGCGACGCCCAGGGGGCCAGCGGCGAAAGATCGAGGCGGCGGATCGCCTCGGCCGAGATCGGGAGCGGCGTGGGAGCCATCAAGAGCTGTGACAGGGAGTGGCCGGGAGGCTGGACCGTAGCCATCCGCCGGCGAAGAATGGGTCTGTTGCGTTCGTTCCCGCTCCGGACATGATCAACCAGGCAGAAATCCTGATCGCTCTGGTGGTGGCCGCCCACGCGGGTGTGCTCGCCGTCCGTCTCTGCTTCAGCCTCTACAAGGCCTGATTCCCCATCGGCCCCCTTGGCAACGGGGGGCCGCCTTGCTACAAGCGGTGCACCGTCAGGACAGCCGCTCCATGCTCCCCAGCCGCCGGCGCTCCAGCAGCAGCTCCACCCGTGACAGCCGAGCCTCCGGGGGTGAACTGCAGCTGATGCAGGCGGCGCGCTCCCGCAAAGCGGCCGGATCCGGCGCGGCCTCCCGATCGGCAACCGCTCCGCTCGATCCCCGCGGCGCCGTTCCCCTCGACATGCGCCGCCGCCCCCGGGGCGGTGCTGCCACCCCGGCACCCCGGCCCAACCTCGGCACCGCCGCCGGCCTGCTGCGCGAACCGCAGCCCGCCCTGCGCCTCGACGACCCCTTCGCCACTCCGGTGGCCCCCGAACCGCGGCCGCAGCCTGAGGCGGCTGCGGCAGGCACCAGAGCCGTGTTCAGCACCGACGGCCAGCTGCTCTCCCTCTCCAACGAACAGCAGGAACTGCTGTGCAGCGTGATCGGCCTGGTGGTGAAACTGGGCCTGGTGGCGGCCGCCGGGGTCAGCCTGGCTCGCCTTGCCCTCGCCTACCAGGCGCGGATGGAGCGTCAGGGTGAGATCGGTGCCGTGCTCCAGATCGAAACGGCTCGGTTGGCCAGGGCCCGCGAGCGCTTCGACCAGCTCTTCAGCGTGGAGGGCGAACAGCGCCTGATCCGCGAGCAGAGCCAGTGGATCGCCCCCAACCGCCTGCGGGTGGTGTGGCAGGAGGGCAAGCCGTTTCCAACTGTTGAAACCGCCGCCGCCGCCGCCGGGAAGCCGAAGCCGCGTCCCTAAGTTGAGTCGCCCGATCGCTCCGCGCACCCCGAATCCATGGCTTCCGCTCCCGGCACGGTTCTGATCACCGGTGCCTCCTCCGGTGTCGGCCTGTTCGCCGCCAAGGCCCTGGCCGACCGCGGCTGGCACGTGCTGATGGCCTGCCGCGACACCGACAAGGCCCGCCGGGCCCAGGCGGCCCTGGCCATCCCCGACGACCGCATCACCCACCTGCAGGTGGATCTGGGCGATCTCGACAGCGTGCGCGCCCTGGTGGACGCCTTCCATGCCACGGGTCGGCCCCTGGATGCCCTGGTGTGCAACGCGGCGGTCTACCTGCCGAGGCTCAAGCACCCGGAGCGCTCGCCCCAGGGCTATGAGATCTCGATGGCCACCAACCATCTGGGCCATTTCCTGCTGATCCAGCTGCTGCTGGGCGACCTGGAGCGCTCCGCCCACCCCTCGCGCCGGCTGGTGATTCTGGGCACGGTGACCGCCAACTCGAAGGAGCTGGGCGGGCGCATCCCGATTCCGGCCCCGGCCGATCTGGGCGACCTGGCCGGGTTCGCCGGGGGCTTCAAGGCGCCGATCGCCATGGCCGATGGCAAGCGCTTCAAGCCCGGCAAGGCCTACAAGGACAGCAAGCTCTGCAACATGATCACCACCCAGGAGCTGCACCGCCGGCTGCATGGGAGCACCGGGATCGTGTTCAGCTCCCTCTATCCGGGCTGCGTGGCCGACACGCCCCTGTTCCGCAACACCCCGGTGCTGTTCCAGAAGATCTTCCCCTGGTTCCAGAAGACGATCACCGGTGGCTACGTGAGCCAGGCCCTGGCCGGTGAGCGGGTGGCCCAGGTGGTGGCCGATCCCGACTTCGCCGTGTCGGGGGTGCACTGGAGCTGGGGCAATCGCCAGCGCAAGGATGGCCGCCAGTTCAGCCAGGAGCTCTCCGACAAGGCGAGCAATCCGGTCACGGCCGAACGGATGTGGGACCTTTCGATGCAGCTTGTGGGCATCAACTGACGGCGTGGCTACACCGGGGCGGAAGTCTCCCCTTCCCTCCATGTCCCGCCTGATGCGCTGGGTGCTGGGATCGGTGCTGCTGGCCGGACTGGTCGGGGTGCTGATCCTTGTGGTGCCCTTCCAGTCCTGGTTGCCGGGGGGCACCGTGGCCGACCTGCCCAAGGGCGAGGTTGTGAACGGCACCGCCTTCAACCGGCTGTTCCCCGCCCCCGGGCCGGGGGAGCAGCTGGTGTTCACCCAGGAAAAGCGTGGCTTCAGCGAAGCCCGGCTGAAGCAGGGCGATCAGACACGCGCCCTGCTCGCCATCTCCGACACGATCACCGCGCCCACGAGCCGCGACAAGTTCAGCGCCAGCAGCGAGACGATCGCCGGCTGGCCGCTCGTGGAGCAGGGTCCCCAGGCCAGCGCCCTGCTGGTGGCAGACCGCTTTCAGGTGAAGGTGATCGGCCAGGGGGCCGGCCTCGACGCCCCCCAGCGCCATGACCTCATCGCCGCCTTCGAGCTGAAGGGCCTAGCCGCGCTGGCCCCCGCCCCCCGGGCGGAGCGGTCGCGTCCCGCCCTGGCACCGGGCCGTCAGGAGCCCGTGCAGATCCCCGTTCCCACTGCGACCCCCGCCAAGGAGCCCGCCGTATGAGCACCGTTCTCGAACGACTGGAGCGGCTGCCGCGCCGCAACCTCACGGTGCTTGCCCTCAAGGGCATCGGCACCCTGGCCGGGGGCTGGCAGAACGTGACCAGCGCCGATGCCCTGATCAGCGAAGTGATGGGCAGCAGCGATCCGGCCCTGCTGGCCCAGGTGCGGGCCCGGGCCGATGAGCTCAGCCGCGCCCGCCATGAGGGCTACGGCCGCGCCCTGAGCCTCTACGACGCCGTGAACCGCTCCCAGAAGGCGAGCGGTGGCCTGCGGGTGCTGGCCAACGTGGGCAGCGCCCTGCCGCTGGTGAAGCGGATGGCCTCGATCGTGCCGCCGAGCGACACCCTCCAGGCGGTGGACCTGAGCCTCAAGGTGGCGGCGGAGATGCTGGCCTTCACCCAGGTGAACGGCCTGCCGGGCGACAGCTTCGGCGACTTCGCCGCCTCCCTGCGGGAGTACTCGGGCGAGGCCCGGGTGCGCATGGCGGCCCTGGTGTGCTTCGACGCCCTGCTGCCCCTGGGCGATCAGGCCCTGGATCGACTGGAGGGGCTGCTGGCCGGCGTCAGCGGCCGCGACCTGCGCCAGGTGCCCGCCTATGCCGGCATGGCGGGGCTCCTTCCCGGCCGCGGCGACGACGCCCACCTCGCCTTCCTGCGCCAAGGGGTGGGCACCTGGCTGGGCTGGGCCGGCGGCTTCGTGGGGGGCCTCGGCCTCACCGGCCAACGGGCAGTGCAGGCCCTGGAGGGGGCCATCGGCCCCTGGCAGGGGAGCTTCGAGGGGCTGGCCGCCTTCCTCGACGCCTTCACCGACACCTACCAGCACACGGGGGTGCAGGCCGTGGCCAGGCGCCTGGTGGAACGGGCCGCGGCGGAGATCTGAGCGGCCGGGGCGGCGGTGCCACCTGTGGCCGCGGCGGGGAGCCATCGGTAGCGTGCGGGCACAGATCCCCTGTGCCATGGCCACCCTCCCCAACACCCCCATCGCCCCGAGGCTCGATGTCGGCGCCGCGCTCCAGGAGGGCTGGCGCGCCTTCGCCCGCTCCCCCTGGCCCTTCGTGGGCTTCAGCCTGCTGGTGAGCCTGGTGAGCCTGCTGGGCCAGGTGGTGCAGAACCTGGGCGCCGCCGAGGAGGCGGGCCCAGGGCTGCGGCTGCTGGGGCTCCTGGCCACGCTGGGGCTGCTGGTGCTCAACCTCTGGGCCATCCAGGGACTGATCCGCGGCGCCTGGATGGCGCTGGAGGGTGGACGCCCGGCGTTCAGCGATCTCAGCCGCTGGAACGGCGGCGGCATGCTGCGGCTGTTCCAGGTGGGCCTGGTGGTGGCGCTGGGCCTGGTGGTGCTGGCGCTCGTGCTCGGCTTCCTCAGCGGCGGGCTCAGCAACCTCAACCAGGCGCTGGCGGTGCTGCCCCTGGTTGCCGGCGTGTTGGCCGTGCTGTGGTTCGTGATCACCCAGCACTTCCTGGCCCAGATCACCCTGATTCAGGGCACCGGCCCGATCGACACCCTGAGCCGGGGCCAGGCCATGGTGCAGCCCCGCATCGGCCAGGTGGTGCTGCTGATCCTGCTGGAGGCGGCGATCACCCTGGCGGGTGTCCTGGCCCTGCTGGTGGGGGTGTTCGTGGCCTGGCCGGTGGCCACCTGCGTGGCCACCGCGGCCTACCGCCAGCTCTTCGGCACCAAGGTGAGCAGCAACCTGGTGGGCCCCTCAGCCCTGCTCTGATTCAGAACGAATCAGAACGATTCAGAAGGAATCAGAAACCCCCCACGGCCGAGGCTGTGGGGGGCAAGAGCGAAGCACAACCGGGGGAATTGCCGGACCCATCTGTCCGGACAACCCACAGGGCCTCAGTCGAAGCCGAGCAGATCGAAGATCTCGCGATCCTTGAGCGACTCGGCCTCCAGGGGCTTCACATCCTCCAGCATGGTGCGGGCCAGGCTCAGGTATTCCTGCTGCACCGCCTCCACCTCAGGGCTGGGCTCCATCTCGAAGATCGTGCACTTCTTGAGGCGCGAGCGGCGGATCGCATCCACATCGCGGAAGTGGGCCATGGTCTTCATGCCCACCCGCTCATTGAAGCGGTCGATCTGATCGGTGTCCTTGCTGCGGTTGGCCACCACGCCACCGAGGCGCACCTTGTAGTTCTTGGCCTTGGCCTGGATCGCCGCGATGATCCGGTTCATCGCGAAGATGGAATCGAAGTCGTTGGCGGTGACGATCAGGCAGTAGTGCGCGTGCTGGAGCGGGGCCGCAAAGCCACCGCACACCACATCGCCCAGCACATCGAAGATCACCACATCGGTGTCTTCGAGCAGGTGGTGCTCCTTGAGCAGTTTCACAGTCTGGCCGGTGACGTAGCCACCGCAACCGGTGCCCGCCGGTGGCCCGCCTGCCTCCACGCACTGCACCCCGTTGAAGCCCTCGAAAACGAAATCCTCAGGGCGCAACTCCTCGGTGTGAAAGTCCACCGTTTCGAGGATGTCGATCACGGTGGGCACCATCTGCTTGGTGAGCGTGAAGGTGGAATCGTGCTTGGGGTCGCAACCGATCTGCAGCACCCGTTTGCCGAGCTTGGAGAAGGCGGCGGAGAGGTTGGAGGAGGTGGTGCTCTTGCCGATCCCCCCCTTGCCGTAGACGGCGATCACCAGGGCCCCTTCCTCGATGTGGAGGGCGGGATCCTGATGCACCTGCACACTGCCATCGCCATCGGGATGGCGAGCGGCGCCCGGAGCCAGGCTGGAAGGCTGAAGCGTTGAAGTCATGGGCGCCCATGGCGCACGGTCTGTTCCATCTAAGGAAGGCGAATGGCGGCCCTGCCTGGCGTCGGTGCAATCCGAAACATGGCAGCGGTTCGGTGTGTTCGATCCGGCACGAAGATGGGGGCCGCACACAACAAATCGCGCCGTGGGTGAGCATGAATACCTATTCTCAGCAGCCTTACGGCGGCGCTAAGGACCATCAACGGCTGAAGTGGGCCTTGGCCTCGTAGAGGGCCTCGGCATCGATCACCGCAAGGCCGCGCTCGCGGGCAAAGGTTTCGGTGTTGCGGCGCACCTTGCC
>VFQS010004396.1_pt1 | contig 10232 bp, 8 predicted proteins | sample 3512361 | NCBI WGS metagenome assembly VFQS01 (sample SAMN10412375, study PRJNA504923) | tailings metagenome | isolation source: Relicate 1 Philex TSF3 active mining | place: Philippines | reverse complement strand
ACCAAAGGGGACTTTTCCCAGATACCCGGCAAAAGGAGCGATCATACCCGGTTCAGCACCTCCGCCGCCTCGGCTGGCGAAAAGTGCAGCGGGCGCCGCCGTTAGTTCCGAGCGCGGGATGAATTCCTGTCCATCACCTAGGGAAACCCCCAGGAAGTAGGGACGATCGAAGGCCAGGCGAAGCGGGTTTACGCTGCCAAGTGCCACGCTGTACACCCCATCCTTTAACGATACACCGGACTGGATCTCCGACCAGATTGCCTGGGCATCGCCTTCGTTCGACAGATAAAGCCGGAAAGTGAGGGAATAGGTCCCTTCCGGAAGCGCTGTGCCCTCGCTGCTCTTGAGTACCCCCTGGATGACGAGCGGGAGTTCCTGGGCGACCAGTGGAAGATTGGCCAGAAATAGAATATATAGGATTGCTTTTTTCATAGTCGCAAGGTTTTATTCGTACTAATTTCGGGATTTGATATAATAGGGCATCGCTACATTTCTTGGCCGGGTTTCCGCATCCCCTCCCGCAAGAGGCGGCACCGTATGGGTGTGCTGACCCGTTGTAGAAGACGTATATGTGTATCTCCATGTATTGACACCAGGGCAACAATAGTATCCGTTTGCAACCCATGGGAACCTTCCATCATTTCCTGACGTAGCGTACAATACATTTGAGCCAATAGTGTGGGAGTGGTCACCATTCGTACTGGAAGACACCGTAAACGGCACAATAGGCAGCGCGGTATTAGCTACCTGCGCCGCCCCTGCATTTGCCCCGGCTGCTGCCCCGCGGATGAACTCCCCGCGCAGGTCGGGCAGGTTAAAGTCGGTACCGCTGCCTGCCCCGATGCCGCTGCTGCCGTTGCCCCACAGGGTGCCGATGGCAGTGAACAAGTCCGGGTATTCGATACTTTTCAAAGCCCGCCCGTCGCAGAGCAGCCACCCATCCGGTACGGTGCTGCTGCCGGAAGCCCAGGGCATGACGAAGCCTACCGGCATATCGTTGCCCAGCTTGAATGCGTACAGTGCGTATGGGGAGGAGGTCAGCCGGGTGCGGGGCACCAGCTCGGCCCCTGTGCCCACCGTGGTGCCCAGGAAGAGGTTTTCGGTAAACGTGATGTTGATGGGCGTCACGGTGCCGAGCTGGGCGCTATAGACGCCCGCCCGCACCGGCACGTTGGCCTGGGTTTCGGTCCACACCGCAGTACCGCCACTGGAGGCGGTGTACAGACGGAAGGTCATGTTATACCTCCCGTCGGCGACAGCGGTGCCGTCGCCGTTTTTAAGAGTCCCCTGGATACTGAGGGGTGGCTTCGTCTGTGCCTGCAGCGTGGTCGCCGCAGTCCCGAAGAGCAGGAGAAGGAGTAAAATGTTTAGACGCATAGCTTGCAGGTTTAATGGAACGGAAATGAGGATTTCCCTCCAGGATGACCCTGCAAAGGTCTGACACCTGAACTGAAGAATACTGCAAAAATTGCCAAGAAAACTGCAAAATGAGGGGTTGGGAGAGGTTGTACAGGGAAAGGACGCGGTTTTGAACTTTTTTTTGAACGGTCAGGTGGGGGGTATGACGCTCGTCATCCCGGTCGTGCCAACTTCTTTCTGATGCGGGTCAGGGACTGGCGCTCGATGCCCAGATAAGAGGACAAATGGGACAGGGAAACGCGATTGAACAGGTCGGAATTGTCTTTTATGAAATCGAGGTACCTCGATTCGGCGGTATCGAAGAGGAAGCTCTCGATCCGTCCCTGCTGAAATTTCAATACTTCTTCGGCTACCAGGCGGCCGTACCGCTCTAAACTGGGGTACCTATCGTATCCTTCCTGGATATGGGTATAGGTCAGGTTGACGATTAGCGATGGTTCAATGCACTGGAAGTAGTACTTACCGGGCGTTTGTGTGATGAAGGCTGCGTAGTGGGTCGCATATCTGTTTTCGCGGATAAAATTCACGGTGATTTCATTGCCATTTTCGTCCACATAAAAAGCCCGGAGTAAGCCCTCTGCGACGAAGCCAATCTCTTTTTGGACCACATTAGCGTGGATATAAAAGTGCTTTGGCCCGAGTTGCGAAACGCTAAGGCCACTTTTGAGGAATGACAGTTCCTCCTCTGTCACCTTGGGACAAAGCTTCCTGACGGAACCCAGAAAGAGGTCGGTTGCTGTGCTCAAAGGGCGTCTTGTTTTCTTAGACTTGTTACAGCGTTAGTTTCATCATGATGTCGGTCTGCTCCTCATCCCCCAGTTTAAAGATATGCTTATCGAATGCGACAAAGCCATTTTTTTGGTAAAATCGGATTGCCCTGGGGTTTTCTTCCCAAACGCCCAGCCACAGGTATGCGGCACGGGACTGGCGAGCTACTTCCAGGGCTTTTTCGAAGAGCAGATCTCCCACTTTTTTTCCGTGCCAGTCCCTCAGTACATAAATCCGTTCAATCTCGACTGCGCTTCGGTCCTGCAGCTCGGTCTGGGATGCGCCGGAGTTCAGCTTCAAGTACCCAATCACTTTCTGGCCGGACCAGGCGAAGTAAAACGCGGAGCTCTCCTCGGCTAACTCAGCGCCCAGTTTTTCGGTAGAGAAGCCTTCTTGCAGATACTTCTGCATGTTTTCCTCGCTGTTCCCGGCAGCGAAGGTTTCCAAAAACGTCTGCCGGCCAATCTCCTGCAGCAGGGCCACATCGCTGGGGGCCGCTCTTTTTATCTCTATGGTTTCCATGATAGACTCATAGCCCGCCGTAGGCGGGTAGTAAATTTTAACGAAATACAGATATAAAACTGCAAGCCGGGTAAAAAAGATTGGCAGAAACCATTTTTTTCCCGACTTTTCGACTGTCGTTTCCGGAGTGGTTTCCGGAAGGTTCTGAATGGCTGGAGAAAGGGGTTGTTCCCGGCCTTTTTTGGTAAAAAAAATGTAAAAGGTGTTCCTACGGTCAAATCCTTTACTCCTTGCCCTGCTGCTGCCACTGGGCCTGTTTGCACAGATCAAACCCGTGGTAAAATCAGAAACGATACCTGGCTCCTCGGTCGGATACAAAATGGCGCTGATTCCCGGAGGTACCTTCACCATGGGATCGCCCGAAACCGAAAAAGGCAGGGGTTCTGACGAAGGGTTGCACGAAGTTACGCTCGACAGCTTCTGGATTGGGGTCTGTGAGGTGACCTTCGATGAGTTCTTCCTCTTTCAGTTCAGGAGTTCCGACACCGACACCTCGGCTACCGAGGGTTTTAGCGCCGATGCGGTGGCGCGTCCTTCCCCTCCCTACTACGATTTCACGTATGGCCGAGGTAAGGCGGGCGGCTATCCGGCCACCACCATGACCCAGCAGGCTGCTCTGCGCTACTGCCAGTGGCTGTCCGATAAAACCGGCGATTTCTACCGCTTGCCAACGGAAGCAGAATGGGAGTACGCCTGCCGGGCAGGGACCACTACCGCATGGCACTGGGGCAACGACCCGGCAAAGGCCGGCGAATACGCCTGGTACTACGACAACAGCTCGGGATCCTACCAAAAGACGGGCTCGAAAAAACCCAACCCCTGGGGACTGTACGACATGCACGGAAACGCCATGGAATACTGCCTCGACTTCTATACCACCGACTATTTCCCCCGGCTCGATTCCGCCTCGGTGAATCCGATGGTGGTACCGGTGAAAAAATATTCGCGCACGCTCAAGGGCGGTTGCTTCGAGGATTACCCGGAGGCTTTGCGCAGCGCAGCACGTCGCAAAAGCGATCCCAAATGGCAGGCGCGCGATCCGCAAATCCCCAAAAGCAAGTGGTGGAACCCCGAATCTCCCTTCGCAGGGTTCAGGATAGTAAAGGAAATCCACCGGAAGAGCAAGTCAGAGCGCGATGCGTTCTTTGAAAAATGGATCAAGGATTGATCATCATATCATACTATACACCTAAAATAATTGTACAACCATGAGTCAAACTTCCAGACGCGATTTCCTCAAGACATCAACGGTGCTGACAGGCGGCGCCATGCTCGGTTCTTTACCGCTATCTCATGCAGCCAACAGCCTGGTGGACGACACGATTAAAGTGGCCCTCATAGGATGTGGCGGTCGCGGTACCGGTGCCGCATTGCAAGCGCTCATGGCCCGGCAGAACGTCCGGCTGGTGGCTATGGCCGATGCGTTCAAGCACCGCCTGGATGACGCCTACAAAAGCCTGACCGCCGATGATCTGAGCGATTCTCTCGGGGTGGAGGGCAGTGTAAAAAACCGCGTGGACGTGCCCGAAGAGCGCCGATATGTTGGATTTGACGCCTACCAAAAAGCGATGAAGCACGCCGATGTGGTCATTTTAGCCACCCCTCCCGGGTTCAGGCCGGCACATTTCAGTGAAGCGGTTGCCCAGGGAAAACAAATCTTCATGGAAAAACCAGTAGCCGTTGACCCCGCAGGTATCCGACAGGTGCTGGCGGCTGCAGAGGAGGCCAAGAAGAAGAAACTCAACGTGGTGGTGGGGTTGCAGCGCCATTATCAGACCGTTTACCGCCGCTGGGTCGAAAAACTGCAGGAGGGGGCAATCGGCGATATCGTAGCCTCCCGCGTGTACTGGAATATGGGCGCCCTGTGGGTACACCCGCGCAAAAAGGGCCAGACCGAAATGGAATACCAGATGGACAACTGGTATTATTTCAACTGGCTGTGCGGCGATCATATCGTCGAGCAACATGTACACAACCTGGATGTTTCCAACTGGGTCAAGCAGGCATATCCCGTCAAGGCGTACGGAAGTGGTGGCCGTCAGGTGCGCGTCGGCAAAGAGTACGGCGAAATTTACGACCACCACGTAGTGGAGTTTGAGTACGCCGATGGCTCAAGGATGTTCAGCCAGTGCCGGCAGATCCCCGGAACCAGGGATTCTGTGACCGAAGGGTTCCACGGCACCAGTGGCAGCGCACCCTGGCCCGGAAAAATACTGACCCACAGCGGGCATACCCTCTGGGAGCACGACAGCAAAGAGGACGCTAACCCCTACCAGGTCGAACACGACGAACTCTTCGAGGCCGTCGCAAAAGGGGAATTCAAATTCGCCGATGCAGAAAACGCAGCTAAAAGCACGATGACCGCCATCATGGGCCGTCTCGCTACGTATTCCGGACAGGTAATCGAATGGGACGCTGCCATGAAATCGGAAATCAGCCTGGCTCCCGAAAGGCTCGCCTGGGACGCCCTGCCAAAAGTGCTGCCCGGCCCTGACGGACTCTACCCCTGTTCCGTGCCAGGGGTTACAAAGGTTATATGAAACAAATGATGCTCATGCTGCTATGCCTTCAAACGGGCATAGCAGCATGGGCTCAGCACCGCTTTGAATTCCACCATCCCCAAATGGGAACGGTGTTCCGCCTGGTGTTTTACGCAAACCGGGATTCCGCCGAAGCCAGTGAGCTGGCCAAGACCGTCTTTGGCAGGATCGACACCCTGAACATGCGCTTCTCCGACTGGTTGCCGGAGAGTGAGCTGAGTCTGCTTTGTCGGCAGGCGGGAGGGAAAGGGTGTCAAAAGGTATCTGCCGAACTCGCGGATATTCTCCAACGGTCAAGCATCTATGCCCGGCAGAGCCAGGGCGCTTTTGATATTACCGTGGCGGCGCTCACCCGGCTGTGGCGCCGTTCCCGAAGTCTGAAGGAACTCCCCGAGCCGGAGCGGATTGCCTTGGCACTGAAAACAGTAGGCTGGAAAAATATCCGCGTGTGCCCGCGTGCTTCCTGTGTGCGCCTGCGCAAAAAAGGGATGCTGCTCGACCTGGGGGGGATAGCCCAGGGCTGGACCGCGGATGATTGCCTCGGTATGCTCCGGAGCAATGGTGTCCCCATAGCCCTGGTAGATGCCGGCGGAGATATCGCCCTGGGGGACGCTCCTCCGGGCAGGGAGGGCTGGCAAATTGAAATACCCTCTGCCGAGGGGAATAAACAGATGATACTGAAAAATTGCGGAATCACTACTTCCGGCGCTACCTACCGATACCTCGAACTGGACGGGAAACGGTATTCGCATATTGTGGACCCCCGAACCGGGCAGCCGCTTACGCAGCGCATACAGGTGACCGTACTCGCAAAAAATGCCACCGCCGCCGACGCCTGGGCCACCGCCCTATCCGTGTTGGGAGAAAATGGATGGAACCAGTTGAAAAAAAAGCCTGAAATCAAAGTCTGGATATCTGAATCGCCACTTTAAACGATTGCTCTATGAAAAGAAGAAATTTCCTTCGCAACAGCCTGCTCGGGGCCGCCGCCCTGGCCTCCAACCCTGCCCATATCGCCGCAGGAGAACCCATGTCTGAAGCCTCCACTAAAACCCCGTTCAAACTCAAATACGCTCCTCACGAAGGGATGTTCAGGCACTCTGCCGGTGAGGATATCCTCGACCAACTGCGGTTTATGGCAGATCAGGGCTTCGAAGCCTTTGAAGACAATGGCATGTCGGGCCGCGATACCGCTACTCAGGAAAAAATGGCATCGCTTATGACCCGCCTGAATATTCAGATGGGCGTTTTCGTAGCACACAAAATTTACTGGTCGGAGCCCAACCTGGCAAGCGGTAATGCGGATAAAAGGAAGGAATTTCTCGAAGACATCCGAAAATCCGTCGAAATTGCCAAAAGAGTGCATGCAAAGTGGGTGACGGTCGTACCGGGCTTCAAGGACCTCCGGCAGGATATGGGTTTCCAGACCGCGCACGTGGTCGAGTCTTTGAAGCAGGCCTGTGACATACTGGAGCCCCACGGACTCGTCATGGTCCTGGAACCCCTGAATTTCAGGGATCACCCCGGACTCTTCCTCAGCGATGTGCCACAGGCACATGCGATATGTAAAGCGGTGGACAGCCCCTCCTGCAAAATTCTGTACGATATTTATCACGCACAAATCCAGATTGGAAATATTATTCCGAACATCGACGCAGCATGGGATGAAACCGCCTACTTCCAAATCGGGGACAACCCGGGAAGAAAAGAACCGACAAGCGGAGAAATCAACTACAAAAATGTGTTCAAACACATTCATTCCAAAGGCTTCACCGGCATTCTGGGGATGGAACACGGCAACTTTTTCCCGGGTAAAGAGGGCGAAAGGTCTCTCATAAAAGCGTATCGGGAAGTGGATGCGTTTTGAAAACAACAAACTTGCTGCAAGGGGCGCAGCGGGCAGCGAAGAGGCTTTTACATTAGACTTGTTGCGAGGGGTCAGCGAGGTGGGAAAAAAGAGTCATTTTCTTTCCACGCGAAGGCTTTTTGTGGGAGTCTAAGCCAGCTATATGACCACAAAAAGGCGCAGTGTGGGAAGAAAAGGGCCTTTTTGACCCCTCGATGATCCCCCTCGCAACAAGTCTATTATCCCCAGAATAGGCATAACTTTTAAATGCGACCCCTCCTTTTTGAACCCTCAATGATTCCCTGCAACAAATCTATTATCTTTGGCGCTCAAAAACCTTGGCTTTGGTGCGCTTTCCGATTTATATATCCCTGCTGGTGTTCCTGTCTTGTACGCGGCTACATGAAGTCCGGACAGACGATATGGGGCCCGAGGCGGGGCAATTTTTCAAAGGATGGTTCCATCGCGAAGTAGCGGAGGGCCTCCACTACCGGAGGCCCGGATACTGTTTCCGCCAGATCCGGAAGACGGTGCCCCGGGAGTGGTGGCGCTACGCGGTAGAGGGCCTTTACTACCAGCTTCCCGAGATCAAAGATGCGGGCCAGACTGAAAAATGGCTGGATACGGCACAGGTCATCCTGCCCGATCCGAACGTTCTCTCCTTCCTGCAGATGATCCGGGGTACCCGGTCCACCGCCGAAGGGGACTATACGGCCGCCCTGCGCTATCTCCAGGACAGCTACGCGCTGGCCCTGCGCTGCGGGCAGAGGTTCCGGGCAAATGACGCCAAGCGCTACTTAGCGCGTTGCCTGAAACTCCGGGGGGAATACCCCGAGGCCATATCGCTTCTGATGGAGGTCAACTACTTTTTTCTGGACAAACCTGACTTTCCACATGAAGTGCGCAAGTACGAGACTAAGCTGGAACTGGCCCGCGTATATCAAGTCAGCGGTGACTACCCGCAGGCCTTACACTGGAGCAGACAAGCCGTCGAATACGCCCGTCGGAACAAGGCCGTTGGCCAGGAGGTCGAAGCGACCGAATACCTGGCCCTGGTATTCCTGAATGTGGGCCGGGCAGAGGAAGCTTGGAAAGTACTGCGCGAAGCCCACGCGAAACGCCGCACATTCGCCATCTATGCTGATTCCTCCAACGGCTTTTTCCTCAGGGGCAAGGCCCTCACCGAACTGAAAAGGTACCCGGAAGCACTACCGCTCCTCAGGATAGCCGAATCTACCAACCTGGAAACAAAAAACCGACAGAAAATCGCAGAGACGGATGCCGCCATAGCCGATTGCTTCTTGGGAATGCGCCAGCCCGACACCGCCCTGGCCTACTACCGAAAATCCCTCGCCCTCATGCCGGATATCTCCCGCAAATCCTACCTGCACTACAAAATAGCCGATATTTTTGAACGCAAGGGGCTCGCCGACAGCGCCCTGTACCATATCCAGCTGGGGACACAGATGTTCCGCCTTTTCTTCAGCGCCGATAAAGACCGCACCATCGGCAGGATCGAAGCAAAGGCAGAACTCGAGCGCAAGGCTACCCAGGTCAGAATCCTGACCGAGCAGCAGAAAAGCCAAAAAATAAAAAATGCACTGCTCTTCCTGGTCTTTCTATCCGGCATCGCAACCCTATCCCTCCTACTCGACCGACAGCGCCGAAAAAGGGCTATCCTCGAAAAAGAAAAAGAGCTGCTCCAGGCCTATCAGACCATACAGCAACAGGAACTGCAAATCGCCAATACGGCACTGACGGAAAAAACAGCCGAAGTAGCTACCCTACAGAACCTGCTCGACCTGAAAAACCAACTTATCTCAAGCCTCGAACAACGAATAAGCACCCCGAACCAGGTCAGCGACAACAACATGACGCAGCCTCTGCGCATGCTCACCGAACTGGACTGGCAGGAGTTCCGCGAGGCTTTTGAGCAGGAATTCCCCCACTTCATCCTCCGGCTGAAGCAGACTTTTGAACGCCTCACGAACAGCGATATCCGCTTGTTCATCTTCATAAAAATAGGCCTCGAAAGTCCGCAAATCGCCAATATCTCCGGCATTTCCATCGAAAGCGTCTATCGGAACCGCTCCCGGCTGCGCCAGCGGCTGGGCCTGGACAACAACGTGAGCTTGGATGGCTTTATCCGGGACTTCTAGTGCGGTGCGAAATAGAAAAGTCCTCCTTAAGCACATCAGGGGCCAATTTTCGCTTAGCGAAAATTGGCCCCTGATGTGCTTAAGGAGGAATCCGTCTTAGAAGCGCAGCATCTGCCGCGTCTCTACCCAGTTGCGGCCTCCAATCTGGTAGTACCAGGTATTCCCGCCGGGCAGCATATCTGCTTTGACCTCAAACGCGTGGTGCCCGCGGCCGAAGGCCCCTTCCTGTTCCAGCACCAGCCTGCCGCCCAGATCGTACACCCGAAGCCATACCTTATCTGCCTCCGGCAACCAGAACGGGAGCTCGGTCTGCCCCAGGAACGGGTTCGGGTAGTTCTGCATCGCCCGCGCCCGCCCGCCTGCAGGCTGGCTGCCATCGGTGAACCGCAGCTCCAACGGACGGGTCTCTTCTGCGATGTAAGCTTCCGGAGTGGCGATGCGGTCGCTGAGCGACACCCACTCGTTGAGACGCCCCTCGCGCAGCACGTCGAACGCAATCCACAGCAGGGTATCCCCAGCGGCAAGGGCGCGGTCCCAGGAAGCCGTCAGCATCCCCGATTCCGGGAAAAGGCCGATGAGTTCGGGGCGCGGCAACACACATTCGTCGGGTGCGAGCCGCAGCGCGCGCTGGTCGTAGAGGAAGGTGAACTGCAGACCGTCGGCGCTTTCCCTACCACCGATGCGCAGCGGCAGCAGGAGGCGATCCCCTACCTGTACGGCTGCGTTCTCCAGTTCCATGGAAAGCACCTGCCCCGAGCGCGGAGCCAGCCCGCCGGAGCGGTTAGCCACTACGTCCGCATTCAAGTCGCCTATTTTTATTCCCGTGAAATCCGCCGTCCACTTCCCGGCCATATCATTGAAGTTTCTCAGTTCCGGGAAGGGCGCTGTCCAGGGGTTCTGTGAGTTGGCGAAGCGGTAGTCAGAGGCCACGAAGCGCCAGCTCGTATTGTTGGGGAAGCGGGTCTCGTAGCCCAGGAT
>VFQS010004394.1_pt1 | contig 10233 bp, 5 predicted proteins | sample 3512361 | NCBI WGS metagenome assembly VFQS01 (sample SAMN10412375, study PRJNA504923) | tailings metagenome | isolation source: Relicate 1 Philex TSF3 active mining | place: Philippines | reverse complement strand
GCCAAGGGCTTTCCAGGGCAGCTCCGCAATCTGGTAGGAATAGTGGTGCAGCAATAGGCCAAGCAAGAATATCGGTATTCCCGACCAGGCCGTCCGGTACCAGGCAGTGTATCGGTGTATGTGCCAGCCTATACTGCCCCCTAACAGGGTAAACCCTATCCAGGGGATGGGCGTGAATACGGAGCCGTTGTCGCGCGTCAGGTAGTTTTGGAAAAAAAGCGGCACCCCCGACCAGTCGCCTTGCTTCATGTAGGGGTACAGCGTGAATATACCCAATGCGGAAACGAGCAAAAGCAGAGGGTAGGGCAGGCGCGCAGTGCGGGCCAGCATGTACAGGCAAACCAGTGCCAGGATGGCCAGGCCTATGCAATGCAGCACGTCAATCGTGATGAAAGATTGATACACCTTGAACCAAATCAGGGCCGAAATATTCCATTTGAGCAAATACCCCAGGAACAGAAGGAAAAAGCCCCTGCGCAAACCCTTTTTTACCCGGGTGTTCTCTCGGAGGGGCCTCCCGTCGCGCAGCAGTAAAAAAACGAAAATGATGCCGCTGGCGGTAAAGAAGATAGGCGCCGTCAGCCCCCGCATAAACTCCCAGGTGGAAAAAACAGGCGAAGCGGAGTTGCGATAGGCGTCGGCAAGCAGGGTGTCTATGAAGTGGCCCTGCAACATCATGAGTATCGCAAATGCCCGTACGGCATCAATAAAGATAAGGCGTTTTTGCGCAGGTGCTGCTGCGGATTGGGATGGCTCCAATGTGCGTTGTCTTTGAATTCAAAAGTAGTAGACTTATGGCGAGGGAATCATCGAGGGGGCAAAAGGACTCTTTTTTCCCTCCTCACTGACCCCTCGCAACAAGTCTGTTGAAACATACGGAAATAAAATACATTTGCACATAAAGTTTTTTGTAAAAATGAAAGGTATGAAACAGTTTTTTCAAAAAAAGGCCCGAAGCCCTTCGCAGGGAAATCATCCAGGAGCTACTAGTCTGATTTTTCTCATAGTACTGGCGATCTTGTGGGGAATGCCCGTGCGCATTCTTGCACAATATAAAAAAGCAGAAGAGGCCAAGGGCATCCCCGTCGGGACAGTCGTCAAGCCTTTTGTGGCAAAAACAGCAGAAGGCAAGCGCTTTTCGTTGAAGCAGGCACTGGACAAAGGGCCTGTAGTCCTCGTTTTTTACCGGGGCCAATGGTGCCCGGTCTGCAACAAACACCTGCGCAAACTACAGGACAGCCTCAGCCTCATCACCAACAAAGGAGCCCAACTAATCGCTGTATCCCCGGAAAAGCCGGAACTGCTCTCTAAAACCCGCGAAAAAACAGGTGCTGCTTTTCCGCTGCTCTATGACGAAGGCTACGCAATAGCCAACCTCTTTGACGTGACCTTCCTGCCGGCTAAGGCTACGCGCGTATTGTACAACACGGCGATAAACGCCAACCTGAAAGAAGCGCATTCCGACGATTCCGAGCGCCTGCCTATCCCCGCCACATTTGTGCTGGATCAGAAAGGCAAAGTGCTTTGGCGACAAGTGGACCCAGACTATAAGGTGAGGGCAAGTGTTCAGGATATCCTGCGCAACTTGCCGGAATAGCCTGGAGCATGAAGCTTTCTTTAGGGATTTTTACACCCTTTTGGAGTTGAATAAAGGACTTTTTGCACCACTCCGCGCACTATTATTCTGAAGTTTTTCTATCTTCCCAGCCTGATTACTAACCAGAACGCACGCATAGCATGAAAAAGAAAACATCTACTGCTCAAGAGTCCCGCAGGCAGTTCATCCGCAAGGGGGTGACTGCGCTCGCAGGATTCTACATCGTGCCCCGCAGTGTGCTGGGCCGGGGTTTTATAGCTCCCAGCGACAAGCTGCAAGTGGCCGGCATCGGCGTAGGCGGTAAAGGGGAAAGCGATATTTGGAGTTTCCACCAAAGCGGGAAAGCGGATATCGCCTTCCTCTGCGACGTGGATGCCCGCCAGACCGCCAAGAGCCGCTCGCGTTTCCCTAAAGCCAAAGTGTATGCAGACTACCGGGAAATGCTGGATAAGGAACACAAGTACATGGATGCCGTGTCCGTCTCTACGCCCGACCACATGCACGCCGTGCAGGCTATGGCGGCCATGCAGCTCAACAAGCACGTCTATGTGCAAAAACCACTGACCCACGATATCTACGAAGCGCGTATGCTCACCGAGGCAGCCCACCGCTATAAGGTCGTTACCCAGATGGGCAACCAGGGTGCTTCGGGCGACGGAGTGCGGCAACTCATTGACTGGTACAACGCGGGCATCATCGGCGACGTACATACCGTATATTGCTATACCGACCGCCCCGTATGGCCACAAGGCATAGCGTGGCCTTCACAAAAGGCCAGCGTCCCCGCAGAGCTCAACTGGGATCTCTGGCTTGGCACAGCACCCTTCAAAGACTATGTGGACAACGTCGTGCCCTTCAACTGGCGCGGCTGGTGGGACTACGGCACCGGAGCCCTGGGCGATATGGCCTGCCATAATATTGCTCCGGTATTTCAGGTGCTCGGCCTCGGCTATCCGACCTCTGCAGAGTGTAGCGTGGCCACGCCGTATATCCAGAACTGGACGCGGGCGTACAACCCCGATTGCGCCCCGGTATCCTCCCATATTATCCTGCGTTTCAAAGGCCAGAATGGCAAACCGGATGTGAAGCTGCACTGGATGGACGGCGGTATACAACCCGAGCGCCCCGAAGAACTAGGCCCGAACGAAACGATGGGCGACGGCGGTAACGGCGCTATTTTCATAGGCACGAAAGGGAAGATGATGTGCGGTACCTACGGATTGGTCCCCTCTCTACTTCCCACCAGCAAAAATAAAGAAGTCACAGTACCTCAGACTATTGCCCGCGTTCCCAAGGGTGAAGGTGGCCACTACGCCGCCTGGGTGGAAGCCGCTATTGCCGGATACGGCAGCGAACTGGCAAAAAACCTGAGCTCCAACTTCGACCAGGCCGGACCCTTGACGGAGAGTATCCTCATGGGCAACCTGGCTATCCGCAGCTACGATATCCAGAAAAAGTCGGCGAACGGCCGCGTCGAGTACCCGGGCCGCAACCTTCGCCTGGACTGGGATGGTGCCAACATGAAAGTGACCAACTTCGATGAGGCTAACCAGTTCGTGAAGCGGAAGTATCGCGACGGGTATTCGCTGTAGTATTCTATAAAATATACAACTGCGCCCATTTTCGCAAAGCGAAAATGGGCGCAGTTGTATATTTTATAGAATACTGTCTGTCTCTCTCTCAAGAAAAGTTCCTTACTTCCCGCTGTGCTGCACGACAAAGGGCCGCACGGCGTGGTATCTCCCGTTGCGCACCTGCAACAGGTAGCTGCCGCTCGCCAGTTGTCGGGTCGGGATTTCAAAAACGGATTCGAAGGTACCCGGGTTGGTCACACTGCTTCGGGCACAGAGCCGTCCGTCGCTGCTAAATACGCTGAATTGCAGGTCGCCGGACTGTACCGAGAGCCGGAAGCGCAGTGCCTCCGAAACGGGGTTGCCGAGCAGTACGAGCGCGCGCTCATCCAGGGGAATGCTCCGTTCGGAGGTCAGCAAGCTGGAAAAGCGGAGGCGTGCCATCAAGGGGAAGTGATCGGATGTGGTGTTGTGGTAGTCGGCAATCCAGTCTTTCACTTCTGTGACCAGGCGGACTCCCCCAGGCCACAGGGCTTTCTCGAGTTCGTCGGAAACGACAATGTGCTCGACGACGTCGGCATATCCGGCAATCGAGTTGTATCCGGTATTGCTGAGAGCCAGGCTCGGACTGCGGTAGCGGTCGGCATCGAGTGTGTCGGCCACGAAGGCAGCGTACGGACTTAGGGCAGGTTGTACCTCGGTGGCAGAAATCGTAGAGTCGAGGTCGTCGTTGAAGTCGCCCAGTACAATCACCGGTACTTTGCTGAAAGCGGCATCCAGGGTATCTTTTAACTCCCTGGCAGCATCCCTGCGGCGCGTGAAGTCGGACAGCGTGCTCCCCGATTTGCCGTGGACGGCTATAAAATGAAGGGTTTGTTCACCGCTGCCGGTATTGACCCGGGCTTCCATGAGGTAGGGGAAACGCCCGGAAGCCCAGTTGGTGTAGGCGGAAGTGCTGTTGCGTTTCATGCCGCGGGCACTGGCTCTGCTCACCGTCGATTTTCGATAGGCGAAAGCGATTTTCTGGCCATTGGCGTAGTTGGCGCTGAGGGTGTCGCTGGCGTTGGAGCAGTAATCGGCCACGAATACGCCATAGTCTTTCAAGCCTCCAATCATGCGGCGGAAGCGGGTTACGTCCACGACTTCCTGGAAGGCATATACGTCGGCGTTGAGGCGCTCCAGCACGGTGCGCACATTGCGCTCGGCCAGATCGTCGTCGGCAGGGCCGTATCCACTGGCGGGGTTTCCAAACCACTCGATATTCCAGTTGACGACGTCCAGGGTGGTGCCGGGATCCACGGTGTTGCCGAGGACTTGCAGGGTCGCTATCTCGCTACCTCCTGCCAGAAGGCTGATTTTTCCACCGTCCTGCGCAGCACTGAGGGTGGGCTTGTAGCGCACGAAGATTTTGATGGCCCCTGTCTTTGCCTGTGCCGCACTCAGGGATGCTGTAGCAGCGTAGGTGCTGCTGTCCAGCGATAGTTCAAAAAAGGTGGGTGCCCGCAAGCTGAGCTCCCCGGACAGGTTGAGTACCTGGAACAGGAAGGATTGGGGAGCGCTCGCCTGCCCGGGCGTGCCCTGGTCGAAGATCAGCAGGGTGGGCGACAAGGGGTTGTAGTATGCTGCGGGTGCTTTTTGTGCGTTGCCCACCTGGATATCGTCGAGCGTCACCTGGCTCGAGCCTTCTTCCGGAGAGGAGGTATAGCGGAAGGCGATATAGGTTTTGGCCGATTTGGCTGCCCCGAGGTCGAGATTCTGGATGAGCTGCCAGCGGTCGTTGTGTTCTACGGTATATAGGGTTTCCAGCAGCTTCCAGGGGCTGGTGCCGGCTGCCGGTGCGGTGCTGTCGGTACTCACGGCGTAATATACGCGCAAGGGGGCACCCTTGAAGCGGGAGCGCAGCCGGAAGCTCAGGGTAGGGATGTTGTAGAGCGATAGGTCTATGGGGGGCGAGATGAGCCAGTCGTCCTGGAGTTGTGCGCCGGTGGACGAGCTGAAACCATTGATCCGGAAGCCGCCAGTGTTGAGCCAGGCATCGGAGGCGCAGCGCCAGGTGCTGTCGCCCTTCACGCTGCTCTGTTTCCAGGAGCCTGGGTTGCCCAGCTCGCAGGCGTTCAGGTCGTAGGTGTAGAGCGGCCAGGCATTGGTGCTGAAACTCCAGGCAGCAGGCCCGCCGGCAGCGGGGAGGGGCCGCCCTCCGGCATCCGTGAAGAGCCCGGCGGGTATCTGGAGATAGTAGCCTGTGGAAACGCTGAGGCCGGACAGCGAGAACTCGGCGCTGGCACCGGAAACCTGGATTTGCCCAGCCGCTATATCCGCCACTTTCGAACTGTCGGAGGCCTTGAAGAGCGATATGCTCCCGCTTCCTTTTAGCACCGATTGCGAGAAGGTGATTTTGCAGCGGGGCTGAAGGCCGACGCCGCTTTGCTGGTGGGCGGGACTGAAAGCAGTAAGGACAGGAAGGGCGCCGCTACCGTCGGCTCTACCCGCTTCGAGGATGAAATCGTCAATGGCCAGGCCATCGTCCGCTCCGCTGGCGTTGAAATCGCGCCAGCGGAGATAAACCGTCTTGCCAGCTTCTATCAGGAGCCCACTGATGGTAAAGCTGATTTTTCTGAAATTGGCTTCGGCATTCCCGTCGAGAGCCCCGACGGTGCCCGTGGTAGTCGGGGAAGAAAAGTCTAGGGAGTCCACGTCTTTCCAGGTACCGGTGGACAAACTCGTCGCATCGGTGCTGTACTGAAAGTCGAGCCGGTCGGCCCGGCCCGAGGTCCCCAGACGCCACTGCTCGCCGGTATAGCTGATCTTCAGACTGGTAATGTTGGAGCCGGTGTTGTTGCTGAAGCCAAAGCCCAAGGCTGGTATGAGCGAGCCCGATTGCAGACAGCCAAGGGCTCGCTCGTCGGAGTCCGTAGCGCCGAAACTGTAGGAATCGCCGGAGTTCCCGGCACCGTTCCCCGCCGTATAGTTCCCGTTGGCGTTGGTTCCCGTCTCGTCAATCCGCCATCCGTCCGGAAGGCTGTTGCCGACACCCGTCTTGAGCAGGGTGTTGAAATTCTCCGAGTACTTCAGGTCACTAAGGGATTTTTGACCAAAATTTTTTATCGAAAAAAATAAAAAAATAAAAATAAAAATTTGTTTGAATGGGTGCATAACGGATGTGTGTTTAAAGCGGAAAATAGAGTTGTAGCGAGGGGTCTGAGAGGGGGTAAATATACGACAAGCTGGCGATAAGCTGCCGTGGGACGGGGGAAAACCAGGGGTATCGCATGTAAAAATTAACCATTAGTTTTGGTCAAAAAGATAAAAGCGCTATCGAATATCCTTGAGGTTTTTGAAGGAATCAATGCCAGTGGGAACTTTCTTCACCCCAGATAGATTGGCTTCGCCAGTACCGACCGTTCCGCCCTGGGATCCCGAGCCATTACACACGTGGGCGGATTTTTGGAAGTCTGGCCCCAAACGAGTTAGAACGTTGTGTCACATATTGGACACAAGACCTGGCCGATCTGCTGCAGGGCAAGGGCGCTTTGAGCGGCTATAGTGCGATGTCATCACTGATCTGCGCTTCGTAGATGAGGCTGCCGATTGGCAGGGGCTGAAAAGCATAATCCGCTTGACCGGTACCCGTACGGACAAGGGCGACGGAACACAGAGTGGCAATTGCGCAAAATCAAGTATTTAGAGGTAACAATCGCACTTTGGATTTGGAGGGATCAAGAGTCAAAATACACCCATACTCCAATTCAGAATGGAATTGGGTGAGGCAATGGAGCATTTGACTGCCAATATTTTCTGGGGTTAAATCCTGAACCCTGACTTGAATAACGCTTGGGCGAGGGGAATTAGTAGCTGCCAAAATGGCACCGAAATCAAGGTCGTTGGTAAAGATAATGTACCCATTATCTCTTGCGAATTGAAATATCTCTCGATCAGGAGCATTTGCAGCTCCTATGTTAACCCAGTGGATAGCCTCCAACCCATTCTGGTGGAAGTACATTTCCCACATCGGCGTAAGGTTCATATCAATAATCAGCTTCATGCGGCTGATGGCTGAACAGGAACCTCAACTTCTTCGGCCCGCCATGCAGCCCAAGATAAGGCTTGAAGGATATCTTCCCGTTCGAGGTAAGGGTATAATACAAGAACCTCTTCCAACGATTTTCCCGAAGCGATTAATCCTACAAGGGTACCTACCGTTACACGCATACCTCGAATACAGGGCTTCCCTCCCATTACTTGCGAATCAAAGGTTATCCGGTCTAACTTTTCCATACACCGATTTTTTATCTCCCTTTGAGTTGGAACGATAAGAAAGAGATAAAGGTTCAAGGTTCAACGTGAAAACTCACCCTTCTGTAACGGTTTAGCCAGAGTCGGTGTAGGCCGGTTCTGCCATGCCCAGCGACATCGCGCATTTTTCCGGGGCATTTCCGTTGAAACTCTATATCCCCCACCGTCGGAGCTTAGCGGGCGAGGTTGCCAAATACAGGGTATCGGTTTGCCTTACAGCCTATAGCCTACCGTGAGGGTAAAGTTCCTGCCCTCTGCCGGGATGATGCCGGGGCCCGGGTAGGCTTCTGCACGGCGGGTAAAGTACGCGCGGTTGAAAAGGTTGTTGCCGTTTGCGGAAAGAGAGAGGTGGCGGAAGGTCCAGTCCACAGAAATATCTGCTACAGTATAGGCCGGGATAAGCCCGTTCACGGCGGAGGCGGTACGGCGGGCATTGGTAGCATCGGTGAAGTGGGCTGCGGTATGCGACGCGATCAGGGAAGCGCGGAGGTTTTTCCATCCGCCGCTGAGTCCGGCGCGGAAGGTAAAGGGTGGGACCAGTTCGACGCGTTTGTTTCGTATCGAAGGGTCTCGGGTGCGCACGTAGCGGGCGTCAATCCAGGAAATATTGACGAAAATGGATAAGCGGGCACTGCTGTCGGCACGCGGGAAAAGCCAGGGGCTGAGGTTGGATTCCACAAAGGCTTCAAGGCCGGCATTTCTGGAATCGGCGATATTGGTGCGTAAGCGGTAATCGTTGTACAGCGGGGGCTGGTCGGTGCGCAGAAGTTGTCCGATGCGGTTTTTGTAGGCAATCCAAAATACGCTGATGTCGAAGTACAGTTGCTTGCTGTCGGCGCTGCGTATTCCGATATCGGCGGTGAAGCCCCTTTCATCGCTTAGGTTGGGGTCCACGCGCCCGTTGGGATTGTCTATGCGGATGTCAGAAAAATTGATGGCCCGGTAGTTTTGGGATAGGTTGGCGTACCCTTCGAAGGGGGCTTTGGGGGTATAGCTGAACCCCAGGCCAGTCAGGACCAAGCTTCGGACCCGGCTGAGTTGTTCCTGGATCCGGTTTTCGACGATTAAATTGCCGGCGGCGTCGAAGACCCTTTGTTTGTAGTACCCCTCGGCAAAGGTGCGGATATGTTCCAGGCGGAGGCCGGGAGTCAGGGTGAAGCGCTCGCCAAGCCGGATGATTTGCTCGGCAAAGGCGGCGTAGTTATAGTTGGGGAAGCGATAATCCGATTTTTCTACATTTTCGGGTTGCAGGAAGGCGAAGTCTGGTCCGTCAGAGGCATTGGCATCGCCCTGTTTCGCCCGGGTGACCCCGCGGTAGAGCCGGATCCCTATCAGAAAAGGGTGTTCCCGCCTGGCGAATGAAAAGCGGTGCAGGAAGCGCGTCTCGCTGCCGACGTTGTCAAAGATGCCCTCGATGAGGTCTCTGGGGCCTCCGAAGTCCAGGGTATTAATAGGGGAGAGGTTGCCCAGTGCCTGCCTGCCGGCTTTCAAGGCAAAGTTGCGCACCTGGAGCCTGCTACGGTCGGACAGTCGCCATTCCCCGGTCAACGAGGCGAGGTCCCAGTTTACCCGGAACCAGTTGCGCGCACGGATAGACTGCCTGGGGTTTTGCTGAAAAAATGCGTCGGTGAGTCCGCCGGGCTGTTGGGCGGTATAACGCATACGGGTATATTCAAACTGGAATGAAAGGCGCTCACTGAGTTGCAGGTGAGTAGCCGCAAAGGCCATGTCGAGCCCGAACCCGGCGTTTTCTCGCCAGCCATCGCCTTGTTTGCGCTGGTAAAAGGCCAGGTAGCGGAAGGCATCACCCCTGCTCGTGCCACTGACCTCGTTGTACGAGTTGAAAAAGCGGAAGGAACCAGCGCTTTGCCGGGAGAGCAGGGAAAACCGCTTGCCCAGGGGCGGTTTTTTGAATGCGAAGTTGAGCATCCCGCCAAACTGGGTCCCGTATTGCAGGGAAGCGGCGCCCCGTACGACTTCAATGCGCTCCAGGGCCTCGGCGGGCGGGGTGTAGTAGCTTTCTGGATACCCCAAGGCGTCGGCGCTGATGTCGTATCCGTTTTGCCTCGTATTGAAATTGCTGCTCCGGTTGGGGCTGAGGCCCCGTCCGCCGACGCCGAGCTGTATCCCGGCACCGTCGCTCTCCCAGATGTTCAGCCCGCTGACGCGGGCGTAGAGTTGCCGGGGGTTGTTGGCCGCCGTATTGGCTTGTATGTCGCCAAGTACGACGACTTCGCTCTTGCGGCCTTCATAGATGGCCATCCCTTCAACCGCCCGCAATCGGGTCAGCCCAAAGGTGCGCTCGCGCGCTGCCTGCACCGTAACGGCGTCCAGGTCTTTGGAGAGCGGCTCCAGGAGTACTTCGAGCAGAATCGGCTCCTGCCCGATGACAATGGATTGCTGCCAGGTTTGCTTTCCAAAGCTGAACACGGTGAGCACCTGTGTGCCGTGCGGGATTTTGCCCAACTCGAAGGTGCCGTCCGCAGTGCTGTAGGCTACTTTGTTGAGTTCCTGTATAGCGATTACGGCTCCTTCTACAGGCAAGCCATCTTCCTGTTGGATCACTCTCCCCCGAAGGATGCCCGTCTGAGCCCTCAGTTCCGGAGCACTGGCGGCGAGTGTCAAAGCCAGCCCCCCCAGGGCGATCAGGGCGTGCATTCTATTAGACTTATTGCGCGGGGTCAGCGAGGAGGAAAAAAGAGTCATTTTTTGTCCACACGAAGGCTTTTTGAGGGAGTATAGCCTCGCTATATGACCGAAAAAAGGCACAGT
>VFQS010004392.1_pt1 | contig 10237 bp, 9 predicted proteins | sample 3512361 | NCBI WGS metagenome assembly VFQS01 (sample SAMN10412375, study PRJNA504923) | tailings metagenome | isolation source: Relicate 1 Philex TSF3 active mining | place: Philippines | reverse complement strand
GCACAAATTTTCTCAATGGCTTCAGGATGAAAAATATCACAACCCAGTCCGTAGATGGTATCAGTGGGATACGCGATAATTCCACCTTTCTCTAAACATGCTTTCACCATAGAAAGCTGTCTGGGCTGTGGATTATCTGGATGAATACGAATGAGCATATATACTTTGGTATAAAAGTACCCCTTTTTATTACAAAGCATTGGTATTAATTTAAAGTAAAAATACCCCCATGTTTAGTATCATTTATATAGAAGAAAAAGTATTAACACGCAATGCGTTTAAGTTAGTCATTGAAAAACAAGAAGACTGCAAAGTCTTATATAGTAGCGGTAGTATTGAAGATTTTTGTAGATACATTCTAGATGAATCAAGGCATCCAGACCTTTGCATTATTTCAGATAGTTATAATTACAAAGAAATTATTAGTGTAATCAAAGCCATTAAATCCAAAACCAATCATACTTATATCTTACTCAAGTCTGATGCAAAGTTTATGAAAGCTATTTGTTATTTAATGCGTAATGGATTAAATGGTATTTTCTTTACGGACGAACCTATGATTGATCTAAAACAAATGGTGCGCACTAAAACCAAGTTTCATCTATCAGCAGATAAAAGCAAACTTATTACCAATAATATCATCAGAGAAATACAAGTAAAAGAGTTACATTATAACAACAAGCCACTCACCCATAATGAAATTCAATTTGTGCAAGAATGCACCAAAGATTTAAGCTATGAAGAAATTGCCGCTAGCTTGCAAAAAAGTGTGAACACCATTTATGGTTACAGAGATAGGGTGTTCAAGAAGTTACAGGTAAAACAAAGGACCGCCATGGTAATGACGGCCCTTAAGCGTAATTATATTGATTTATAAAATACTAATTCTTCCTTGCAATTACTTTCTTTGCAGCTTCAACAATATTCACTGCATCCAAACCATATTTAGTTAATAATTGACTCGGTGTACCACTTTCGCCAAAAGTATCTTTTGTGCCAACAAATTCTTGTGGTACTGGACAATTTTTTGCAGCTACTTGTGCTACCACATCTCCCATTCCGCCAATGATATTATGTTCTTCTGCTGTTACTACGCAACCTGTTTTTTGCAAGCTCTTGATAATGGCTGCTTCGTCTAATGGCTTAATGGTATGTATATTGATCACTTCTACGCTAATACCTTCTGCTTCTAATTGTTTTGCAGCTTCAATGGCTTTCCAAACTAAGTGTCCACAAGCAATGATGCTCACATCTTTTCCTTCTGCTAAGATTTGTGCTTTACCAATTACAAAATCTGATCCATCTTCTTTGGTAAAGTTGGGCCATTTAGGTCTTCCAAATCTTAAGTATACTGGTCCATGATAAGATGCGATTGCTTTTGTTGCGGCTTTGGTTTGATTGTAATCACATGGTACAATCACGGTCATGCCTGGCAACATCTTCATTAAACCTATATCTTCTAATATCTGATGCGTTGCACCATCTTCTCCCAATGTTAATCCTGCATGTGATGCGCAAATTTTTACATTCTTATCTGAGTATGCAACGGATTGTCTAATTTGATCATACACTCTACCTGTACTGAATCCAGCAAATGTAGTGGTGTAAGGAATTTTTCCTCCAATGGTTAAACCTGCAGCAATACCAATCATATTGGCTTCTGCAATACCCACTTCAATGAAACGCTCTGGCATTTCTTTCATGAGTGGACCTAATTTAAAAGAACCAGCTAAGTCTGCAGTTAATACCACTACCTCTTTATTTTCTCTAGCAATTTCTAAGATGCCATCACCAAAGCCTGCTCTGGTTTCTTTTTCATTTTGTGCTACGATATCTTTTGCGTTCATATTTTTAGTTTTCGAATGTGGAGTAGAAATAAGGTGTCTTTGCTTCAAACTCTGCAGCACAAGTATCTACCATTTTGTATACCCTTGTAATACCCAATGCTTTTCTTTTTTCATAGACTGCATCGTCGTTGGTTTTGCCTTGTAATAATTTAGCGATTTGCATATCGCTGAAGCCATGCTTCTTTGCTTCTTTCAGTGTTTCAACTGGTAAGCTTTCTATGGTATGCTTCATTAATTCTTTTTCGATATCACAAATCATTCTGATTTGATATAAGAACCAATTGTCAATACCTGTTGCAGCTGCAATAGATCTTACTGTTGAACCTTGCATCAATGCATCTTTGATTCTGAAAATTCTATCCCATTTTGGCGTCTTGATGTATTCCATTAACTCTTCATTCTTCATCAAGCTCTTTCCATAGTATCCCAATCCAATGGCTTCGTTTTCTAATGATTGACACGCTTTTTGAATGGCTTCTGTAAAGCTTCTTCCAATGGCCATTACTTCACCTACACTCTTCATTTGTAATCCTAAAGTATCGTTCGCGCCTTTAAATTTATCAAAATTCCATCTTGGTACTTTCACAATTACATAATCCAATGCTGGCTCAAAGTAAGCTGAAGTAGTTTGGGTGATTTGATTTTTTAATTCATCCAAATGATATCCAATCGCCAACTTCGCTGCAATCTTCGCAATAGGGTATCCTGTTGCTTTGGATGCCAATGCAGATGAACGAGATACACGTGGGTTAATCTCTACTGCAATTAATTCTTCTGTTGCCGGATTCAATGCAAACTGCACATTACAACCACCAGAGAAATTACCCAAGCTTCTCATCATCAACATGGCTTTGTTGCGCATTTCTTGGAAAGCGGTATCACTCAATGTCATTGCAGGGGCTACAGTAATTGAATCTCCTGTATGCACACCCATTGGATCTAGGTTTTCTACCGTACAAATAATCACTACATTGTCTGCCTGATCTCTTAATAATTCTAATTCATATTCTTTCCATCCCAATACTGCTTTCTCTACCAATACTTCATGCATAGGAGAAGCTTTCAATCCTCTTTCTAAAGCCGCATCTAATTCACTTGCATCATGTACAAATCCTCCACCTGTTCCACCTAAAGTGAATGATGGTCTTATCACTAATGGGAATCCAATTCTTTGTGCAATTTCTTTTCCTTCTAAAAAACTATTGGCTACCTGACTGGGTGCTACTGCCATTCCAATTCTTACCATCAGTTGTCTAAACTTCTCTCTATCTTCCGCTGTATCTATTGCTGCTACATCCACACCAATCATTCTACAGTTATATTGTTTCCATAATCCTATTTCATCTGCTTCTTTACATAAGTTCAATGCTGTTTGTCCACCCATAGTAGGTAGTACTGCATCAATTTGATTTTCTTGTAAGATTTGCTCCAAGCTTTCGATGGTTAATGGTAATAAATACACTTTATCTGCCATCATCGGATCGGTCATAATAGTAGCCGGATTACTATTAATTAAAATCACTTTGATTCCTTCTTCTCTTAATGAACGAGCAGCTTGTGATCCAGAATAATCAAACTCACAGGCTTGTCCAATAATGATGGGTCCAGAACCCACAATTAAGATCGATTTGATGGAGGTGTCTCTAGGCATGGTACAAAAATATAAATTGTGCAAATCTACAAAAAATTGGTTGCATTTTCCCGCTTTTCAAGCCCAAACATTTTTCTGCTTTTAAAATCCTATCTTCACCTCAATTCAAGCATTATGGCAGTTATCAAAGAAGGTTCTAAAGCTCCAGCATTTAAAGGGGTGGACCAAAACGGTAAAAATGTGTCTTTGGCCGATTTTAAGGGTCAAAAACTAGTTCTATATTTCTATCCAAAAGACGATACACCAGGTTGTACAGCGCAGGCTTGCAATTTGAGAGATAACTATAAGAAATTATTGAAAAAAGGCATCGCTATCTTAGGCGTGAGCGTGGATTCAGTGGCTTCTCATGGCAAATTCATTGCTAAATACGAACTACCGTTCTCTTTGATTGCAGACGAAGACAAGAAAATTGTTGACAAATACAATCTTTGGGGTCAGAAAAAATTTATGGGCAAAACCTATATGGGTACTACCAGAACAACTTTTTTGATTGACGAGGCAGGTATGGTGCAACATATTATTGAAAAGCCAGATACCAAAGCACACACGGAAGAAATTTTGGAATTGAGTGGTTGGTAGTTTAAGAGGCGATTGTATAAGTGATCCAACTTAATAGATAAGCCAATCCAGTCATCATAAAAAATTGTACAACCGGCCATTTCCATGTGCCGGTTTCTCTTTTTACAATAGCGAGTGTACTCATACACTGCATGGCCAACACATAAAATATCATTAAAGATAAGGCTGCCGCTAAACTATATACTTTTCTACCATCGGGCCAAACGGCTGCATTTAATTTTTCTCTTAAGCTTGTATTATCATCTTCTTCTACACTATATAATGTTGCCATGGTGCCCACAAATACTTCTCTTGCTGCAAAAGAGGTAATCAATGCGATACCAATTTTCCAATCGTATCCCAAAGGTTTGATCACCGGCTCTATTTGTTTACCTAAAATACCTGCATAAGAATTAGCCAATTTATCTGTATGGTATTGTTTTTCTAAAACAGCGGTATTGCTTGGATTTGCTTGAATGGCAGCTTCATAATTTTGTTGAAGGGTATCCATTTGTTGAGAAGGGCCGTAGCTACTTAAAAACCAAAGTACAATACTAATAATCATAATCACCCTTCCCGCATCGGTTACAAATATTTTTGCTTTTTGTATCATGGTCATTCCAACATTACCCCATCTTGGTGCACGATATACTGGAAGCTCTAATATAAAATAACTCTTCTCTTTGATTTTGATAAATAATTTCAATACAAAACTCGCCAACAAAGCCATCACAATTCCCAATAAGTATAAACCCATCATCACTAGTCCCTGTAAACTTAAAAATCCAAAATACATTTTCTCGTCTATTACCAAAGAGATTAATATGGTGTATACAGGAAGTCTAGCACTACAACTCATAAATGGTGTTACCAAAATAGTTAGTAGTTTTTCTTTTTTATTTTCAATGTTTCTAGCACTCATGATGGCAGGCACTGCACAAGCAAAGCCACTGATCATAGGCATTACACTCTTTCCATTCAATCCAACTTTACGCATTAATTTATCACTTAAAAAACTAATGCGCGCCATGTAGCCGGTATCTTCTAATAAAGTGATGATGCCAAATAAGATCATGATCTGAGGCACAAAAACTACGATACCTCCCATGCCAGCCACAATGCCATTCACTAATAAATCCTGCCACCATGCTGCTGGCAAGATCGCATTTAAATAAGTAGTGATATTGGTAAAAATCCATTCTATGCCATCCATCGGAAATTTTGCCATCCAAAAAACAGACTGAAACATGAAGAACAAAACGGTTAATAAAATTACATAACCACCGACTCTGTGTAAGAAGATATTATCTAATCGATCTGTTCTTTTTTTCTTGGCTGTTGGATCTGGTTCGGTTACACGCTTTTTCATGATTTGTTGAATGCGCGTATATCTTTGTAAAATTTCTTCTGCCTGTGTTTTAGTGTGATTGAATTGATGCTTCATCTCAATCTTTTCAATCGTCTCTTGCATTTCTGTTTCTAGTGGAAATGCTTCATGATGCATCAAATAATGTAGTGCCGCATAATCACTATGTGTTGGATATAATTTTTTAAAATCAGCAATGGCTTCTACTGCTAATTTTTTATTGTCTATAAAACTTTCCTGTGTTCTGGATCTTGGTGTTGCAATGATTTCTTGAATAACTTCTTTTAAAGCGGTTAATCCTTTATTCTTTCTTGCGTCAACAGCCACTACAGGAATACCCAAATCTTCTTGTAATCCTGCTACATCTATTTTAATTCCTTTCTTCGCAGCTAAATCATTCATGGTTAATGCTAACACTACCGGAATTTTCAAATCAATGATCTGACTACAAAAGAGTAAATTTCTTTTTAAGTTACTTGCATCTGCCACCAGCAAGATTACATCTGTTTTTACTTGCTCATCCACGCCCATGAGTACCCTGTAAGCCACCCATTCGTCTTCTCTCTTTGGATAAAAACTATAGGTTCCTGGTAAGTCTATCAAAGTAGTTTCATAAGGCCCCACTGAAAGATCACCTGTCTTTTTATCTACCGTCACCCCAGGGAAATTTCCTACTTTTTGATGCAAGCCGGTTAATGCATTGAATAGCGAGCTTTTTCCGCTATTGGGATTTCCCACAAGTGCTATATGTATGCCGGCTTTCATAAGTGGGCAAAGCTACCTTTTAAGTTTGTGCGTTACTTACGAAATAAGAAATTGAAAAGCTGTAATTTTGTGATATAAATCAGCCTTTATGAGAGTTTCAGTGATTCTGGTCGCCCTATTCATGCCTTTTTTTGTATTTGCTCAAAAAATCAAAAAAGCAGACAAGGTGTTGATCAAAAATTTACAAGAACATATTCAATATTTAGCAAGTGATGCTTTGGAGGGTAGAAGAGCTGGTTCGATAGGGGAGGAATTAGCAGTAGATTATATCGTTAGAGCCTATCAAAAAACAGGATTGAAGCCTGCTGGCGAGAATGGTTTTATTCAATCTTTTCCTATTGATGAAGGTAAAAAATGGGCAAGTAATGCTTTTTTAGAAATCAATAATCAAGTACCTGTCATTAACAAAGATTTTTTCCCATTGTCTAACAGCGGTGTTGGTACGCTTCAATCAGAAGCTGCGATTGTACTCAATGAAGCCAATCAAGTTTGGTTCAAAGATGTAGGAGAAGTATTGGAAGACAATCAATCCAATCCTCATTTTGATTTAACCGATTGGTTGTACAAAACTACTATCGAAGTAAAGGCTAAAGGAGCTACTGCTTTGTTTCTTTATAACAATAGTACTTTAGTAGATAATATTCAATTTAATAAATACGACACTTCTAAAACATTGGATTTGCCAGTGGTGTATTTTACGAAAGAAGGTTTTGCGAATTTCTTTAAAGATGAAACAGGTACTTACGAAGTAGAAGCCAATATTCAATTTGATCATCCAAAAAGAACTGCGCACAATGTAGTTGCATACATTGATAACAATGCAACCAACACGGTAGTTTTGGGTGCGCATTTAGATCACTTAGGATTCAACGAAGACAAACATGGCCTTGATGTAAATAATGAGATTCATAATGGAGCTGATGATAATGCCAGTGGCACTGCAGCTTTGATCGAATTGGCAAAAGGACTTTCTAAAAAATCTCCTAAAAACAATAACTATTTAATTATTCATTTTTCTGGAGAAGAATTAGGTTTGTTGGGAAGTAAATATTGGTTAGATCATCCAACCATGCAAGTTAATTTTAATTACATGATTAATATGGATATGGTGGGTAGATATGATACTGCGCGTAAATTAACGGTAGGTGGTTATGGGACTTCTTCCAATTGGGCTATTATTTTAAAAAATATTTCTACCGACTTAATCACGCATTATGATAGTGCAGGAACTGGTCCAAGTGATCATGCTAGTTTTTACAGAAAAGACATGCCTGTATTATTTATGTTTACTGGTAGTCATAACGATTATCATAAATCTACAGACGATGCAGATAAAATTAATTATGCAGGCGAAGCTGCTATAGTACGTTATGTACAAGACATTGTGCATGCTGCAGATGGCTTAGGCAAATTTGATTTCTTAAAAACCAGAGAACAATCCATGGGCAAAAGCACAAAGTTTTCGGTGAGCTTAGGCGTGATGCCAGACTATGCTTTTACGGGCACTGGTGTTAGAATTGAAGGATCTAGTGCAGGTAAATTAGGAGAGAAGTTAGGTTTACAACAAGGCGATGTTTTATTACAAGTGGGCGACTATAAATTGGTGGATGTGATGAGTTATATGCAAGCTTTGAGTAAATTTAAAAAAGGAGATAAGACTATTTTAGTGATAAAAAGAGGCAAAGAAGAATTAACATTTGATATTCAATTTTAATCTTTCACATTGTTTATTTTTGATAAGGTTCATTTGTAAAAATATTTTTTGATGAGTGCTAAACTAATTTTAGATCAGGATGCCATTAACGAAAGCGACTTTGAAGGTTCGCGAATTTTAGGCATTACTGCACCTATTAAAAATTATCAGTTTTGTATTCTACTCAATCAATACATGGGTTTTGAATTTAGGTTTAATCCCAATCATGAAATTGCTTTAAAGAGAAAAAATAGAACTTACTATTTTTCTATGTATGAAGCTACAGAGCCTTCTACAAGTATTCAGCACTTTGTGTATCACAATCAATTTGATGGTGAATACCTTTTACCCGAATTAAAACACATGGATTTTATATGGTGGATAAGAGGAGAGTGGATTGAAGACGAAAAAGTTAAAGACATCTTACAAACCATTCGGAATATTAAAGGGGTGCAATTGGTTGCCGAACTAACCCCAGAGCAAATTAAAAATAAGGGCCACCTTATTTTTGAATAACAATTCTTTTCCCCTCGAATGCTTCGCAATGTCCAATTGGATCTATATGTTCAATGCCTGCTTCTTTTAATGTATTTTGAACTTCAGTTAACACTTTTGGATCTACTGCAATTAATAATCCTCCATTGGTTTGTGGATCTGGTAATAGCTGAAAAGCTTCCATTACATTGACTCCTGGTTCAAATTTAACTTCTTTGCTATAAGCATTCCAGTTTCTAGAAGTAGCATCTGGTATAGCTTTTTGAGCAATATAATTTCTTGATTCTTCTATAATTGGGATACGTTCGTAACTAATATTGGCTTGAAGATTACTTCCTTCCATCATTTCATGCAAATGTCCAAGTAATCCAAATCCTGTGACATCTGTCATCGCATGTACTCCTTTTATTTTTGCAAGAGATTCACCTGCTTTATTGATGGTAGTTAACTGGTTTAATAATTTGCTTAAATCTCGTTCATTTATCAATTCTTTTTTTTGTGCTGTTGCTAAAATACCCACTCCAATTGGTTTTGTTAGGAGCAATAAATCGCCTTCTTTTGCTGTGTCGTTTCTTTTTAAATGCTCTATCGCCACCATACCGTTCACTACCAATCCAAAAATAGGATCCTGACTATCTATGCTATGTCCGCCCGCTATCACAATACCCGCTTCTGCACAGGTTTTGCGCGCACCTTCCATTACTTGTGCTGCAACACTTGCTGGTAGGGTAGCCAATGGCCAACCTAATACGGCTAATGCAAAAATGGGTTTCCCTCCCATGGCATACACATCGCTGATGGCATTGGCTGCAGCAATTTGTCCAAATGCAAATGCATCATCTACAATGGGCATAAAAAAATCTGTAGTGGAGATGATCGCGTTTTTTTCATCTATCTGATATACTGCTGCATCGTCTCTGCTATCATTGCCCACTAATAATTGTGGGATATCTTTTCCAACTTTATGACTAGCTAATATTTCTGATAAAGCTATTGGAGCTAATTTGCATCCGCATCCACCTCCTTTTTTATACTGTGTTAATTTGATCTCCATAATGGTTTCATTTTTTCTATTGTATGCGCATCACCCCCTTGTATCCAATCTTGTATACTTTTTGTTAATGCCTCACTTAATTCGGTCTGCAATCTAGTAATTTCCCACTGCCTGCCTGTGATTTGTCTTAAAGAAACAGGATTGGGTGCATCTGGACTGAAACTGGTTTGATTGATATTGAACCCAATTCCTATAACGGCCCAGGTCCATTCGGATCCTCTAAGACTGTTTTCAATTAGAATTCCCCCTGCCTTTCTGTCACGCCAGTAAATATCATTAGGCAGTTTTATAAGGGTTTCGTCCCCTGCGTGTGCTTCAAAAAAGGCTTTGGCCCCAATGGCCACCGCTGCAGAAAGTCCTTTTTGGTCATCGGGTCCCCAATTTTTACTTGTATTTAAGCTTTTTAGCTCCAAAACATAGCTACAAAGTAGGTTTTGACCCTTTTCGCTCTCCCAAACCCTTCCATGTTGTCCTTTTCCATGGGTCTGAAAGGGGGTAGTATAACAACTGCCAGATATGGCTTTCCCCGATTTAATTTGCTCCATGGCATAGATATTGGTACTATCTACCGAAAGCAGTTCGATGAGCGGTGCTCCTATTGTGATAATTGGTGTGGCAGGTAACAAAGAATTGCTATTTTTGTAAAGTTAGGCATTCAACATTTAAATTTTTAGAACTATTGGAACCTCTTTCTGCATTAAAAGATCGTAAAAAATCTCCGACTCAATTAACACGTAGTAGTAAAATTTTCAAAACCATTATCTCGGCTATCCAAGATAAAAAAGGCGAGCATATTATCAGTTTAGAT
>VFQS010004390.1_pt1 | contig 10239 bp, 10 predicted proteins | sample 3512361 | NCBI WGS metagenome assembly VFQS01 (sample SAMN10412375, study PRJNA504923) | tailings metagenome | isolation source: Relicate 1 Philex TSF3 active mining | place: Philippines | reverse complement strand
CGGCGACGGGTATCACGTATCCCAATTCGTGCGAAGCCACCAAAGCGGGCGTCACATTCGTGGCCGGCGAATGTCAAACCACCGCGCCGCCAACCGCCCCACCGGCCGAATGTCCCATGGTATGGCAGCCCGTGTGTTCGGCGACGGGTATCACGTATCCCAATTCGTGCGAAGCCACCAAAGCGGGCGTCACCTTCGTGGCCGGCGAGTGTCAAACCACCGCGCCGCCGTTCCAAACTGCGCCGCCCCTGCAGACCGCGCCGCCGACGGCCATTGTTGATTGCGCTTTGGAGTGGCAGCCCGTGTGTTCGGCGGCGGGGGTCACGTATGCCAATTCGTGCGAAGCCACCAAAGCGGGCGTCACATTCGTGGCCGGCGAATGTCAAACCACCGCGCCGCCAACCGCCACCACACCGGCCGATTGTCCCATGGTGTGGCAGCCCGTGTGTTCGGCGGCAGGAGTCACATATGCCAATTCGTGCGAAGCCACCAAAGCGGGCGTCACCTTCGCGGCCGGCGAATGTCAAACCACCGCGCCGCCGACCACTACAGCCCCACCAACAGTAACCACAACAACGGCCCCTCCGACAACTACGATACCTCCGACGACGGCTCCCGTGTGTACACCGACGATGCAAGCCGATTGCATCCGCAATGAGTGCACCACCACCGGCGACGTGGCCACCAAAGCGCGGTGCAAGGGGTGTGGGCCCTGCGTGGTTCCAGGCGTCGCAACCTGCTCTCCCAGCATGCGGACGTACTGCGCCAACGCCAAGTGTGCCACACCGTCCGACCTGGCCAAAGGCGCGTGCAAAGATTGCGGGCCGTGCATTCCCGGTGCCCCGACGTCGCCTCCGCCTGGCACCACCACGGCGCCGCCGGCGCAATGCACGCCGACGATGCAAGCCGATTGCATCCGCAATGAATGTACCACCACCGGCGACGTGGCAGTCAAAGCGCGGTGCAAAGGGTGTGGGCCTTGCGTGGTTCCAGGCGTCGCAACGTGCTCTCCCAGCATGCGCATGTACTGCGCCAACGCCAAGTGTGCCACACCCGCCGACCTGGCCAAAGGGGCATGCAAGGATTGTGGGCCGTGCATTCCGGGCGCCCCGACGTCGCCACCGCCTGGCACCACCGCCGCACCGTGCACTTCAAAGACGCAAGCCGATTGCATCCGTAACGAGTGCACCACCACGGGCGACGTGGCTACCAAGGCGCGGTGCAAAGGGTGTGGGCCCTGCGTGGTGACTGGCGCCGCCACGTGCTCTCCCAGCATGCGCATGTACTGCGCCAACGCCAAGTGTGCCACTCCCGCCGACTTGGCCAAGGGAGCATGCAAAGATTGCGGGCCGTGCGTCAGTCTGACTTCTTCCACTTCCAAACCCTCGGAACAGTGCACGTCGACACTCAAATCCCAATGCAAATACTTGGACTGCGTGACCACCGGCGACATGAACCAGCCTCGGTGTAAGACGTGTGGACCGTGTGTGGTCCCTGGTGCCGAACGGTGCATTTCCAGCATGAAGGACTACTGCACCAAAACTAGGTGCCTCACGGCTGCCGATCTTGCCCGGGGCGAATGCAAAGGCTGCGAATCATGCGTTGGCGGCGTTGCGGCGGGCGGCACGGGCGGCACGGGCGGCACGGGTGGCACGGCTACACGTGGGACAGGTGCGGCGACGTGTACGCCCGGGCTGAGAACTGACTGTGCCAAAAACGAGTGCCAAACCACTGGCGATGTAGCATCCACAACAAAAGTCAGGTGCAAGGCGTGCGGGCCCTGCGTGGTCCCCGGCATCGAAACGTGCTCGGTATCCATGAAGACGCACTGCAGCAAAAACGCGTGTCTGACCACAGGCGATCTCTCAAAAGGGGTGTGCAACGGATGTGCCCCGTGTGTGTATGCCGGCCCACCCACGCCCGCCACCACCCGGCCTCCCGCCACCACCCGGCCACCTGCCACCACCCGGCCGCCCGCCACCACCCGGCCGCCTGCCACCACCCGGCCGCCTACTACTGCACCAGGGTTTGGTGGCTTTGGCGGGACTCAACAAGCATGCCCAGCAGCCTTGAAAGCCAATTGCACCCGGATGGAGTGTGCCACCACCGGTGACGTGGCTACCAAGGCGTCGTGCAAGGGGTGCGATCCTTGCGTGGTGCCTGGAGCAGCAGTGTGCACTGCCAAGATGAGGACGTACTGCTCAGGTGCCAAGTGTCTGACGGCTGCGGACATGACAAGGCAACAGTGTCGCGGGTGCGACCCCTGTGCCGGTTCCGCGCCTGCCGCAGGATTCGGTGGCGGCTTTGGTGGCGCCGGCGCTACCGCTTCCACAAGGCCTGCCGCTCCCGGCGGATTCGGATTTGGTGGCGGCTTTGGTGGCGGCGGTGCTACGCCCAAACCTGCAACTACTAGGCCTCCCGCCAGGCCTGCCGCTCCTGGCGGATTCGGATTCGGCGGCGGGTTTGGTGGCGGCGGCGCTACGCCCAAACCTGCAACTACCAGGCCTCCCGCTTCCACCAGGCCTGCTGCTCCTGGTGGATTCGGGGGCGGCTTTGGTGCAACCACTCGGCCGCCTGCGGGGTGCACCGCAGCCCTAAAAGCCAACTGCACCCGCATGGAATGCGCCACTACCGGCGACGTGGCTACCAAGGCGTCGTGCAAAGGGTGTGACCCGTGCGTGGTGCCCGGTGCCGCCGTGTGCACTGCCAAGATGAGGACGTATTGTACCAATGCCAAGTGCAGGTCGAAAGCCGACTTGACGACCAACAAGTTTTGTGGCGGGTGCGATCCATGCGTTGCATAAACTGCATTGAGGCCCGCATTGAAGCATTAAGCATTTAAGGACCGGCCGTGCGGTGCAGGCACCAAAAAACATGACGTCCGTTGTTGAGCCCAACAGTGCCGGCGCGAGCGGCGGCGGCCCAGCGCTGCTCTTGAAAAGCATTCAGGGGAATGCCATCCGGACATTGTTCGAAGTTTTGAAAGAAATCGTGCACGACGTGTGCCTGCGGGTGGATCCCACCGGCGTGCGGCTGCTGACGCTGGATGGTGCCCGATGCGCACTGGTGTACATGCGGCTGCGTGCCGACGCGTTCGAGGAGTTTGTGTGCGAAGGGTCGTATTCCCTGGGGCTGAACATGGCCTCGGTTTTCAAGCTGGTCAAGACGGCGGGGAGCCACGATACCATTTCGTTGTACATGGACAATTGCACGTCCAACGAATTGGGCATCAAGATCCAAAACGCCGAGAAAAACAGCGTGACCGACTTCAAACTGAAATTATTGGACGTGGACGACGAAATCATCACGTTGCCCGACGTGGAATTCGACAGCGTGATCACCATGCCGTCGGCGTTCTTCCAACGGTTGTGTCGTGACATGCTCAACCTCAGCGACACCATGGTCATCAAGAGCATGGGCAACACGTTGGTGCTGGGATGCAACGGCGACTTTGCCAGGCAAGAAACAGTGATTGGCGAGGCGGACGCGGGCATGAGCGTGGCGACCACGACAGACAAAGTGGTGGAAGGCCGGTTCAGTCTCAAATACTTGTCGTTGTTCTGCAAGGCATCCAATTTGTCCAATACCATCGAGCTGTTCCTCAAGGAATCGTACCCGCTCATCCTAAAGTACAACGTGGCGTCACTGGGAGAGCTCAAGTTTTGTGTGGCACCCAAAGTGGACGACCAATGAATGCAAGTGGCAACAAGTGGGGCTGTAACGGTCAAAAAAATATTCGAACGTTTTAAAAAAGAAAAAATGGGCTTGGCACAGAGCTCGTTGGACAAGCGTCGGCGCGTCGCAGCCGGCATATTTTCGGCCAAAGGATGGCCGGCGTTCATGTGGTCGGACGATTTGTACAAGCGCATGAACGCTTTCAAAATGAAAAAGTCTATGCTGGGTCAGAGGGTGCGATTTTACGACGACAAGAACATGTGCATCGAATACGCCCGCGTGGCAGCCACCGACCGCAAGCTTGGGCAGTTGTACCAGCGAATCGATGGCCCGTGCGATACCGCCGCTCGCATGGCCGAAAGCTTGCGCACTTTTCCAGAGGCTCTGCCGGCGTCTTCCTTGTCTCGTCAGCCAGCGACTGGGTTGGGCGTGCTCGTGCCCACCACTCTACGCGGCGAGTATGCGGAGCTGCTCCACCCGCCCACCGGACGATGCGCCGCGTACCGTAGGACGACGCAAGGCACCTGGATCAAAATGGACGAGCGGTGCCGCGACACCACCGACGAAGTGCAAGTGGCACGGGCTCTGAAGGCCTCTTCAACCAGCTCCGTGCGCATGCGCATGCGCCGCCGTCGATGAACTCGGCTCACTACCGCTCAACTTCTGGTCACTACCGCTCAACTTCAGCTCAACTTCAGCTCACTCACGTCCACGGCCACCACCGCCGCGAGCGACCGGTGGCCGAGCGGCGGCGGCGGCTGCCAGATTGAAAATGTTGCTTGGCGACCTCGAGGTTTCGCAAGAGTTCGTGCGCGCGTGCGGTGGCGGTGGGGCCGCCGACGTTGGCCAGGCGGTACAAACGGGCCATGGCACGAGCCCGCACGGTCGCATAGGTATCGCCCCGCCGATAATTTAACGAGTTCTTCCACGTCGACGTCATCATTTGTTTGTAACACACAAAAAAATTGCGTTTGTCCACTGGCCAAAATGTGTGGCAGTACTTAAAAATGAAGCAGCTCATCGTCCCACGCACCCGCCTGCGCGGCCAACGGGACATGGCCACCGCCTTGCATGCTGTGTTTGGCCAAGCCATGCTGCGCCGCATGCACGGCCCCGACACTAAAGCGAGCGATTTCGTGGATGGCAAGCGCTCATTCAAGTTCACGGTGAGCGTGGACTCGGTGCCGCCTCCCATTCGCCGCTTTTTTTGTGGCAACGAATTGCGCGTGACCACCCGGCAAATTTTGGACCAAACAAATCCGATCAAATGGACCGTCACCAACCGTTTGAAGCTGCATTTTGTGGGATCTGAATTTTTCAAATTGCGACCCACTTTTTGGTTGGAGCGCGACCCCGATGATGGCAATGTGTACCTTGGCGGCATGGTCAGGCACGACGCCGTGCTGCCGCCGCCGCTGGACGGCATCGCCGAAAACTTTATGATGTTGAACACCCGCAAGGAGCTCATGCACTTTGCGACGTGCTTGCGGGACGCAGGACTCTTGAGCCCCATGGCGCTGGATATGTCGGGGGTGAGCTCGCATCCGGTCGAATCTTGACTTTGCTCTGGAAGATCGACCGGATCTTTGTAGGAGTATACAATCGGTGGGTGCCTCGTCCGATGGACTTTTTTTTCCCGGCCGCTGAATCGATGAACATGTCGAAATACAAGCCCAGGCCCATCGTGGTGTTTGATGACACACAGTTGCCATGGGCGGAATTCGCTTCCATCAGCGAAGCCGCGCGATACATGCAACTCAGCACACACACCGTCGTCGCCCGGGCCTTGTCGGGCGAACCACACAACGGCCTGACGTGGGCGTTCAAATATGACAGCGATGCGGAGCGTATGCGACAAGCCAAAATTCACGAGACAACGCAACACATGATGAAAAAAGCAGCCAAGATGGCCGCGCAGAAACGAGCCGAGACCGCGGAAGCCAGTCGTGCCATCTTGGCAGCCTTTCCTATGTCGCGACAATCGCAACCCTCTTGGATTTCCGCCACGTCGTCCGCCGTGCCGGGAGCAGAGCAAAACACCGGGCCAAATCATAATCCAACCAACGCATGACTACCATGTCATCAAATCTGCCACGTCATCAAATCTGCCACGTCATCAAATCTGCCACGTCATCAAAACTACCATTTACTACTACTACAACCACCTACGGCTACCACATACTACTACTGCCTACTACAGCGCGGCTTGCAGTCCGGCCCCGCATTAGTTCGCCATGTTTCCCAACAGCGGCACACGTCGATGGGCATCTCTGCCCGAAGACATCATGCAGCACGTCGCGAACCACATGGACCTGCGCACCCGGCTGGTGTTTCGAAGCGTCAACCGCGCGGCTAGCCGGCTCATGATCACCTCGCTTCCAGCGGCCGATGTGGTGCGCGTCGGAGACAACGCGCGGGCGGACGCCTTGCTGGAGTCGCTGTTGAATCACCCAACTTGCCGATTGCGGCGGTTCGACATCAAAGCACTGACCTGGTGCGCCGTGGTGCGGTATGTGGACTTGGTGGCCCGCCATGGCACCTTAAAGTCGTTGCGGGTCGAGCTGTGCCACGACCAGGCCTTCATGCCCGTCCCTTCCAACGACGTCAAGCACTTGCTCGACCTGCTCGTCAAGACCTCGCGCGCCACCCTGGCTCACCTGTCCCTGGACTTCTCCATGGCCATGACCTATCCTCGCACCCCCCACTACGACCTGACACCCCTGGCTTCCCTCGACGCGTTGGACACGCTGTGCTACAGCGGCCGCCCCTCCTGGGCGCATTCGACTACCATCGAGCTACCGGTCCTCCGCCGCCTGCGCACCTTGGAGCTGTCCAACGTGAACGTGGACGCGCCGTGGCTCGACTTGTCGCGCCTGGGCCATCTCATCCTCCGGACGGTGCAGTTCGAGGGACGGGAGTTTGCGGTGGCACCGGTGCTGCACACCTTGGCGTGTGCGGACATGACCAGACCCGGCAGTGCAATGGAGGCCATCCGCGGCAGCGACGGCTGGAAGCTGAGCGGGAATGGGTGGTACGTGTACCACATCATACCCAACGAGCCCGACGAGCCCAACGAGCCCGACGAGCCCGACGAGCCCAACAATGGCATGGACTGGACCTCCAGGCGGACTCATTACACGTTTGACATCCCGTGGCTCAAGTCCATCTACGCCGACACGGTCACGGCGGCTGCCCCCGCGGTGGACTTGTGCCTTTTCGGACGGCACCAAGCTGCGGATTTGGTGCGAACCATGCCGCGGCTCGTCGAAGCGACGCTGGTGTGCACCCACCCCATCGCGTGCATCGAGTACAGGGCCATCAACTCGCTGGCGGCTGCGGGGCTTCGGATGTCAATCGTGTGCGGGCAGGTGGCAGAAGGAGACCTCGACAAGCACGACGATGTGTTCAACGATGTGCTTGGGACGTTAGAGCACCCGGATGCGTGGATCACGGCATGATTGGAATGCCATATTTGATTTTTTATTGCGGGCGTTGATTCTTTTGTTGACAGCCGTTACAGCCTCCATCCAGCTCTTCTGCGATGAGACCCAACCCTTCCAGCGCAACTGTTTGGCCCCTCTGGCGCGGCTGACCACGCTGCGGACCCTGGGGCTGTCGACCAGGACCAGACATTTCGCACCCGCACCCCCCTTCCCCTGCCACGTGCTTCCCTACCTGCCCGGCGTGACGACTCTGCACATGATGCAAGAGCATGCGATGTCGGACGTCGCACAGTCCATGCCCAACCGCCAGCACCTCCACGTGGCGCACAGCACCATGACCGAGAGCTACGAGCCCCTGTCCAGGCTGACATCGTTGACATCCCTGCTGCTCGACGACTGCGAGGAGGTGGAACGGCTGCCACCCAACCTGGACATGGTGCGCAGCCTGCGGCACCTGTGCGTGCACGCTCGCCTGAGCGGCACCTCCACCATGCGGCGGCAGCTGGGGGGCTGCTCCGCCCAGACGGTGTGCGAGCACGCGGTGTTTGTGCCCGGGCTGTTTCGCCCCCCGTTCCGCGTGGTCAAATGCCCGTTTGCATCACCGATGTGAGCTTCGCATCGAGATTGTAGCTCGCCGCGAGATTGTAGCTCGCCGTGCTCCTGCTTTTGTCGTGCTTGATTGTTTACACAAGTGTAAATGATCCCCAATACCCTTTGAAAGCGTGAATGGGAGTTTGGAGGGAGGGATGGTCTTTGATGACTTGGGCCCACAGTGTGCACCGATGGCCGGTGCCGCTGGTGTCCAGGTTGTCGTAGCCGGATGCCAACATCTTGCGGCGCGCCTCGGCAAATGCCAACACCCACGCGCGCTCGTCCTTGGATTCTCGAGCGGCAGCGGGCATGCGGCGCACGATCACCTCGAAAGAGTCCATGTTGGCACCGTGGTTGATGGCAGTGTCCAGCATGAACCCCCTGGCCGCGGGCGTGTGCAGCACGGGCCCCGCGCGCGACCGAGCGGAGCCGCGTTTATCTGCAAATTCCATGGCAAACTTCCAGTACAGCTTCACGTACACCGTCCATACCGCCCGTTGCCAGGCGGGGTCGTCTCCCAACTTTTGAATCAAAGGTTTGATGCCTTCGATGCCGCGAATGTCGTCGCCCTTTTTGGACCGCAGCTTGGTGGCGAATTCCAGCAAACGATCGCACGTCTCCGATCGGGGCTGAATGCCACCCAGCGCTTCAAATACCATGTACAGGTCGCCCGTGCCCGAGCACGCCCCGAAAATACTGCTGGTAAACCCACGACCATCCCCCAAAAACTCGATGTATCCGTAATTTTTGTACCAACGGGGCGTGCTGTTCTCTGGAAGACTCACAAGCTGCAATACTACGTCCACCTGATGCATCGTCATTTTGGTCAGCTTTCCCAGGGCATCGGTCATTTCCGCGGGAATGTGCGATAATGACTGCCGCGTTGGCGGCTTGGGAGCGGGCGGCTTGGGAGCAGGCGGTTTGGCAGCGGGCGGGTTGGCAGCGGGTGAATCTTGTGTGCCGTCATCATCGGGGTCTTCGTTAGGGTCGTCATGGTGATCTTCCATAACAGGCACAGCAACAATGCCAAATCGTTTGCGAGGTCCAGCTGGCGAGGCATACAAACGTACTCGCGGGGGCACAGGGTAAGCGGTGGCGGTCTCCGGCGGCGTCGCTGGCCCCCGCTCCAGGCCCAAGTACACGTACTCGTCCCTCTTGCCGCCAGCCAAACGAATCGTGTACAGAGGCAAAGTGCCATCGCTCTGCGCCGCTTCTCCCACGTGCTTGAACACCCACCGTTGCCGTCCGCTGCCATCGTCGCGGGAGTACAGGGCGACGTCGGTGCCAGACGTCGAACTCCCCAGGAAACGCTGAGAACATTCGTCCCGCCCGCTGGAAATGGCAATGGTGTATTCCCCAAACGAGTGGTCATCGTCCGCCGGCTGAATGAGCCATTGTTGCAAGCCGCTGATGTCATCACACGGGGATCCCGTCAGGGTGGTACCGTGCTGGCATGGGGTGGCAGACACGTAGGCATCCGCTTGTAGTACTGACGTAACGAGAATGGAGACCGGCAAGTCGACCACATCGGCATCCAGTGGGCTCGCCACCAACTGTCGCGTGGCATGGGCAGTCATGCTCGCCGTGGTGGCGACGTGGCGGCTGTGTGTGTGAGTGTGACCCGGCAAGTGGCCGGGCTGGTGGTTGTGTTGGTGGCCGGGCTGGTGGTTGTGTTGGTGGCCGGGCTGGTGGTTGTGTTGGTGGCCGGGCTGGTGGTTGTGTTGGTGGCCGGGCTGGTGGTTGTGTTGGTGGCCGGGCTGGTGGTTGTGTTGGTGGCCGGGCTGGTGGTTGTGTTGGTGGCCGGGCTGGTGGTTGTGTTGGTGGCCGGGCTGGTGGTTGTGTTGGTGGCCGGGCTGGTGGTTGTGTTGGTGGCCGGGCTGGTGGTTGTGTTGGTGGCCGGGCTGGTGGTTGTGTTGGTGGCCGGGCTGGTGGTTGTGCATGCCCGGCTTTGGAGATTCAACAGGGTGCACGTGTGGCACGATGGTGGCATTATTGGCTTGCAAAAAGCTCGCGTGCCCTGGATGGGGCTGGATGGACATGATGGAGTAGTACGTAAGTAGTAAGTATGGAACGGGACGGAATGGTTAGGATGTCCACTGGTTTTTTTTAATCATTCCTCGGGCAGCGGCTCAAAAGAGCTGTAATTTTGAGCGTACGTGACGTAGCCTTGCATGGTATTGAAATCCGAAAACCCTAAGTTCCCCTGGCTGGCCATGAACCCGTCCAACTCCACGTCACTTTCAAACTGTTTCAGCCATTCAAAAGCCTTGGTGCCGTACAACGTGCCGTTGCCATCGCCAGTGATCAGCGCGGGCACGGCAGCCAGGTGGGCCGCTTGGTCAGGCGGCAGCGTGTGCACGTCCACCACGGCCACATTGGACGCTGCAGGGGTGCGTCCCAAAGCGTCCAAAAACCGCGTGCAATTGGGACATTGTGTGCTATAAATGAGCGTGTGGGCAGGGTGGTTGTGGTGTGGGTTTTGGTGTGGGGTCTGGTGGGGGTGGTGATGGGGGTGCTGGTGGGGGTGCTG